>Ga0067045_1030328_pt1 | contig 15687 bp, 5 predicted proteins | sample TerdegcTABiofilm_FD_59184 | JGI IMG/M metagenome (GOLD analysis project Ga0067045, IMG submission 59184) | Combined Assembly of (Gp0054472, Gp0054536) Wastewater bioreactor microbial communities from Singapore -Terephthalate degrading...
CATTTCCTCCCGGTAGGGGCCAACGCCCGTGATGTAATCCAATTCTCCGGCTGCGCCGCACAGAACGAGGCTGCAATTTACCTTTCCAAATTCTTTTTGGATCGTCTCGACAATAATCTGCCCGGTCGTTTCAAGATCCGGTTGGCCTTTCACCAGGAGCGATTCGGAGGCGCGGTAAAGACGCGAGAGTTCTTCGTTGCGGTGGCTCAATTCTTGCAGATTGCGCTCCAGCTCTTCGTTCAGCCGCAGGCGCTGCAGGGCCAGCGCCACCTGCCCGGCAATGGTGTTCAGAAACTGTTCGTCCTCTTCCGAAAAAGCAACCGGGCGGGAGCTTTCCACGTTGATCACCCCGAGAATGCGCCCGCCTGCTTTCATCGGCACGCACAGTTCGGACTGGATGGAGGGATCAATGCGGAGATAATGCGGTTCTTTAGAGACGTCGGCAATGCGGCGCGGCATGCCGTCGGCGGCGACGCTGCCGGTGATCCCTTTCCCCAGCGGGACGACAGGTATTTCGCAGGCGGGGTTCATCCCCCGGTGAACGCCGCGCACGTGCAGCAGGCCGGTGTCCTCATCGAGGATCAAGATGCCCAGAAATTCAAGTTCCATCAATGTAGCGATGATCTGGGTGGATTGTTGAATCAGGTCGTCCACGCTATTGGCCTCGACGCCGAGGCGGGCGATGGCGTGCAGAATGGTTAGTTCTTGCAGGCGGCGGCGCAGGTCTTTTTCAGCCTGCTTGCGCTGGGTAATATCCAGGGCGGTAAAGGTTACGCCTGCCCGAAGATCCTCGGGGGCGATTGGCGCGGAGCTGAGCAAGATATCGAGGACCTTGCCGTCCTTTCGCCGCCAGCGCGTCTCGATCGTGCCTACCCCAGATCTTTCGATCTGGTCATACTTTTCCTTGCCTGTCCTATCAAATTCTTCCCTGTCTGGGTAGAACATTAAGGCGCTCTGGCCGATCAGTTCCTGGCGAGTATAGCCGGTCATCTCACACAGAGCGTCATTGACTTCCAGAAAGACCCGGTTGGCGACGACCCCGATTCCGATCGGCGCCGCCCGGAAGATGCTGTCGAGCCGGGCCTGGCGGGAAAGCAGGGCTTGTTCGCTTTCTCTGAGCGCTTTTTCCGCCTCTTTCTGTTCACTGATATCCATCAACATACTGAAAGAGCCGGTGAAATTACCCCGCTCATCGAAGACCGGGGTCGCCGAAACCAGCGCCCAGCAAACGCTGCCGTCCTTGCGCTTCAATCGCCGTTCGAAGACGCGCCGGATGCCGCGCCGCCGTTCTGCCATAGCCTTCTGAAGGTCTGCTTGTTCTTCTTCGTGGATAAAATCTGCCAAAAATCTTCCCCGGACTTCTTCCATCCTGTATCCCAGCATATCCGCCATCTGCCGGTTCAGGTAATCAACCCGAAAGTCCTGGTCCAGCAGCCAGACGCCCTCGTTGGCGGTTTCGATCAGGCGACGGAAGCGCGTCTCGCTGGAGAAGAGGGCCTCATCGGCTTCTTTGCGCTGCAAGAATTCCGTCAGTGTATTGGCAATGGCCTGCAAAAAAAGGAGATCTTCCTGTGGGAAGGCGCAGCGGGAAGGCGAATGCGCTGATAAAACGCCAAAGGGAGAGCCGACGCCCGAGATGAGCACGCTCGCTCCGCTGACCAGGCCATATTCAAGTAAGACAGGGGGAACCTGGAAGCGGGTTTCTTGCTGCAGATCATCCACGATGACGGGATTGCCGTTAAGCAGGGTGTAACCGGCCAACGAATCCCTCCCAGCGCTCATGGATTTCCCGATCCATTTTTGCTCCCAGCCTACGGCGGCGCGCAGCACGAATGAGCCGCCGTCCGGAGTAAGTTCAAAGATCGTACAATAATCCACTTCCAATCCCCTGGCGGCCAGACGCACAGCGGAATCCAGTATTTCCTGGAGTTCTGCCGTTTTCAGGGCGATGTGACCCAGTTCGGCCACAGCCGCCTGCTGGCGTTGCCGCCGGGAGAGCGTTTGCTCGGACCATTTGCGCTCTGTGATATCGCGCACCAGCGCCTGGAGAAGCTGGTTTTCGCCCAGGTCCAGCCGGCTGAGGCTGACTTCGACGTAGAAGCTGGAGCCGTCCAACCGGCTGTGCAGCCATTCGAAACGCTGGGGACGCCCCGCCAGGGCGGCCGCGATATACTCCTGCGCCTTTTCCTGCGAGGGACGTCCGTCGTCCTGAAACTGCGGCGAGAAGCGCAGGGGATCGGAACCGATGATCTGCTCCCGCTCACAGCCGTAGATCTCCAGGGTCTTTTGGTTACAATCCACAAAGGTGAAACCATCCATGAGAAAGATGGCGTCATTGGCGCGGTCAAAAATCGCTTTGTAGCGGGCTTCTCTTTCTCGCAGCAAGCGCAGCGCGTCCTGGCGTTCGATAGCCCGGCGGATCGTCACCAGGAGCTGATCCATATCGTAGGGCTTCTGCACGTATTGGAAAGCGCCCAGGTTGATGGCCTGGATGGCGCTTTCCTGGGTGGCGTTGCCGGTCAGGACGATACATTCAGTCTCTGGCGAGACTCCTTTAATTTCTTTCAGAATATCCAACCCCGGCCGGTCTTCGAGCCTGAGGTCAATCAACGCCACGTCCGGCGGCTGGTTGCGAACTTTTTCCAGCGCCGTTTTGCCATTAGTGGCTGGGATAGGAACGAACCCCTTTAGCTTGAGAATATCCCCAAGGGTTTTTCTCAGGTTGGCGTCGTCGTCAACGATCAGGACTTGATGCTGCGCAGCCATTCTCGCCCCTTTTATTCCTGGCATTTCCCATTTTCCAAAAGATTGCCCATGATGCTGCGGCGAATGCGGGTAATGGCCTTGTGCAATCGTTCCATCTCTGCCGGCCGGTAAATAAAGGCATAGATGCCATAGCGCCGGGCTTGCTCGATCCAGATGGATTTTTCTTTGTTAAAGTCAATCGCCAGGACAACCGGTACGCAGGGGACTTCCTGCCGGATGCGGCGAAACACCTCCTCCGGCTGCCCATCCTGTAGTTTGAGTTGGAAGAGCGCCGTCTGCACATCCTGCTCGAAACAAGCCTTCAATTCTTCCAGGCGATGGAGGCAAACCGGGTGGTAGCCGCGCCCGGCGAGGATCTTTTCCAGGGTTTTGCAAAAAGCGCGGCTGCCGTCAATGAGAACGAGGCTTTGCTCTCGCCTGAGGAAGGAAAGAAAGCTGAGGAAATTCCCCAGGTTGAGCGGTTTGTCGAGCACCGCCATGACGCCTTCTTTGAGGCTTTGCGCCAGAAGATCGTCGTCGGCGTAGGCCGTCATCAATACCACCGGCATGTGGGGATGGTGTTTGCGCACCTGCCGGTATAACGCCACGCCGTCCTGCCCGGGCATGCGGACATCGCTTAACAGACAGGCGTAGGGCTTCGCCCGAATTTTTTCCAACGCCTCCTGGGCGTCATAGGCCGGTTCGGCCTGAAATCCTTTGACGGTCATAAGATCCACCAGCGTTTTCACCATGCGGTGGTCGTCATCCACAACCAGGATGGGCGGCATGACCTTCATGGTTGCGCCGCCTGGGTTGGCAGGCAGAGCGTGAAGACGCTGCCTTTTCCGGGAGAGCTTTCGACCTGGATGCTGCCGCCATTAGCCTCAACTAATTTTTTTGAAGTCGGCAGCCCCAGGCCGATGCCGTGCAGCTTGGTAGTGAAGAGCGGCTCGAACAAGCGGGGCAGGTCATCCGGTGGGATGCCGCAGCCGGTATCCCGGACCGAAAAGCAAACCTGACCGTTTTCCTCCTTGCCTTCCAGCGTGAGCTGCCCACCTTCGGGCATGGCCTGGCAGGCGTTCACCAGCAGATTGCCCAAGACCAGTTCGATCTGCTGGGGGTCCACATATGCCAGCGGCAGGTTTTGGCAGTTCTCTTTTTGGACGGCGACGTTCCCCGGCGGCGGGTAGCGGTTAAGGGCGCGGTCCGCGATGGAAAGTAAGTCAACGAACTGGGGAGCGCTGGGTTTAACCCGCGCAAAATCCAGTAGATTGTGGATGATCTTTTCTGCGATACAGACTTCAGCGGAGATGATCTCCAGGTATTCTTTGACGGTCTCGGGCGCTTCGGGCTGGACTAATTTTAGAAAATAGACCGCGTTCGAAATAACGCCGAGCGGGTTCCTGAGTTCATGCCCAACGCCGCCGGCTAGCTGCCCCAGGGTGGCCAGTCTTTCCTGAAGCAGGAGTTGTTCCTGCGCCTGGCGCAGTTCGCGGGCGCGCTCCTCGACCATTTCTTCGAGTTGATCGGAATAGGCTTTGAGCGCAGTCTCGGCGCGCTTGCGCTGGACGATCTTCCACAGGTCGTTCATATATAACTGCAACTGGCGGACATCGGCCTCGTCGTAAGGAGTTTGCTTGTTGCCCACCCCCGCGATGACGGCCATGCTGCCGTCTTCGTTCATGACCGGCACGCTGAGGTGGCGATAGACCGGAAAGTGTCCCTCCGGGTAGCCTTTCCTTTCGGGGTGGTTGGGGTAGTCATTGTGAATGACCGGGCGTTTGAGGCGAGCCGCGTCTGCCCAGATGCCCGCCTGGTCCAGCGGGTAGTGCCGGTCTGCAGGCGTCGTGCATTTCTGAATCACCCCGCGCGACCAGGCGAACAGGTTCAGGTTGACCTGATCTTCGTGGACGAAATGCAGGTAGCCTCCCTCGCTGCCTGTCATGCGCACCGCCTCTTCCAGGGCGAAGTGGATGACCTCTTCTTCACTCTGAAAATCCCTTTGGCTCAGTTCATAGAGGGAGTTCAGGCGGGCTTCGTTCAACCGCAAAGCGTTCTCGGCCTGCTGCTGGGCGGTGATATCCACTACCAATCCCTCCAGCGCCAGCAATTCGCCCTCTTCTGTGAAGACGCCCGAACCCTGTTCCCAGACCCACTTTTCGATCCCCTGGGGGGTTAAGATGCGGTAGGCCATTTGAAAGGGCTTTTGGTTCTTGAGAGCTTCTTGAACCTGGTCGAAGACCTGCAAGCGGTCCTCTGGGTGGATGAGGTCGCCATAGGCAATGACCCGGCTGCCGATCAGGTCTTCTGGGGAATATCCCAGGAGGGCAAAGCTACCCTCGCTGACAAATTCCATCGTCCAGCGAGGATCGTTCCGGCAGCGGTAGGCCATACCGGGCAGGTTTGAGACCAGTGTTTTCAGCCTGCGCTGGCTCTCGCGCAGCGCCTCCTCGATCTGCCTGCGCTCGGTGACATCGGCGTGGGTGCCTAACCAGCGGAGCGGCTTTCCATCAGGATCGCGCTGAACGATCTTGCCCCGGCTGAGGATCCAGCGGTACTCGCCAGATTTGGCGCGCATGCGAAATTCGGCAATGTAATGAAGCCGCTTGCCGCTTAGATATTCCTGCATGATGCGCTCGACGCGCTGGCGGTCATCGGGATGCACAAGATTCAAAAAGGTTTGATGATATCCTGGGAATTCTTGGGCCTCATAGCCTAACATCTGATAATAGCGCGGGCTGAAGAACGTTGTCCCATCCCGGAGATTGAAGTCATAGATGCCGTCATTGACGCTCTCGAGCGCCAGGTTCAAACGTTCCTCGCGCAGGCGGATCTCATTTTCGAGTTTTTTTCGTTCGACGGCGTAGCGGGCAGCGCGCGCCAGCAGGCGGCTGTCCAGTTCGTGTTTGAACAGGTAATCCTGGGCGCCTTCTTTGACCGCCTGGCAGGCAGGCGACTCATCGTCCGGGTCGCCCAACACGATAATGGGCAAGGAAGGCGCCCCCCGGATCACCTGATGGAAGGTATCCATCCCCTGCGAATCGGGCAAGGAGAGATCCAGCAATACAAGGTCAATTTCCCCGCTGCGCAAACGCTTTAGGGCAGAGGAAAGACGGCTGGCGCGAACCGTTTTAAAGCCCGGCGCGCTGGCCTCTGCCAAAAGCGCGCTCAACTGGCGAGCCTTGGCAGGGTCATCCTCTACCAGCAAAATTCGGATCATTTCCTCTAACATGCAGATCCCTAAATAACTTCTGTTGCCCCTACTTCACTTTTGTGAAACTTATTCATTAATGCGAATTTTTAATGATTACAATCCCATTATACAATTCAACAGAAGCAGAATTCAATGGAAGGTCTTTACAATTCTGTTGGGTAACAAGGAAAGATCTTTACAATTCTGTTGGGTAACAAGGAAAGATCTTCACGGAATTTTCCAGAGCCGGGCAGTTCCATCATAAGAAAAGATCAAGAGCTGTCCTTTTTCGGGCAAAAAAATCCAGCGCGCCACGTGGTTGCCGAGCCCCGCCGGGTTGGAGACTTCGCTGCCCAGCTCGATGCGACCGGAGAGCTGGTACACCGGCAGCAGGCGGATGCGGTCTCCGGTGGGATCGTAGCAGACCAGGCTGCTGCTGTTCGCGGAGAACATGGCACCGGAACAACGCTCAAGAAAGAAAGTTTCGCTGCCATCGGACGGGTTGACCAGGTGGAGACCGGAGCGGTCGCTGACGGCCAGGAAACGGCTGTCGTTCGTGAAATCAAAGCTTGCTTCGTTATCATCCAGGGGGAACGAAGCAAGCTGAGCGCCATCCGCCGCCTGCCAGATGGTTGCATCCAGATCGCGAGCGTAGGCCAGGTAACGGCGGTCCGGCGAATAGGCAACCTGATCAATGGCGTTCCCCGCCGGAAGGGCATACAGCTCCTGGCCGTCTCCCGCCTGGAGGAAGTGATAATTCTGCCCGGCAGCGACGATCACGACGTCGCTGTGTGCATAAACCGCATGCTGCACATCTTCCGCAAAACTCTTCGACCAGCTCTCCGCACCCTCCGGCAGGGTAAACTGGCGGATCGTCTTGCCATCGAGCGCCAGGTAGCTCTTCCAATCCGGGTTGAGGGCTTGAAAATCTCCCTGCACTTCCAGGGCGTATTCCATCCCGCCGCCGGTCTGCCAGATTTCCAGGCGGTCTGAATATACCGCCAGCCGTCTGCTATCTGGAGAAAATCCGAGCGCGGTCAGAGCCTGAGCATTGCCCAGCAAAGCCAAATCCGCGCCGTCCTGCACCCGGCGGAGGCGTACCCTGCCTTCGGGCAGCGCGACCGCGATCATTTGCCGGGCAGGGGAGACCGCCGCGCTGGCGTAGTTCTCATACCCCGGTAGGGTTGCGATCAGGTTCAGGTCGTTCAGATTCCAGAGGCGCAGAACGCCCTGGCCCAGCGTGAGCAGATGCCCTCCATCGGAGGTGAAGAGCAGCTTTTCGGGTGGTTCAAGGGCGGGGATGGTGCGCGGCGCGCCAGGCGAGGCGGGACGCCAGAGCAGGATGCGGTCGCTAAAACCGGCTGCCAGGCTTTCGCCGCCGGGAGAAAATGCTGCCGAGAGCCCCGGCGGGGTTTCTTCGCCTTCCAGGATGCTCCCCGGCAAATCCAGCCGCTCGCCCGATTGAAGATTCCAGAGGTCAACTGCCCCGCCAGCGCTGACAGAAGCGAGCCAGCGGCCATCCGGAGAAAACGCCAGCCCGCCGCAGCCCCCTGGAAGAGCCGCCGGGCTGACCGGGAAGACGCGTGCCGGCTGATCGGCGGCGTCCCACAGGACGACTTCAACATCCTCGCAGGCAGCCGCGTGGCTGCCATCCGGCGAGAAGACCAACCGCCCATTGGACCAGCCGGTCGGGCCGCTTTCCACGAAACTACCATCTTCGGCATTCCAGACCACCAGCGGAGATTTGCGCCCGATCAACTGGCCGCCGTCCGGCGAAAACAGGATGGCGGCAACCCTGGCGTCCACGGGGTCATACACCGGCTGGCCATTTTGCAGGCGACGAGCTGTGTCCATCTTTGCCTGCCGTTCTCCGTCTGCCAGACTCCAGATGATGATTTCTTGCTCGTCCTGGGGATCCGTTTCCAGGATGGCGGCAACGCGCCCGCCATCTGGGGAAATTGCCAGGCTGGTTGCCGCCTTCGTGGTGGGGATCTGGCGCACCAGCGCAGGCGCTCCGCCCTCCAACCAACCATCCAGATCGTAGAGCGCAATTCCCAGCGAGGTAGCGAGGACAAGCTGGCGGCCATCCGGCGTAAGCGCCATATCCAGGATCAACCCGTTTCCGAACTGCTGAAGCTGTTGGAAGCCGGGATCGCCATCCGGAGGGAGCACTTCTGTGGGAAGCGCCGTGGCCGCAGGCGCTTCGCCTTCCGGCGCGGTGGCGGGCGTAGGCCCCCCGGAAATTCCTCGAACCCATGCCAGCGGCTGAAAGCCACTCGCAAAGACCCACCAGCCCACCACCCCGGCCGCAGCAGCCAGGAACAACAAAATCAAGACAGGGAGCAGGATGCGTCTGCGCCGCCGCAGGCCGCGTGGAGGTTTGGCGCCCGCGCTCGTCCTGGGAGAAGGAGATTTTTGCAAAAGCTGCTCGCGCAATTGCGTCTCTGGTGGGCGTTCCGGCTCTGCAGACGAGCTTGCAGCCGGGGCAGGCGGCTGAGGCGGGGGAACGGCAGCGCCTGGAGCGGCCTGCAGGGAGGGCGCGCTGGTTTCCAGGCGCGCCAGCAGCCGCCGTGCGGTTGTATTTTTGGGGTTAATGGCAAGGACCTTTTGAAGGCAAAAACGCTTCTTGCCCGGCTCGTCCAGGCAGGACGCCAGCCCCAGCCAGGCCATCTCATCGCGCGGGTTTTTTTGCGCCGCGGCCGCCAGGAAGCGATAGGCTTCTGCCCGGTTGCCCTGTTTGAGGGCGGCAATTCCTTTCTGGGTAAGCGAGCGCTCTGCCATGTTCCTCTTTTCACCGATCCGGGGCCAGTCTGCAAACCTTTCCGACCGGCTCATTTCTTAAAGTATAGCGCGGAATTTGGATAACTATTGATTGCGATTAAGTCGGGCGGGGAATCTTTCTTCCCGGTGTGCAAGATTTTTTGCCTTGCCCAAAAAGCTGCAACGTCTCGAAATGACCCTAGAAAAGATGGCTTGAAAGAGCGGAGAGGAGAGCGGCTTGAAAGGACTGCACTGCGAAACTCAACCCCGCACTGGAGGCTGTCATAGCTATTCAGCCGCGCTTTTATCACTTTTGGAATGATCGTTTCCTGGCGCTCCAGAGGACTTGTGTCATAATAAAAAAGCACCTCTTTGTCCCCCGCCGTTTCTTGCAACCCGAACAAAAAATTGAACCATCCTGGGGAGGAAAGTATGAAAAAATTGTCCGGCGCGACCACGGGTTTCCTTGTCCTGGCGAGTTTATCCTTGTTCTTGCTCAGTTTTGCCGGGTTTCAGGCTGGGGGCGCAGTTGACCAGACCCTGCAGGACACGATGAGGACGCTGGGTCTCAAAGCAGTTACCGAACAGGATTACCGGAAGATCGAGCAGTTAATGAACACGACCAGCCTCAGCAGCGGGCAGGTGGTCGAAATGACAGGGGCATATTATGTGCCGGGTGAAATCAATCCGGGCATGTATGCGCTGGGTTTCAAAGCCCAAAAAGGCAAGGTGTTGGATGCCGGGCTGGGCACCTACCAGAGCTGCCGCTCAAAAGCAGCGGTTTCTATTTTTGATCTGGATAAAGCTTCGGGATCGGAACTTGCAGATTTTCTACGCATCGCTGAGCAGGGCTTTGCGCCAGAGCTGGCCTCGATTGGGTTGACGCCGGAGAACCTTCAAAAGATGCGCGAGGCGGGGTTTAAAGTCGTTGCCGAAACGGTTGAATACCAGGGCAGTTCCATCCAAGTGATGTCGATTCCAAAATTCACCCAGCAGGGCAGCGAATCGGGGCGCAAGGAATTTGCCATCTGGAAGGACGGAAACTGGCTTTTTCAAATTGCTCTGGAAACCTTCTTCGACGGGCGGGAAGTGGTGGATAACCCTAACTCTCCGGATACCTTGCAGTACCCCTCGTGCCCTTTGCCTTTCAACCCCGGCCCCAGCCTGGAATCTTGGTACCGGACGCTGCACGACGCGGCTGTCCGCAACGGTTTGATTGGCGGCGGGCAGGTTCAGGCTCCGCAGGCTGCTGGCGAGATGATCCCGCCGCGCGTGGTCATCCGGGATGAACCGCGGAATGAATCGAAAGCGCAGTACCTGGGTGTGGCGGCAGACGGGGTCTCGACGCTGCCCGTCCATCTGATCAATGACGATCCTCAGCGGACTATCCAGGCCAGCATTGAAAGGCCGGTTCTTGGAAAATTACTTGACAGCAAGGGCCAGGATATGGCCGGAAAAAGGGTTCAGATCCCACCGAATGAAACCCGACTGCTTTATTACGCGCCGCCCGATGCCCTGGAATCTTCACTGCTCACGGAGGCGGTTCCCCTGGGAGCGGAGGGCGACCGCGCTGCTTACGGCGCGGCGGTGGTTTTGAACTTCGAATTCACCAGTGAGGACTGGCCGGCTTCCATGCCTGATTCTGCGCTCTTGCTGGTCTTCCGTCCGCCGGTGCACATGGTGCATGGCTACTTTGGCAGCGAAGACACCTGGCAATATTTGATCTCGCGCCTCGATCGGGAAAAATTTGACGCGCAAGCCGGCAGGTACCTGCCTGGCTTCGAGAATTCCTCCATCGAGGCGATGGCCGAAGACCTTGAATCGGACATCGCCGGACTTCTCAACGAGTACCGGAATAAGGATATCAAGATCACGAAGGCGGATGTAGTGGCTCACAGCATGGGCGGGCTGATCACGCGCCAGTACATGACGCGCAATGAAAATTATAAAAATATTCGCAAATTGATCATGCTGGCCACCCCCAATCACGGCGTGAATGACTGGGTGGGGGTCCCGCGGGCGCTCGCCAGCGGCTGGTACAAGACGCACTTCGCCGCTTCCTTTCAGTTGAATGCGGTCAATGCGTTTTTCGATCATATCAACCAGGGAGAAGATTCTTTTGAGCATCTGCAACCGGGGGTGGAATATGCCAACATCATCGGCAGGGCCGGCTGTGGCCCGCTCTGCCCGGATGATGCGGTCGTGCCGGTCGCTTCCTGCCACCTCAACGGGGTAGCAGAGTATATTTTCGAAAATACCATTCATTCTGGCTCCTTGCTCGCCGTCAGCGATTACCTGAGCGATGCGAACAACCCGTATTTTCGAAGCAGCGACGCCGGCATCACCGACTCTCCGGCGGTGGGCGAGAAGGTGATCCAGTTGTTGACGACCCGCATCGAGCGCGCCCCGCCGGATGCAAAATGGAGCCTGGCGCTTATGAATGTTGAGGGGGATGTCAGCGTCGGCAAGCTTAGCAGTGGCAAGTACGAAAAAGTTGCCAGGTATCCCCTTGATTTGCCGGTCAACTACCAGGTGAAAACCGGCCAGGACGGAAAGGCGGTCGTCATCCTTTACCTGCGCGGGCAAGAGGCGCGGCGGATTGCCTTGCAACCCAATTCGGAGATCGGTTTCGGCGTCTCGTATGCCGATGAATTCAGCGTCTGGTTGCAAAGCGGAGAAGGCAGGTTCGAACGATCCTTCAACGAAGAAGGAGAAGTTAAAGAAGGTAGCGGATTTAACCTTGCGGTAGGGAAAAAACCAGTTACCTCGGAAGAGGGGGCGTTCATCCCAGCGATGTGGGTGCGCGATCTGCAAACCGCTTTTGTTGTCTCGGCGGACGACCCACCCCATGTGATCGCGCTGGAAGGCAGCCTTTTACTGAGCACCTTTTCTTCGGATGGTCAGCCGGCCAGGGTTGCCGAAGTCCTTCAGGCAAACTCTGAGATCGTTATGGTCATGGATGCAAGTGGAAACCTCGTCCAACAGCCTGCCCCGGCGCAGCACTGGTGGGAAGAAGCGATTTACACCCAGGAATATGCGGCGCCAGCCTGGGCAAAGGAAACCAGTCCGGCGCGCGCCTTGCCTTTCGCGGCGATCCGCCCGGTCTGGTACCTGCTGGGGGGTGGCTTCTGCCTGGGGCTGGCGGCGATCCTGGTTTTTGCTGGTGTGGTGGTCCTGCGGAAGCGCAGACCCGTCTTGGCGACCCCGGCCGCGCCCCCTGCTTCTTACGCGCCTGCGCCCCGTTACGACACGACGCCGTCCGCCCGCGCGCCGCAGAAGGAACGCGGCAAGATCTCTGGATGCGCACTGGCCGTTGTGATCTCCGGGCTGGCGTTGGGCTGCCTGGGGCTGGCGGGAGGGTTGTTCTGGATGAACGCCCCAGGGCTGATCCCGGATTTCTCCGGGTGGGAGGAAGCAATCCGCCCGGCAGAGGAATTCAGCCAGCCGGTTGCGCCCACCGCGCCCTTCGAGCCGATTGATCTTCCCACCCATGAAGCAGCCGCTCCGCCTTCTCAGGAACTTCAGCCGCTGGAAGAGCCGCCTGTTCCAGCTGGACAGCCCTCCAGCGGAGATGGGACGCAAAATTTGCCTTCTGCCGGGAATTTTGCCGCCTGTCTGGGGCCTTGCCTGCCAGACCTTTCCAACAGCCAGACGACCTTTCCGGGAGGGACAAAGGAGATCTTTTTCCGCTTCGATTACCAGGATATCCCGCCTGGGGCGGAGGTCACCCGCCGCTGGAGCAGCGACGGCTGGGTTTGGGCGCGCTATGAATGTGCCTGGGATGGGCCGGCTTCTGGCGTTTTTGAAACTTCGCTGCGGGAACCCGGCGGCTTGAAGTCGGGGCCCTGGGAGCTTGAGATCGTCGTCAATAATCGGGCTATTCTGCAGGAAACGATTATCCTGGATGGCAGCCATACCTATTGGGCTCCCGCTGGGGTGATCACCGGTAGGTGCAAATAGGCGGCCTGATAAAGCTGTAAGTTTTGACCACTATCCTTGTGCTACAATAATCCTGTCTTCTTTTATTTGTTTCTTGGGATGCAGGATGCGGTTGTTTTTGAAATGGTGCAGGGTACTATGGGCTGCGGCGGCGCTGGCGCTGATTCTTTCGCCGGCTGCGGTAGCGCGCGCTGAAGGCGGAACATACGCCCCAAGACAGGCCGCGAGCGTGGCAGGCGAGCTGATCGTCGGCCTGAAGGAGGGGATAACGGCGGCAGACCTGGCGCTGCCGGCTGAGACCGAACTGCTGCCCAGCGGGCCCGGGATGGCGGAGTTGAACGCCGCCTTGGTGCGCACGCCGCGCGGACGAGAGGCCGAGTTTCGTGCCCGGCTGCTGGCGTTGGAGGGCGTGCAGTTTGTGGAACCGAACTACCGCCTGCGCGCTCTGGTGATCCCCAGCGACCCGCTGTGGGGGCCTTCGGGCTATTCCGCCGCAGGGCAATGGGGCCCGGCGCGCATCAACGCACCCAACGCCTGGAATACCACCACCGGCTCTAACAGCGTGATCGTGGCGGTGGTCGATTCGGGTGTGGACGCCAGCCATCCCGAATTTGCGGGGCGGCTGTTGCCCGGCCATGACTTCGTGGAGAAGGATGATGTTCCGCAAGACCTGTGCGGGCATGGCACCCATGTCACGGGCATCATCGCGGCCAACGCCAACAACGGCCAGGGCGTGGCCGGGATGGACTGGAACGCTCGCATCTTGCCGGTGCGCGCCCTGGGGGCGGATTGTTACGGCAACCTGGACGATATTGCAGAGGCGCTGATCTGGTCGGTTGACCAGGGGGCGCGGGTGATCAACCTGAGCCTGGGGTTGTTCGGCAGCACCAGCCGCCTGCTGGAATACGCCACATATTACGCCTACCAGCACGGGGCGGCGATCTTTGCGGCCGCAGGTAACGACGGGCTGCTGGGAGTTTATTACCCGGCGGCGTATCCCTGGGTGATGGCGGTCGGCTTCACCAACAGCTCCGACCAGCGCGCCCCGCTTTCTTCGTATGGGCCGCAGCTCGACCTGATGGCGCCTGGATTGGACATCCTTTCGACCACACCGCAGAACGATTCGTTCTACTACCGGGCGCTTTACGGTGCCAGCAGCGCCTACGGTGTGCTCTCCGGCTCTTCGATGAGCGCCGCCTTTGCCTCGGGCGCGGCAGCCTTGTTGGCCAGCCAGCCGCAGTTCAACACCCCCGCTAAGATCTACGAGGCGCTCACGGCGACGGCACTGGATATCGGCCCGCCCGGACAGCCGGATAACGAAACCGGCTACGGGCTGATCCAGGCCGATGGGGCGCTGGCGCACGCTCCTTCTCCCTCGCCGCCTGCGCCGCCTGCCCCAGGCGTGGAGTACGAGTTTTTGAGCAGCACGCGCTGCCAGAACATCGTTTACCAGTGGGATACGATCCCGCATGACGCCACTACCTTTGTGCCGCTGTTTGGCAATAACGCTTCCGTCAGCCGCAATCTTGGTTTTACGTTCAACTTTGGCGGCAGCGCCATCACGCAGGCGGTGATCAGCACCAACGGCTACCTGGCTTTCGATGGGGTGGGCGAAGGGGCTTTCAACAACCAGGCCACCAACTTCCTCATCCCTGTGGCAAACGCCGGTAACGTATACGGGTCGGACGCTTTTGCAGCGCCCTTTTGGGATGCGCTGCAGATGCCGGCGCTTTCCGGTTTTACACGCGGCGTCTTTGCCGCCACGCTGGGCAGCGCTCCGAACCGCCGCTTTGTGGTCGAATGGAACCAGATGGGGGTGCAGTCGGCGCCTTCGAGCGCTTCTTTGACCTTTCAGGCTATCCTCTTTGAAGGTAGCAACCAGCTGCTCTTCCAGTACGGGCCGATGAGCGGGCCGGGGAGCGACGGGTCTTCGGCCACGGTCGGGCTGGAGTACAACGGCGGCTATACAGGCCTGCAGGTGGCGTATAACGAATTGGGCGCCGTGCGCAGCGGGCAGGCTATCCGCTTCTTCCCGCAGACCCCCGGCGCGCCGCGCACCGTCCCGAACTGCCAGGCCACCACCACGGCCGCCAGCGCTGGGGGGACGGTGACCTTTCATCCCTTCTGCCTGGAGATCCCGGCCGGGCTGCTGCCGGCTGCCCCGCCGACCACCGTGCGCATCTCCTCTTTTGCGGCTTTTCCACCCACCGCCCAGCAGGGCCTGGCGCCTTTGGGTCGCTTTGCCGAGATCACGCTGGACCCCACGCCGCGGCCGCCGCTGAGCCCTGCGCCGCAGGTTTGCTATTATTACGACGCCCAGGATTTGTTGGCCGCCGGTGGTTCCCCGGGCAATCTGTATCTGGCGGTCTTCGACAGCCAGACCCGCCTGTGGGAGCAATTGCCCACCAGCGTGGATGCCGCCAACGGGCGCATCACCGCGCCGGTGCCGCATTTCTCGATCTTCGGCGTGTTTACCACTCCCCCGCCTGCTTCGCTGCCGGTGACCGGCGCTTCTGCTCCTACGGCGGGCTGGCCTGCGCTGATTCTGCTGGTTGTGATTTTGGTTGGCGCAATGCCGTTGGCACGCCGGAGATGAAAGCGCTTTCCCCCTTTTTTACCCTGCTGATTGCCCTGGCGGCGCTGAACCTGAGCGGCTGCCGCCCAGCCTCAGAGGGTTTGGCGCAGACTGCCCTGCCCGACCTGCCCACCCCGCAGGCGCGCCTTGACAGACAGACGACGGCAACCGCCCTGCCTTCTGTGGCGGAACCCGCCCGCACGCCGCTGCCTGCCGGAAAAGCCGAGCTGGCCCGCAGCGTGTACGGAGGCAGGGTGATCGAGTGGGTTCGCATTCCAAAAATTGCTGTCTTTGCGCCGGTCACGGCGGTAGGTTGGGAAGCGGCGACCTTGTCTCCTTTCGATACGCTTGGGCCGCGCAGCGTCCCGCCGCTTTTTGGCGGGAAAGCAAAGTTCGCGGGGACTGCGCCGGTCTGGGATTCGCCGCACGCCCAGGTGGGCTGGGCGCTTTCTTCGGCGCTGCCCGGCGACGAGGG
>Ga0067045_1030335_pt1 | contig 15687 bp, 10 predicted proteins | sample TerdegcTABiofilm_FD_59184 | JGI IMG/M metagenome (GOLD analysis project Ga0067045, IMG submission 59184) | Combined Assembly of (Gp0054472, Gp0054536) Wastewater bioreactor microbial communities from Singapore -Terephthalate degrading...
GAGGTACCTCCGTGTGGAACTTCCGGAAATATTCGATATGGACATTGACCATCCTGCATTTATAGTTTAAATAATTATTCTATGTTGTCGGCTCCAAGCCAAAACTTCGCCGTCTGGTCGCCATTTCGATGGATACCATTGCCAAAATTCGGTTTTTATGGAGGCGTCCTCAAAACAGACTTAACCCCTGTAAACAACTACTCCGCTTAAAAATACAAGCGCGGTGGCTCTCAGTAATTGAGTCTGTTACAAGACTGTGGAGAAGCGCCATAAATCATGCGCCGAACAGAAAAATCACCACAACCGATAGTATTCGAACCGACTTTTGCGGCGGCCTCTGATTCTCCAACAGAGTCAAATCACGGCAGTTGCCACAGTTTCAGGGTGGTATCCTCACTGCCGGAGATCAGTTCCTTTCCGTCGGGGAGGAAAGCCACGCCGTTAACCGACCCCGTATGCCCCTCCAGTCGGAAAAGGATTCCGTTCTCATCGGGAGCGGGAATTTCGGTAGGAGTATTTTGCTTATCGCCTCCTGTTTTGGTCTGATTAGCCGGGTTGCTTCCCTGTTTATTCCCGTCAGTATCGGCGGTTTTGTTCATGCTGCTGGTATCCCACAGTATGACGGTCCGGTCTCTGCCGGAGGATGCCAGCAGATTGCCGTCGGGGGAGAAATCCACGCAATAGACGGTTCCCCGGTGTCCGTCCAGGGTTTTGATACATTCTCCCGTCAGGACGTTCCATATTTTCACTGTGGTGTCAAACCCGCCCGATGCCAAGAGGTTGCCGTCGGGAGAAAAGGAGATCGATTCCAGGGGATCCGTATGGCCTTTCAGGGATTTCACAAAAGTTCCCGTGTTTCCGTTCCAGATCCTAACGGTATTGTCGGCGCTGCAGGAGGCGATACGGCTTCCGTCGGGGGAGAAGAGGGCAGTTTCCACCGAGTCGTTGTGTCCCGTGAGGGTCTTCAGTCGTTCTCCCGTGTAGGAGTCCCACAGGGTCAGGGCGTTGTCGGAGCCGCAGGAGAGGAGTCGTTTGCCGTCGGGGGAAAAGGAAACCGAATAGACGGTCTTGCTGTCTGTCGTCAGAGTCAGGACACACCGGGAATTTTCCGGATCCCATACCTTTACGGTTCCGTCCGCCGAACAGGAAGCCAGTTCCCTGCCGTCGGGGGAGAAAGTGCAACCCCATACGTCATCCCGGTGCCCTTCCAGAGTGGCGATACAATCTCCCGTTTCCTTATCCCAAATTTTTATGGTGTCGTCCTTACCCGATGAGACGATTTTTTTACCGTCGGGAGATATGGATACGCAAAGAATGGAACCGGTATGTCCCCTGAAGGTTTTTATACACGGAATCCCCTGGGGAGAAGGAGAAGACGAGGGGGAAAGCGACGGAGTCGGTGAGGAGAGAACCGCCGGCGAAGGGGGAACGTACGTGGCGGTTACCCTGACCGATACCGGCGACGGGTTCACCGGTTCTCCTATCTGTATGGTTATAAACTTTCCCTTTATGACTATGACGGCGACTCCCAGAATCAAAAAAAGCATTATAATGGACGAAACCAGCAGGGTCTTGCCGCTGACCACAGGATGGGAGACCGGCAGAGAGGTCGTTTCGGACACCCCCGACATGGAAGCGGTTTCGGGTGCGGATTTCAAAAGGGAGGTTCTGACTGCAGTAAAAATCGTCGTTCCTGTCTTGCCGTCGGAAGCAGGGGATGGGACGCCGGGGATTTCCGGAGGTTTTTCAGGGGTTTCCTCCTTTTTGGGAACTTCGGGGGCGGGAAGTTTTTTCATGGATTCCAGTTCCCTCCGGATTTCCGCCACGCAGGAGGGACGATCCTCCATATTCTGGGATAACATCCTCATGATGAGGCTTTCCATTTCGGAAGAGACATACCAGTTGTGTTCGGAAACGGGGGTAAAACCGAATATATCGCCGCTCTTCTGCCGGGGGTTGATTCCCGTTAACAGATAGTGAAAGGTGGCTCCCAGAGAATAGATGTCGCTGCGGGGATCCGTGATGCCGCCGTATTGTTCCGGCGCCGCAAAACCGGGAGTGCCGATGAGGGTTCCCGTCAGTTCGGGCTGAAATATCTTGGCGATGCCGAAATCGATGAGAAAAACTTTCCCCTGGGGGGTGATCATTATATTGGACGGTTTTATATCTCTATAAATTATGGGGGGATTCAGGGAATGAAGATATTCCAGAATATCCAGCAGTTGCAAAAACCAGTTCCTGACTTCCTCCTCGGAAAAGGGAGTGTTCTCTCTCTCCTCCATGAAGGCGGAAAGGGTCTTGCCCTGAATCATGGACATGACCAGAAAGAAAAGGTTCCTCTCTTTTTTTTCCGTACGATCCGGATAGGTTACGGTATAGGTCTCCTTCTGGACGAAAAAGTCCACCACCTGGGGGAGTCCGGGGTGATTGAGCCGGGACAGGATCTGGGCTTCCTCATGGAACTTCTTTTTTGCCATTTCCCGCAGGGCTTCGTTATCGAACTTCTCATCACTCATCTTCTTGACGGCGAAGACCTTTTTCAGATGGATCTGTTCCGCCTTATAGACCTCTCCCATGCCTCCCTGGCCTATCTTTTCCAGGATCCTATAACGGTTATCCAGCAGATTCTCCTCCGCCGGGGGAGATGAAAGGGTCGCGGAAGAGGACTCCTTCTTTTTTATCATAAGAGTACCTTCTCCGTTTTTATTTCTGCCGGCATTGCCGCTTTTTCCCAGAGGATAACCGCATTTCCCGCAACGGGTGCTTTGTTCCGGATTATCCTTGCCGCATCGGCTGCATACTATGCCCATAGAGTCCCCTCCGTTATTTTTATCCCTGTTATTTTTTGTCAGAACCCTATAAATTCCTTCGAATCCCTTGACAGGGCAGAAATTAAATCTACAATAAGTGATGAGGGGAAAAGGGCTGATGGGAGTTCTTTATTTTTTATTCGATAAGGAGATGTCAGCATGTTAGATATTAAACTTATCCGCAAAGAGCCGGACATGATAAAAAATACCCTCATCAGGAGAAGGATGGATCCTTCAGTAATTGATGAGATCCTCAAAATAGACGAAAAAAGAAGAGAGATTATCGTTAAAGCCGACGGGCTGAAAAATACCCGTAACACCGAATCCAAAAAAGTGGGCAAAATGAAAAAAGCGGGAGAGGATATTACGGAACTTTCCAATCAGATCCGGGAAATGGGAGACGAAATAAAACGTCTGGAAGATGAACTGAATAGCCTGGAAGAAGGTCAGAAAGGGATCCTCTGCACTATTCCCAATATCCCCTCGGAGAAAGTCCCCGACGGCGAGGACGACACCCAGAATATCGAGATTCGGCGTTGGGGAGATATAAGACAGTTCGACTTTCAACCCAAACCCCACTGGGATATAGGAGAAAATCTGGGGATCCTGGATTCGACCAGAGCGGTGAAAATGTCCAAGACCCGCTTCACCATGTTAAGAGGCGCGGGTTCCCTTATGGAACGGGCTTTAATTCAATTCATGCTGGATATTCATACAAAAGAACACGGCTATACCGAATTCGCCCCTCCCTTCATGGTCAACTACGACACCCTCTTCGGCACGGGACAACTGCCCAAATTCGAGGAAGATCTGTTCAAACTCGACAAGTACAACATGTACCTGATCCCCACCGCCGAAGTCCCCCTGACAGGCTTCCACCGGGACGAGATCCTGGAAGAAAAGGATCTGCCCCTCTATTACACCGCCTATACCCCCTGCTTCAGATCCGAGGCGGGATCCGCAGGAAAAGATACCCGAGGACTGGTCAGAGTCCACCAATTCTCAAAAGTCGAACTGGTGAAACTGGTTCACCCCGATAAATCCTACGAGGAACTGGAAAAGATGGTGAAAGAAGCCGCCACCGTCCTGGAACGACTGGAAATACCCCACCGGGTGGTTACAATCTGTCTGGGCGACCTGGGTTTCTCCGCCGCCTTCAAATATGACCTGGAAGTCTGGGCTCCGGGACAGAACCGCTGGATGGAAATCTCATCCTGCTCCAACTGTACCGATTTTCAAGCCCGCAGATCCAACATAAAATTCCGCCCCTCGGAAGGCAAAAAACTGGACTTCGTTCATACCCTCAACGGCTCCGGTGTCGCAGTGGGCAGAACCATAGCCGCCATCCTGGAAAACTTCCAGAACAGCGACGGCTCCGTTACAGTGCCTCCCAACCTGAGAAAATATATGCACGGTATGGAAGAAATCAGAGTTTAGAGGTCGGAAGTCGGACGGGGGAAACCGGAAAGGGTTAGAGGTTCGGTTTCTCCCCTCTCCTCCGATTCTATCATCCAACTTCCATCTTCCAATTTCTATCATCCAACTTCTATCTTCCAATTTCTATCATCCAACTTCTATCTTCCATCTTCTTTTAGAGGTGAAAATATGCCAATATACGAATATATATGTCAAGATCGTAATTGTGGAAGGAAATTTGAAAAGATTGTCCCATCCACCAGAAAAGATAATGAGATCCCCTGTCCCGGATGCGGGCGATACTCGGCGAGGAAGCAATTTTCCGTATTTTCCTTCGGCAGTAAAGGCAAATCGGGAAACTTCACTTCCGCTCCTGCGTCGTCGGGGGGAGGATGCGGCAGTTGTTCTTCCCATAACTGTTCCACCTGCCGCCATTGACAAAATTTTTTTCCTCAAATTACAGGATTACTCTTCTTTAATGAGAATTTTGTATATATTCAACTCTTGTGCTTTTCCGGTAAAAAACTCATCGGAGGACTATTCATGCAAAGATATACACTGGATACCCGTTTATTAAAAAATCTCCTGCAGACCAAACGCTTCGGTTGTCGGATCCACGAGATGGACAACGTGGACTCCACCAACACCAAGGCTAAAAAACTGGCTGACGAGGGAGGCGAGGAAGGTATTCTGATCCTCTCCAAGACCCAGGTGCAGGGGAGGGGCAGGTTGGAACGCCGATGGTTGTCTCCGGAAGGCGGTCTCTATTTTTCCCTGGTTTTGCGTCCCAGGGTCAAGGATCCTCTGCCTCTGACGGTCATATTCGGCGCCGGTATCTCCATGGCCATAGAATCCCAGATTTCGCTCCAGTGCCGGTTCCACTGGCCCAACGATCTTTTCATTAACGGAAAGAAAGTGGGCGGAATCCTCATGGAAAGCAAATATCTGGGAGAAGACCTGGATTACGTGGTGGTGGGAGTGGGTATTAACGTGAATTTCCCCGCCGAACTTTTAGGCGACGATATGTCGGTAATCCCCACCACCATAATGGATCAACGCCAGGGGGAAACCACCGCCATGACCGCTCTTCTTGCCGGGATCCTGAATAAGCTTGAAAAGGATTACGATAAGTTCCAGGAAAAGGGAGCCGAAAGCCTCATAAAGCGATACAAGAACCGATGCTATACCCTGGGTAGAAGAGTAAAAATATTAAACAGCGGAGAAATAAAAGAATCCGACGGCTACGCCAGAGACCTGACCCCCGACGGCGGACTCCAGGTGGAACTCTTCTCCGGCGGCGAAGGCATCCTCTATAACGCCGAACGTTTACTGCTGCTAGATACCGACGACGACGACAATTGACAGCGATGAAGACGACAAAGAGGAAGAAGAGTAGATTAAGGAAATAATCGGGATTGAGAGTGAATACCGTATAGGGTGGTTTTAAGAAGGACTAAAGGACAGCAGACGGGTCTGTTGCTACAGTAACGGGTTTTTGTCGGCGATTCCAACATCCAACTTCTTTCCGACTTCCAACCTCTGGCTTCCGACTTCCAAACCGGGAGGGTTGTATATGATGATAATCCGGATTCTGATGGACGCCGCCCCTGTTCAGCAACCGAATCCCTTCATGCCGGGATTATCGGGGCCGCAGTTTCTGTGGTTTTACATTATATTTGCCATATTTTTCACGGTCTTTCTGTGGTTTCTTCAGAGCAAGGCGGAAAAACCGGCTGTTCAAGGCAGTTTTGAGGATCTGGACACTCTGGATATGGCCTATCTGTCAGGAGCCAACGGAGGCAAGCCCGATGAGAATGTGCTGAACACCCTGTTGTTTTCCCTGTTTCAGAAGCAGTATATCGAAATTGACGAAACCAAAAAGATTCGAAGGAAGAATGAAGATATAAAAGAGATCCCCTTTCAGTCCGATATGGGCAGGCTGGAAAATAGTATCTATCAATCTATTGATAAGCCCTATACTCTGCCGGAGATCCATTCGAAGAAAAATCCGGACTTTGTTAAATATGTAAATTACATAAGGGAAAAACTGGAGAAGAGAAACCTGGTCATAGATAACGGGGACAGATTTAAGAAAATGGGAATAATGCTTATGGGTTATATAGTTATATTGGGTACGGGAGTAATGAGAATATGGGGAGCCATCCAGACTCACAGAGATTTCGGGTTTCTTCTGATAGCCATGGTTTTTTATTTTATCATCTATTCTATTGTTTATTCTATGTGTGTCCGCTCCCACAGCCTATCCTCATCGGGAGCCAAAGTGCTGGAAGAACGGATGAATCAGTACAAGGAAAAATCCCAATTGGTGGGGGTTGAAGAATTCATGCCCGAAACCGCCACCTTTATCGTCGCCCTGTTCGGTTTTTCCATCCTGGCGGGAACTCCCCTGGAAACCTTCCACAGCCTGGTGATTCCGCCAATCTCTTCCAGCGGAGGTTGCGGAGGCGGTTGCGGCGGCGGCTGCGGAGGAGGCTGCGGAGGCGGTTGCGGCGGAGGCTGCGGAGGATAAAGAGGGGTTGTCGTTAAAATATGCCCTGCTCATGGTCTTTCTTTCCGCCCATGATGGGGAAAGGAAGAAAAGGAGAGCGGCAACGGGACAAAGAGGGCAGTCATGGAGATACAGTTTGTTCATCGTCTTCCCGGATTTTTGTTTATAATCGGCGAGGGAAAAGAAACCGGCACAAACATGGAAAGAGAATCTTTTATTTCCCTTATCTCTTCCATTCCGAGGATCATCAGAGAAAGCGGGAATTTTATTACAGTCGAAAAAGAAGATGGGATGGATGAAATTTCGTCATGGGATCCGGATTTTATCCTTTTCTATCCCGATGAAGTGCTGAGTCGGGAGGAGAGGGGGAGGATAAAAAAGGCGTCCTGCTGCTTCGATGTTCTGTCCCTGAATGAATTTCTGAACCGATACGGACTCTGGCTGAAAGAGATAGCAGAGAAAAACAGGGAATCGATGACGGGATCTCCGCTGATTCACATATACCCCAGAGGTAAGGATCTGCTGGAGGAGGGAGAGATAGGGATACCATCGGAATTAAATTATCACGGTATTATTGATATTATGTTTATAAACCGTAATGGGTGTATATCTTCTTCCGATGAGGGATATTTACTGCCCTGTCGTTTTCCCTTCAATCAGTTGATAAGAAATTATAACCGGAATCGGGCAAGACTCCGACGGGAAACGGGGGGGTTTTCCTTTATTGGCGGGCTGGATGATCAGGATTTGGGTTTTCTGTTTCCTCCTCCGGGACGGGTTCTCAGAGAAGCCCTGGAAATTCTGGGCTACGGCGTGCAGACTTCCGCTCCTCTTTTTCTGAGTTTTTTTGACTCCTTCGAAGAAGCGACAGAGTTTTTAACCCGTCCCTACACCCTGCACCTCCTTTATGTCATGTCGTCGGGGGAATACAGGGGAATCGGCGAACTGCGGAAGTTGATTTCCGTGGATACGGGCAAAGATCCGGTACAGGTTTCCAAAGAGATCCTGTATATGTTAAGCAAAAAAATTCTTTTGAGGGGATATATATTAAAATGTGAAGAATGCGGACAGGAAAATTTTTATCCCATGAAGGAAGTCGATGAGGAGTTTGTCTGCAGGGATTGCCGGAGAAAAAATATCACTCCCCTGAAACTGAATACGGGTTACCGCCTGAACCGGATTATCGCTGAAGGCTATAAACAGGGCATGGCGGCTCCTCTGCTGACCCTGCGTCATCTCATGGAGGAATCCCGCGAATCCTTTATCTGGTCGTCGGAAGTCCGACTGAAAAACTTCAGAGAAGAAATGGAAATAGATATTATATGTATAATTGACGGCAAAATCACCCTGGGTGAAAGCAAGATGGGCAAACTGATCAAGGACAGAGACTTTTCACGACGGGATGAATTCGAAAAATATAAAAAATTAACCCGTGAAACAGGAGCCGAGAGGGTCATATTTTCCACCCTCTCGACAGGCTTTTACGACATCCCCGCGTCAAAAATCGACCGTTTCAGATATGAACTGTCTCAGGAGGGCATGGAAGGAGTGGAAGTGGAAGTCCTCAATAACAACGACCTTTTATAAAAATGGAATTTTGACTATTATGGCAATTTTGTAGTTCAGACCGCCGGACAAGTCTGTCAGAACTACGGAATTGCCCATCGGTGCAGTCTTTTATCCTTCCAGGTCATTCCATATATATGAAAGAATTTCACCGGATTTACCCATAATCGAGAGGTCCACCCTGGAGGATAAGGGAGTGGGTTCCATATTGATTTCCACCACAAAGGCTCCCCCGCTGTAGGCGTAAAGGGGAAGACTGGCGGCAGGCTGGACTATTCCCGACGTTCCCACCACCAGGAACAGATCCGATGTCATGGAATGGCGGAAGGCGGACTGCAGGATGTTCTCGTCCAGAGATTCGCCGAACCATACGATATGAGGACGCAAAAGAGCACCGCAATTAGTGCACCGGGGCAGTTCCTCTCCCTCTTTCAATTCGAAATCCAGAATAGGTTCCTCTTCCTCACTGCAACGGGCTTTGAATAAATTTCCATGAAGTTCCAGGATATTTTTTGATCCCGCTCTTCCGTGAAGTCCGTCCACATTCTGGGTGATCAGGGTAAAACCGGGAAAGCGGGATTCCATTTGGGCAAGAATATGGTGGGTGGGATTGGGTTCGCACTTTTTTACCAGTTGCTGGCGATAACCGTACCACTCCCAGACCAGCCGGGGATCTCTTTGAAAGGCTTCCGGTGTGGCAAGATCTTCCGGACGGTAGTTTTTCCACCAGCCGTTTTTGCCGCGAAAAGTGGGGACATTACTCTCCGCCGACGCCCCCGCTCCGGTAAGAACCACGATTTTCTTAGCTGCTCTCAACTTTTGAGCAATAAATTTAATGGATTTTCTATGGTTATTTTGATTTTCATATTCTTTGCTTTCCATTTTATATCCTTCTTCATTTGCTTTTATTTTATATGTTTTTACATCAGTTCCAGGGGATCTACGTCGGCGGAGACGTCCACACCCAGGGGCGGGGGGTGGAGTTTCAGAACTTTCTGCACTATATCCGTCATGGCGTAGGTGTTTTTCCCTTTTATCAGTATATGCCTTCGATGGCGGGATTTCAGCCTGGCAAGAGGGCAGGGGGCGGGTCCTAAAATAGATATAAATAAATCTTTGAATTTCCTGTTTTTTAGCAGATCACCTATTTTATATGAGTATGTCTCTACCGCTCCTATATATTCACTGCTGAACACAATATTAATCAAATGTGCAAAGGGTGGATAGTTGAGAGGCCTGCGATGATTTACCTCCCATTCATAAAATGCGTCATAGTTCTGTTCTTTTACTGCATTTAATACCGGAGTTTCGGGATTGAAGGACTGGATTATCACTTTGCCGGGATCTTCCCGTCTTCCCGCTCTGCCTGACACCTGGGTCAATAGTTGATATGTTCTTTCAATGGAGCGGAAATCTGGTAAATATAAGGAAACGTCCGCCATGAGAACCCCCACCAGAGTAACGCCGGGAAAATCCAGACCTTTGGCGATCATCTGGGTTCCCAACAGGATCCGGGCTTCACCGTCCGCGAATTTTTTCAATAAATGATAATGGGCATCTCTGGATTGGGTGGTATCCCTATCCATGCGGATAAGAGGCACATGGGGGAACAGTTCGGCAAATTCCTCCTCCACCTTCTGGATCCCCAGGTTGGGCATGGAAAAACTGAGACTGTTGCAGATAGGACACCGATCCGGCGCCGGACGCTGATAATCGCAGTAGTGGCATTTTATGGTGTAATCGGTCTTGTGGTAGGTGAGGGTTATGTCGCAATAGGGGCAACGAAGCACATTACCGCAGTCCCGGCAGAGGAGAAACGCCGAATATCCGCGTCGGTTCAGGAAAAGAATCGCCTGCTTCTTTTTGTCGAAGGTATCCGTCAGGGCGTTGAGGAGGGTCTGTCCGAATATTCCGTATTTTTTTGGCTGATCTTTTTGTTGGGGGGGTCGATCTTTTTTTAAATCAACCACTTCTATGGACGGGGGAACACTGGCACCGACCCTGTCAGGTAGTGAAGTGTATATATATTTTCCTTCTTTCGCCCAGTAATAGGACTCGAAGGAAGGAGTGGCGCTGGCGAGGATCACGGGGCATTTGTGATAGATTCCCCGTTTTATTGCCACCTGTTTGGCATGATATTTGGGTTCTCCCTCTTGCTTGTAGGATCCCTCATGTTCCTCGTCAACGACGATAACTCCGATGTTTTCAAGAGGAGCGAATACCGCCGAACGAGCTCCTACCACCACTCGAAATTCCTTATTACGAATCTTCCACCACATATTTCTTCGCTCGGTATCGGTTAATCTGGAATGTAAAATACCGATATTTTCCTGAAATCGATCCATAAACCGATGGGTGGTCTGGGGAGTCAGGGAAATCTCCGGAATCAGCACCAGTGCCTCTCGTCCGTCTTTTATGACATCCTCGATTACTCTTAAATAGATTTCCGTCTTACCGCTCCCCGTAACCCCATGCAGAAGCACCGCTTTGGGTTCGCCGGTCTTTCTTATATCCGATATGGTATCGTAGGCTTTTTGTTGGTGAAAATTCAATATATATTCCCGCCGGGTTTCGGGAGCAAAATCATGATAATATATAAAATCGGGAGAATCCTCGAAAATACTGATAAATCCCTTCTCCTGCAATGCCTTCAGAGTGGATTGGCTGGTTTTTCCACCCTCCTGAGTCAGTTTCTCCATGAGATCCTTTACCGGTATAGGGTATCTCTCTTCCAGCAATGCCTGTACAACCCTAAATTGGGCGGGGGTTTTTCTCTCCATATCCGGGGGGATATTCTCTCTGTCTGTCAAGACCACCTTACGGATCTTGAACATCTCTTTAGCCCCCTGATTATCCTTACCCCGAACCGGGGCGGGAACCATAGACATCAAGGCATAAATCATCGCGGTACCATAATATTTTACCATCCACCGGGCTATCTCCACCATCTCCTTATCCCACATACTGGTGGGAGCCAGAACTTCTTCAATAGGCTTTATGACCACCCCTGCAGGAAGAGAAGGCGGAAACTGACTCATATCTATGACAAACCCCCGCACGGTCTTCGTCCTGAAAGGAATCCCCACCCAGGCTCCGATGAAGATTTTATCCATTAGTTCCTGTGGGATACCGTAGGTAAACGTTTTTTCGAAGTCATGTTTATGGAAATCAACCACCACACTGCAATAGGCGGGAAAGGGGAGAGACCTGTTGGAGTCCATAGATTAACCTCTGTAGGAGAAGTGTTGTAGGAGAAGTGGTGTAGGAGAAGTGTTGTAGGAGAAGTGTTGTAGGAGGCTTCTCCCGAAGCCGATTTCATATCTCTGCCTATGTCTTCATCGGGGTCAGGAGACCCCTCCTACATAAAGAAATATTTTATAATTTAAAAATGTCCTAAACGGTTTAGTAAGGCTGAAGGTTTTTTATAGAAATCTTCTTTTAAAATTTCCCCTCGGGTTATTCCTGTCAAAACCCGGTTCAAAACCATATTGACGGGAGTGGAAACTCCGGTCTTTTCGCCGTATTCCACTATTTTACCATTCAACCAACCCACTTCGGTCTTCCCGGTTCCTCTTTCCGCTTCTATTAAAAGAGACGGTTTCTTATCTCCTCTCGCCTTTTGCATTTTCCCCTTCAGAAGGAATTTCAACAGTGAAGGAGGGGCAATCTGATAAACATTCTTTAATAAATGAACGGGATAGCCGGGTAAGTCAACCAGTTCCAGTCCCATCGCGTCAGCGACTCTGACCCCTTCGTTGAACTGTTCCCGCTCTATCTTGACCAGTTTTCTGTCATTGAATATCTCTCCGGGGGTCATGCCCAGAATGGCGCAGGAGGCGTTACATACAATATTCAGTAGTAATTTGGACCATTTCATACCCTTATAGCAATTAAACAGTTTGACATTCAAAGAGGATTTTGTAAGAATATCCAGTATATCATTTATATTTTCATCGGGTTTTACAGGGGAGATACCCATACCCGCCTTGGGATTTTCGATCTTCACCACTCCCGGTCGGGGATAGGATACGGGATAGGTGATGGATCCCGCTATAACTTTCTCGCTGCCGAACTTCTCCGCCAGGGTCTCTTCATTACCTATACCGTTCTGGAAAGTAAGGATTCTTTTGAAATTTTCTCCCGGCAGGGAACTCACCACCGACAGAGTGTCATAGGCTTTCACCGACAGGATCGCCAGATCGAATAAATCCCCTTCTTTTAAACGGGAAACCGCATTGGCATTTTTGAGAATAATTTCATCTTTTGTAATTCCTTCAAGCTGCAGTCCTTCTTTTTTGATTCTTTCCACCACCGGTTCCATGTCCAGAAAGGTTACATCATTACCACCGTGAGAAAGAGTTCCTCCCACAAAAGTACCTATAGCACCCGTGCCAATAATAAGAATTTTCATTTATATATACCTCTTTTCGTCTTCGGCAGGGCTAAAGCCCTGAACTACAAAACAAATTAAATTATATTCATTTACTATATAATCTAATTTCCAGCCTCTAACTTCCCACTTCTATGAGGTGAAGGCGGTGTGGCATTTTTTCAGCCATTGGATGATTTCCACCGACTGGGGACAGTGGGATTCGCAGGCTCCGCATTCCACACACTGATCCGCCCGGATATGAGAAGGGAAGAAAAATCCGTATAACATTTTACCATACTGAAGATCGTTATACATAATCATTTCGTTATATAGATTAAATATGTCGGGAATAGCCACACCCTGGGGACAGGGGACGCAATAGCCGCATCGTCCGCAGGGAATGGGACAAAGTTTTTCATATTCCTTCCGGACTTCATCTATGATTTTTAGTTCCTCTTCCTTTAACAGACCGATCTCCGACTGATCCGCAATCTGAATATTATCCTTTACCTGATCTAAGGTCGTCATACCGCTTAAAACCAGGGAAACCTCCGGCTGATTCCAGAGCCACAAGAGACCCCGTTCCGAGAGACTCCTGGGAGGTGCTTTCTTCCACATTTCTGCTATGGAGGGGGGCGGAGTTTTGGTCAGATGTCCGCCATGTAAAGGCTCCATGACGATAACCGCCACATTCTTTTCGTGGGCGTATTTAAGCCCTCTGATTCCCGCCTGTTTATCCACATCCATATAGTTATACTGAATCTGGGCAAACATCCAGCCGTCGTAATAATCCAGAATATCCCTGAAGCAGTCAAAATCGTCATGGAAGGAGAAGCCGTAATAACTTATATCCCCTTTATCCTTGAGGTTTTCCAGCCAATCAACAGCCTTTACTTTCTTGTAATTTTCAAGATATTTTCTATTCATGGTATGTAACATATAGAAATCAATATGATCCGTATCCAGTTTTTTCCTTTGCTCCTCGAAATACCTGTCCATGTCATCGGGGGTGTTGATGAGCCAGGAGGGGAGTTTGGTGGCGATCTTCACCTTCTCCCGGTATCCGTCCTTCAGAGCCTTTGCCACCAGAAGTTCGCTGTTTCCCTGATGATAGGCATAAGCGGTATCAATATAATTTACTCCGTGATCAATCGCGTATCGGATCATTTCTATGGCTTTGTCTTCATCTATATCCGCCTGATCGTTATTCCTGACGGGAAGACGCATACATCCGAATCCTAGTGCGGAAGGCTTGAAGGGTATCTTTTTCATATCTCGGTATTTCATATTAACACCTCTTGAATTTATTTTCCTTTTATTCTATCTTGAATTTCTCCCACGGCGGTGGTGAGAGCCTGTTTGGGATCTTCTCCCTCGAATACCGCCGATTTAATGACTTTTTTCATAGGTTCCCAGACCGAATTCATGGCGGGGTGGTTGGGGATGGGCATGCCTCCCTGGGCGGAACGGGCGAAGACGACGATTTCCTGATTTTCCGTCATATCGTTGAGAGTATCCAGACGGGCAGGAATCCGGTTGCCGATGGAGCAGAAGGTCTTTTGATTTTGAGGAGTATTAATAAAGTGAATGAATTTGACTGAATTTTCTTTTTGAGTTCCACAGGAGGAGAACATGAAGGAATAGACACCCACCAGGGGTTTGGGTTTTTTGCCGTTTTCCAGAGGGGGGAATTCCATGATGCCGAAGTTGACAAAACTTCTTTGAAGGGTCTTTAAAGCCCAGGGACCGTCGATGCAGAAAGCCAGCCGTCCCTCGGCGAAGGTGTCCATCATATCCTGATTGGAAACTTCCTTGGTTATGAGGTTGTCCTTCTTTAACGCCGACAGGAAGGAGAGAGCCTCCAATGAAGAAGGAGAATCGAGGAGAACTTTATTTACATCCATATTGCCCTTGTCGTCCCTGCCGAAAATCTCGCTGCCGAAACCGGAGAAGAAAGACCAGGAAACATACAGGTTATCCAGTTCGCAGAGGAATCCGTATTTGCCCGTGTCGGGATTGTTCTGCTCTGAAGCCAGTTTCAGAAGTTCCTGCATGGTCTTGGGTTCCTGGGGAATCAGAGTTTTATTGTAGATGATGGCGGTGGTCTCCAGGAAAAAGGGGATTCCGTAAAGTTTTCCGTCGTAGGAGACCGCTTCCAGTCCTACGGGGTTGTAGCTTTTTTGCTGTTCGTCGTTGAAATCCTTTTCCTCCAGAGGAGCCAGAGATCCACTCATGACCATCTCGCCCATCCAGTCGTGGGGGCATATTATAATATCGGGACCTTTTCCTTCCTTGGTTTCTTTTATAAATTTAGCCTTCATATCGTAAAAAGGAACTTCCACCAGTAAAACATCTATACCGCTTTCGGTTTTGAAGTCGAAACTGATCTGTTCCAGGGTCTCCAGTTCTCTGGATTCGAATCCCGTCCATACCACCACGGGTTTATTGGCGGGAGGGGTATCGGAAGTCTCGCCGGAGGCATGGGTATTGCTTTGGGGATCGTCAGGGGGATTGTTCTGAGCATAGCAGCCCAGGGAAAAGGATATGAGGATAATCGCAATAAGTAAAACCTTTACACCGCTGAATACCAAAAAAGAGCGATTATAAGCGAGGTTTTGTCTTTTTCTGTCCGACGAACCGGGGGAGGAACTCATAACTTCATCTCCATTCTGAATTTTGTGGCGGAAGACCCGAAGATCTTCCCATGTTCACGCTATTATCCTTTTTATTCTTAAAACCGAAAATAAATCCTCCCGATGGAAAGAAGTTAAAATGCGGATTCGGAGTATATCTTTAGTTTTGCAGGCAGGACTTACGCTATTTTATACCAAAACCCGGATTCCATGCCGATTGCCGAAGATCCTGAAACAAGTTCAGGATGACGGGTTCATGCCGGTTTCCTCAAATTTGAGCGTAACTCCTGTGCAGGTTTGAATTAACTTCTTCCCTGAACAGGAGTTACGCCTTTTATTGCCAAAATCCAAATTTTATGCCGATTCCCGAAGATCCTGAAA
>Ga0067045_1030338_pt1 | contig 15687 bp, 7 predicted proteins | sample TerdegcTABiofilm_FD_59184 | JGI IMG/M metagenome (GOLD analysis project Ga0067045, IMG submission 59184) | Combined Assembly of (Gp0054472, Gp0054536) Wastewater bioreactor microbial communities from Singapore -Terephthalate degrading...
GGGTCGCCAAGTTTGCAGCACTTGGCTCGCAAGAGCGCAAAAGCTGTCTGCCAGGAGTGGTAGTTCAGTTGGTTAGAATACCGGCCTGTCACGCCGGGGGTCGCGGGTTCGAGTCCCGTCCACTCCGCCAGATTCCTTGTGCAAACCACCGCGTTTGCGCAGACAAGAAGCCACCGCAAGGTGGCTTTTTTTCGTCTGCAGTTTCGCTGCGGGCCGCGTCTCGATGGGGCCTGCCCAGTGCGATGGCAGGGGCCTGCGCTGCAGGCAGTTCCTGCTTCCATCCCGATGTATCGGGCATCACCAGTCCGTCATGATCCAGGCCCATCATCCACGGCGAGGGAAAGCCATGGTGATGCGATGCGCCATAGGCGATGCCTGCCGATTTTCCACAGCCGATAGCCGTGTCTCCGTTTGCACTGGCGGGACGTCTTCCAGGCAGGTGTGAGCAGCCATTCCAGGCCCGGTCCTGTCGCCGGAACTGGTAATGCTTCTCATTTCAATGTTGGAAAACGTCAAAGGAGCGCCACTGAATGCCATGGTCCCGGTTCAAGTTTCAGCACGTCTGCAAGGCTGCACAGCCCTTGCCGATCCTGTTGCAGGACGCATGGATCCGGCGAGGGCGGCCGCCGCCCTGAGGCCGTCATGAGGCCGATCTAGGCCCGATCTAGGCCTGCCTCCCAAGTCACGCCGATGCGCATCGGCGCGCACTGATGCCCTGCGGTCAGCGGTTGTGCCGCCGCTTGCCGCCTGTGCCGAGGCCCGCTCCGCCCTATTGCACGGGCGGCACGCCGGCCGTCCATCGACCTGCGGTCGACATTTCCCCTTGATGTTCTTGCCTAGCTTGCGAGAGGAACTGCATCGTGTCCTTGAATCACACACATTCTTCGCTGGAAGAGGTCTTCATTGCTTCGCGTGGACAGTTGGTGAGGGTCGCGCGAAGAATTCTCAGGAATCCCGAACTGGCCGACGAGGCCGTGCAGGACACCTATCTGCGCGTTGCCGAAATGCGCAGCGATGCCGAGATCGCCAGGCCCGCCGCCTACTGGACGCGCGCCGTCTGCAACATGGCGCTGGACTACCTGCGCCGCCAGGAGCGCGAGAACACCTACCGCACCCACGGCGTGGATGTGGAGACGCTGGAGATACCGGACAGCCGCTCGCCCGAGCGCCTTTTGTTCGAGTCCCAGGCCATACGCCTGATCGACCAGGCCCTGGACGAGGTGCCGCCCAAGACCCGCGAGACCTTCGAGCTGTACCGCATCAAGGGACTCACGCAGCGCCAGATCGCCGAGCACATGGAGTGCGCGCTGGGCCTGGTGAACGCCAGGATTGCCGACGCCTGCAAGGCCATCCATGTCCACCGCTCGCTGCTGGACCACCATTGAACGGTGCAGCCCGGCGCACGACCCGGAACCGGCGCGCACGCGGCGTGAACAGTTTCGGGTTCGGAACGTCATGTTCAACAGAGGCGCAGTACCGGGTCGCCGCGATCCCGTACTGGCCTCACCGATGTTCAACCGCATTAAGGACGCCTGCATGTCTACAAGCTGCTTCGACCGCGAAGACGAAACCTTCATCGTTCTGGTCAACCACGAGGAACAGTATTCCATCTGGCCGCACTGGAAGGCCGTGCCCGGCGGCTGGACCGCCGTGGAGGGCGTGAAGGGCGACAAGAAAACCGTGCTCGACTACGTGGACGCCACCTGGACCGACATGCGGCCCAAGTCGCTGCGCGTGTGGATGCAGCAGCAGGAACAGGCGGGTGCCGGCGCCGCGCTGCACAAGGCCGATACCGATACCGAAACCGCAGCGGGCTGACGCGCATGCACGCGCCGCTGACCCTGCTGTGCCTGCCGTGCGCAGGCGCCAGCGCCACCATGTACCTGCGCTGGCGCAGGCTGCTGCCCCACTGGATCCGCATTGCGCCCGTGGAGCTGCCGGGGCGGGGCAGCCGGCTGGGCGAGCCTGCGGTCGAGGACTTCGGGCAGCTGGTCTCGCTGCTGTGCGCCGAGCAGCGCCAGGCCATGCGCGGCCGCTTTGCGCTGCTGGGCCACAGCATGGGCGCGCTGCTGGCCTTCGGCATGGCGCGGCAGTTGCGCGAGCAGGGCAGGGAGCTGCCGCTGGCCCTGGTTGCCTCGGGCAGCCCGGCACCGGCCTGCCGCGATCCCGAGCGCTTTGCGGGCAAGGGCGACGATGCGGCGCTGATTGCCGATCTGCGCAGGCAGGGCGGCACGCCCGAAGAGGTGTTTGCCAGCCCCGAGCTCATGCGCATCACGCTGGATGTGCTGGGCTCCGACTACCGAGTCTGCGAGAGCTTCGGCCATGTGCCCGCTGCGGGCCTGCCGCTGCCGGTGCACGTCTTTGCGGGGCGGCAGGACGACATCGAGGCGCCCCGCGTCCAGGCCTGGTCGCAGGAGGCCGCCGGGGCCTTCACGCTGGACTGGTTCGAGGGCGGGCATTTCTTCATCAGGCAGCGCGAAGGCGATGTGCTGGCCGTGCTGGCGCAGCGCCTGGCCGGGTCCCAGTCACTCCAGGGGGAAATCCATGCAGCTCGTGTCCGTGCGTGAGGCCATGAGCCAGGGCATCGAGGTCTTCAGGCTGGACCTGGACCTGTCGGCCGAACTGAGCGACAGCCTGCCGCACCTGACCCCCGAGGAGCGCGGTCGCGCCGCGCGCTTCGTGCGGGCCGCCGACCGGCTGCGCTTCGCACAGACGCGCGCTGCCACGCGGCGGCTGCTGGGGCGCAGGCTGGGCTGCTGCCCGGCCGATGTGCCGCTGGCCATCGGCACGCACGGCAAGCCCTTCGTGGATGACGAGCCGCACAGGGCGCCTGTGTTCAACGTCTCGCATTCGGGCGGCCATGCGCTGATCGCGCTGGCCGACCCCGGTGGCGTGCTGCACCTGGGCGTGGACATAGAGCAGCACAAGCCCGACCTCGATGCCGAGGTCATGCTCGACGCCGTCTGCACCGACCAGGAACGCGCCAGCGTGCGCCGTGCGCCTGATCGGCTGGCGGCCTTCTACCAGCGCTGGGTGGGCAAGGAGGCCGTGCTCAAGGCCATCGGCATTGGCGTGGCCGAGCACCTGCGCTCCATTGGCATCAGCCCTGCGGGGGACGGCCGGCTGGGCATTGCCTGCGCCGTTCCCGAATGGAACCGTTTTCAAGCGATGGCGCTTCCAGCGCCGCCGGGCTACGCGGCAGCTCTTGCGTGGCGCACCAAGGAATCGACATGAACGAAACCCTCCAGCGCTTCGAGCGCAAGGCCCCCGCGGGCTCGCTGCTTCCCCAGCTCATCACGCCCGCCCAGCCGGGCCAGGACCTGCTGGCCGCGCTGCCGCCGCTGCGCCGCGACATCGACGAAGCCCTGCTGACCACGGGCGGCGTGCTGCTGCGCGGCTTTGGCGTGCCCGATGTGGAGACCTTCCAGCGCTTCGCCTCGGCCTTCGGCCATCCGCTGCTCAAGTACGAATTCGCCTCCACGCCGCGCAGCGCGGTCGAGGCCTCCAGCGGCGCGGGCGTCTACACCTCCACCGAATACCCGGCCCACCAGAGCATTCCGCTGCACAACGAGCAGGCCTACACGCGCGAGTGGCCCATGAAGATCTGGTTCCACTGCGTCACCGCATCGCCCGAGGGCGGCGAGACGCCGATTGCCGACAGCCGTGCGGTCTACCGCCGCATTCCGGCGCGCATCCGCGAGCTGTTCGAGCCCGGCATCCTCTACGTGCGCAACTTCGGTGAGATGGACGTGCCCTGGCAGAAGGTCTTCAACACCGAAAGCCGCGCCGAGGTCGAGGCCTTCTGCCGCCATGCGCGCATGGACTGGGAGTGGAAGGAGGACGACGGCCTGCGCACGCGCCAGCTCTGCCAGGCCATGGAAAGCCACCCCGTCACGGGCGAGATGGTCTGGTTCAACCAGGCCCACCTGTTCCACATCTCGGCGCGCGAGCCCGAGGAGCGCGAGGTGCTGGAGGAGGTCTACGGCATCGAGAACCTGCCGCGCAACACCTTCTTCGCCGACGGCTCCACCATCGGCGACGACATCTTCGCCGAGGTGCGCGCCGCGCTGGACGCCGAGACCGTCAGCTTCCCCTGGGAGCAGGGCGACGTGCTGATGCTGGACAACATGCTCGTGGCCCATGCGCGCTCGCCCTTCAAGGGGCCGCGCAAGGTCATCGTCGCCATGGCCGAGCCGCGCAGCAATCTGGACCGTTTCTGAGAACCCGGGAGGCAGCTGACATGCTGAGTGGACAAAGTGCAATCGCGGCAGCAGGCCAGGCGCCGGCCAGCCTGGTCGAGCATCTGAGGGGACTGGCGCAGCAGCGGCCCGACGACATCTGGCTCACCGTGGCCGCCGTGCAGGACGGCCGCGTGGTCGAGCGCAGCCACAGCTATGGCGAGTTCGACCGCCGCGTGCGCGCGCTGGCCGCCCGGCTGCAGCAGCTGTGCCCCGTGGGCGCGCGCGCCCTGGTGATGATGGACAACGACGAGCACTACGCCGCCAGCATGCTGGCCTGCTTCTACGCGGGCGTGGTCGCCGTGCCGGTGCCGCCGCTGGAATCGCTGCGCGTGCAGCACCTGGAGCGGCTGCTGGGCATCGTGGGCGACGCGGATGCGGCCTGCGTGATCAGCACGGCCGAAGTGATGCAGGCCCTGCCCGGCGCCGATGCGCGCTTTGCCGGCATTGCCGCCGTGGCCGCCGACCAGGTGGACCTGGCCGATGCCGAGGCCTGGCGGCCCCATGCGCCGGCTGCCGACGACATCGCCTTTCTGCAATACACCTCGGGCTCCACCTCGGCGCCCAAGGGCGTGATGGTCAGCCACGGCAACCTCATCGCCAACGAGGCCGCCATCCAGCAGCGCATGGACATCGGCGCGGGCGACCGCTTCATGTCCTGGGCGCCGCTGTACCACGACATGGGCCTGATCGGCGGCCTGCTGCAGCCCCTGTACAGCGGCCTGCCGCTGGTGCTGACCTCGCCGCGCCTCTTCCTGGAAAGCCCTGTGCGCTGGCTGGAGCTGATCTCGCGCCACCGCGCCACCATCAGCGGCGGCCCCGACTTCGCCTACCGCATGTGCATGGAGCGCATCAAGCCGTCGCAGCTGGTGCAGCTGGACCTGTCGAGCTGGCGGCTGGCCTACACCGGCGCCGAACCCGTGCGTGCCGACACCGTCACGGCCTTCGCGCAGCGCTTTGCCGCCTGCGGCCTGCGGCCCGACGCGGCCTATGCCTGCTACGGCCTGGCCGAAGCCACCCTGTTCATCACCGGCGGCAGTTGCGGCGCAGGCGCCACGATCACGTCCTTCGATACCGAGGCCCTGGGCCAGGGCCGGGCCGAGGAAAGCCCCGGCGCCTCGCAGACCACCGCGCTGGTGGGCTGCGGCCCCGCCGTTCCCGGCCATGCGGTGGCCATCGTCGATCCGCACAGCCTGCAGGTGCTGGAGCCCGGCCGCGTGGGCGAGATCTGGGCGCACGGCCCCAGCATCAGCCAGGGCTACTGGGGCAAGCCGCAGCAAACGCAGCAGGCCTTTGTCGAGCATGCAGGCCGGCGCTGGCTGCGCACGGGCGACCTGGGCTTCGTGCATGCTGGGCAGGTCCATGTGGCGGGCCGCATCAAGGACCTGATCATCGTGCGCGGGCACAACCTCTACCCGCAGGACATCGAGCGCGTGGTCGAGGCCGAGGTCGAAGCCGTGCGCAAGGGGCGCGTGGCCGCGTTTGCGGTGGACATCGATGGCCGGGAGGGCATAGGTATCGCTGCCGAAGTCTCGTTCGGCATGCAAAAGCTGGTGCCGGCCCAGGCCCTGGTCGATGCACTGAGCACCGCCGTGGGCGCGCAGTGCGGCGAGGCACCCCGGGTGATCGTGCTGCTCAACCCCGGCGCCTTGCCCCGCACCTCCAGCGGCAAGCTGCAGCGCGCAGCCTGCCGCCAAGGCTGGTCCGCGCGCACGCTGGATGCCTGGGCGGTGTTCGAGTCGGGCCGCTTCGCGGGCGGCGGCAGCCAGGCACCGCAGGAGGCGGGCGCGGCAGATCCCACCACAAGCACGCTGGCCGGCCTGTGGCGCGAGGTGCTCGGTGGCGATGCGCAGCCCGGGCCGGCCGGCGAGGCCAACTTCTTCGCGCAAGGCGGCAACTCCCTGGCCGCCGTGCGGCTGGCTGCGCGCATCTGCCGGCAATGGTCCCTGGAGTATCCGGCCGGGCGGGTCTTCGAGCACCCGCGGCTGCGCGACCAGGCGCAGGACATCGACCGGCTGTGCCAACAGCGCCAGCCGGGCATGGCGCTGCAGCGCATTGCCCCGCTGGCCGAGGCCCGCCGCGCCATGCCCCTGCCGCTGACGCCGGCCCAGCAGCGCCAATGGTTTCTCTGGAAGATGGATACGCGCAGCACGGCCTACCACGTGCAGGGCGCCCTGCGCATCACCGGGCCGCTGGATGCAGGCGCCCTGCGTGCGGCCGTGCAGGGCCTGGCCGAACGGCACGGTTCGCTGCGCACGGTATTCAACGCCCGGCCCGATGGGGAGGTCGAGCAGCGCCTGGACCCCCAGGGCAGGCTGGAGCTGCAGTGGCTGGATGCCGCGCAGGCCGCGCAGGGCAAGCCCGCGCAGCGCGAGGAGCACGCCGCCCAATGGCTGCAGGCGCTGTGCGCCCAGCCCTTTGATCTGCAGCAGGGGCCGCTGGCCAGGGCTGCCCTGGTGCGGCTGCAGGCCCATGAGCACATCCTGGCGCTGGTGATGCACCACATCGTCTCCGACGGCGCCTCCATGCAGATCCTGCTGGACGATCTGGCGGCGCTGTATGCCGGCGCCCCGGACAGCGGCCCGGCGCTGCAGTACGTGGACTACGCCGTCTGGCAGCGGGAGCAGGCTCAACAGGCCCAGCAAGGCCAGCAGGCCTCGCTGGCCTACTGGCTGGAACGGTTGCAGGTGCCCCCAGGCGAGGCCCAGCCTGTGCTGGCCCTGCCCACCGACCATCCGCGCCAGGCGCTGGCACGCTATCGGGCGGGACGGCACGGCTTCGAGCTGCCCGGCGCGACCTTGCAGGCACTGCGCGCGCAGGCCCGCCAGCAGGCAGACACGCTCTTCACGCTGCTGCTGGCAGGATGGCAGGCACTGCTGTACCGCTACACGGGCCAGGAGGACATCCGCGTCGGCGTGCCCGTGGCCAACCGCGCGCATGCCGACCTGCAGGGCGTGGTCGGCTTTTTCGTCAACACCCTGGTGCTGCGCAACCGCATCGACGGGCGCATGCGCCTGGCCGACGTGCTGCAGCAGGCCCGCGAGGCGGCGCAGGGCGCGCAGGCCCACCACGCGCTGCCGTTCGAGCAACTGGTGGAGGCGCTGCAGCCGCAGCGCAGCCTGGCGCACAGCCCCTTGTTCCAGGTGCTGTTCAATCATCTGGTGGAGGACTGGCACGCGCTGCAGCAGGTGCCGGGCTGGACGGTGGCCGGCCGGCCGCTGGCGGCCGCAGATGCGCAGTTCGAGCTGACCGTGGAAGTGCGCGAGCGCTCCGATGGCAGCCTGGGCATCAGCCTGGTCTATGCCCGCGAGCTGTTCGAGCCGGGCAGCATGCAGCGCCTGGCCGCCCACTATGCGGCCATGCTGGAGGCACTGGCGCACCAGCCCCAATGTGCCGTGGACGAGGTGCCGCTGCTGGGTCCCGAAGAACGCCAGCAACTGGCGGCCTGGAGCTGCAATGACCAGGTCCTGCACGGCGGCGACATCGTGCACCGCCGCTTCGAGCAGCAGGTGGCGCGCAGCCCCGATGCCCCGGCCCTGTGCCTGGGCGAGGCCACGCTGGGCTACGCCGAACTCAATGCGCGCGCCAACCGGCTGGCGCATCACCTGATTGCATCGGGCGTGCGGCCCGGCGTGCTGGTGGGCATTGCCATGGAGCGCTCCATCGAGATGGTCGTGGGGCTGCTGGCCATCATGAAGGCCGGCGCGGCCTATGTGCCCATCGACCCCGAGCACCCGGCCGACCGCATCGCCTACATGCTGGAGGACAGCGGCGTGTCCCTGGTGCTGGTGCAGCCGCAGGTGCGTGACCGCCTGCCGGCCAACTGCAGTGCCCAATGGGTCGATGTGCCGGGCCTGGCGTCCCGGCTGCAGGACATGCCGGCCCACAACCCGGCCGTTGCCCTGCATGGCGACAGCCTGGTCTATGTCATCTACACCTCGGGCTCCACGGGCCGGCCCAAGGGCGCGGCCAACCGCCACCGTTCGCTGTGCAATCGCCTGGCGTGGGGGCAGATGCACCAGCCGCTGGGCCCGGGCGACACGGTGCTGCAGAAAACGCCCTTCGGCTTCGACATCTCCTTCTGGGAATTCTTCTGGCCGCTGACCACCGGCGCACGCCTGGCGCTGGCCGCCCCCGGCGACCACCGCGATCCCCGGCGCCTGGCCGAGCTGATAGCGCGCCACCAGGTCAACACCATCCACTTCGTGCCGTCCATGCTGCAGGCCTTCATGGCGCACCCGGTGGCCGCCACCTGCCAGGGGCTGCAGCGCATCATCTGCAGCGGCGAGGCCCTGTCCGCCGAATTGCAGGCGGCCGTGCTGCAGGCCTTCCCCGGCACCCGCCTGCTCAATCTCTACGGTCCCACAGAGGCGGCCATCGAGGTCACCTGGTGGGACTGCCGGGACGAGGGCGCGTTGTCCGTGCCCATAGGCCGCCCCGTGGCCGGGCTGCGTACCCATGTGCTGGATGCCGCGCTCAACGAGGTGCCGCGCGGCGTGGTCGGCGAGCTGTATCTGGGCGGTGTGGGCCTGGCGCGCGGCTACTGGCGGCGGCCGGGCCTGAGCGCCGAGCGCTTTGTCGCCGACCCCGCCAGCCGCACGGGCGAGCGCCTGTACCGCACGGGCGACCTGGTGCGCTGGCGCGGCGACGGCCAGATCGACTACCTGGGCCGCGTGGACCACCAGGTGAAGATCCGCGGCTTTCGCATCGAGCTGGCCGAGGTGGAGGCGCAACTGCTGGCCCACCCCGCCGTGCGCGAGGCCGTGGTGGTCGCCCGCCAGGCGGCCGACGGCGCGCGGCTGGCCGCCTTTGTCTCGGTGCAGCAGGGGCAGACCCTGGACATGGCCGCGCTGCGCAGCGCGCTGGCCGCAGCCCTGCCCGACTACATGCTGCCCTCGTCCATCACCGTGCTGGATGCCTTGCCGCTGAACGCCAACGGCAAGGTGGACCGCAAGGCGCTGCCCGAGGCGCCCACCCTGCCGGCCCTGGAGCACCAGGCCTACGAGCCGCCCGAAGGCGGCGTGGCCGAGACCATTGCCGCCCTCTGGGCCCAGGTGCTGGGCGTGGAGCGCATAGGCGCCAGCGACAACTTCTTCGACCTGGGCGGGCATTCGCTGCAGCTCATCCGCGTGCATGGCCTGCTGGAGGCGCGGCTGGGCCGGGAGCTGTCCCTGGTCGATCTCTTCAAGCACCCCACGGTATCGGCCCTGGCGCGACGCATTGAGCAGGGCGCAGATAGCGAGGGCGAGGGCGACGGCGCCGCGCAGGCGGCCGCCGCCCGGGACGGCATGGACGCGGCCCAGCGCCGCCGCGAGGCGCTGCTGCAGCGCAAGCGCCACATCGAAAGGACCCTCTGATGTCTTCTTCCTCCGAAACCACCGGCCTGGAGATCGCCGTCATCGGCATGGCCGGGCGCTTTCCGGGCGCCGACGACATCGACCGCTTCTGGGCCAACATCCGTGACGGCGTCGAGTCCGTGAAGCGCTACAGCGACGATGAGCTGCGCGCCATGGGCGTGCCCCAGGCCCTGCTGGACGATGCCGGCTACGTGAAGGCCGGCGTGCCGCTGGCCGGCATGGACCTCTTCGATGCCGACTTCTTCGGCTACACCCCGCGCGATGCCGAGCAGCTGGACCCGCAGCACCGCCTTTTCCTGGAATGCGCGTGGCAGGCGCTGGAGCATGCGGGCTACGAGGGACGGCGCTACCCCGGCGCCATCGGCGTGTATGCGGGCACGGGCGCCAGCGTCTACCTGATGCGCCATCTGCTGCCCCGCCATGCGCCGGGCCCTGGCGCCCAGGTCGCCGATCTGCTGGGTCTGATGAGCGGCAACATGGCCGATGCCCTGGCCACGCGCGTGGCCTACAAGCTGGACCTGCGCGGCCCGGCCGTCACCGTGCAGACGGCCTGCTCGACCTCGCTGATGGCGGTGCACACCGCCTGCCAGGCGCTGCTGGGCCATGAATGCGCCATGGCGCTGGCCGGGGGCGTCTCGCTCAACCTGCTGCAAAACGGCGGCTACCGCTACCAGGCCGGCGCCATCTTCTCGCCGGACGGGCATTGCCGCGCCTTCGATGCCCAGGCCGCAGGCACGCTGCAGGGCAGCGGCGCGGGCATTGTGGTGCTCAAGCGCCTGGACGATGCGCTGCGCGACGGCGACACCATCCACGCCGTCATCCTGGCCAGCGCCGCCAACAACGATGGCGCAGACAAGGTGGGCTTCACGGCGCCCGGCGTCAACGGCCAGGCCGCCGTGGTGCGCGCGGCGCAGGCCCTGGCGGACGTGCCGGCCGACACCATCGGCTATGTGGAAGCCCATGGCACGGGCACGGCGCTGGGCGACCCCATCGAGATCGCGGCGCTGACCCAGGCCTTTCGCGCCAGCACGCAGCGCAGGGGCTACTGCGCCATCGGCTCGGTGAAGACCAATATCGGCCATCTCGATGCGGCCGCCGGTGTCACGGGCCTGATCAAGGCGGTGCTCTCGCTGCGGCATGCCACCTTGCCGCCGAGCCTGCATTTCGAGCGGCCGCATCCGCAGATCGACTTCGAGCGCAGTCCCTTCCATGTCAACACCGTGGCCAGGCCCTGGCCCCAGGCGGCCACACCGCGCCGCGCGGGCGTGAGCGCCTTCGGCATTGGCGGCACCAATGTCCATGTGGTGCTGCAGGAGGCTGCTGCCGCCCCTGCCACCTCTGCCGCCCCTTCCCTTACACAGGCGGATGCAGCCCGGGGCTGGCAGGTGCTGCCGCTGTCCGCTCGCAGCCCCCGTGCGCTGGATGAGTCGGCGCGCCGCCTCGCTGCCCATCTGCAGCAGGCCGGCAGCGGCCTGTCGCTGGACGATGTGGCCCACACCCTGCAGCAGGGCCGCCGCGCCTTCGGCCATCGCCGTGCCGTGGTGGCCGACGGCATGGGCATGGCGGTGGAGGGCCTGCACCTCTCTGCTGCTGCTGCGGTGGCGGCGTCGGCAGGCCAGGCCACCGAGGTGCCGGCACAGCCGCCCGGCGTGGCCTTTCTTTTCCCGGGCGGGGGCGTGCAGCACGCCAACATGGGCCTGGACCTGTACCGCGACGGCGGTGTGTTCCGGCAGGAGGTGGACCGCTGCTGCGAGCTGCTGCAGGCCGAAACAGGCTGGGACCTGCGCCAGTGGCTGTTCCCCGCCCCGGGTGAAGAGGTGGAGGCCGACGCGGCGCTGTCCGCCATGGACAAGGCCCAGCCGGCACTGTTCGTGATCGGCTATGCGCTGGCCCGGATGTGGATGGCGCGCGGCGTGCAGCCCGTGTCCATGCTGGGCCACAGCCTGGGCGAGTATGTGGCGGCCTGCCTGGCCGGCGTGTTCGAACTGCCGCATGCCCTGCGCATCGTGGCGGCGCGCGGCCGCCTGCTGCAGTCGCTGCCGCAGGGCGCCATGACCTCGGTGCCCCTGGCCGAGGCCGAGCTGCAATCGCTGCTGGATGCGGGCTGCGACCTGGGTGCCGTCAACGGCGAACGCCTGTGCGTGCTGTCCGGCCCGCTGGCCGCCATCGAGGCGGCCGAAGAGGCGCTGCGCGCGCGCGACATCACCGCCCGCCGGCTGCACATTGCCGTGGCCTCGCACTCGGCCATGACCGAGCCCCTGCTGGCGCAGCTGGAGCAGATGGTGGCCAGCGTGCCCCGGCATGCGCCGCGCCTGGCCTTCATCTCCAGCGTGACCGGCAAGCCCATCACGGCCGAGCAGGCCATGAACCCCGCCTACTGGGCCCGCCACCTGCGCCATACCGTGCGCTTTGCGGACGGGCTGGACGAGCTGCTGAGCGTGCCGGGCCGCGTGCTGCTGGAGGTGGGCCCCGGCCAGGCCCTTGCCGCCCTGGCCCGCCAGCATGCGCGCGCCGCCACGGCGGCCGGCATCTGGCCCAGCCAGGCCCATCCCCAGCAGACCGCACGCAGCGCGCAACTGCTGGCGCAGGCCGTTGCCGGACTGTGGTGCGCGGGCGTGGACATCGACTGGACTGCCTGCCGGGGCGGGCGGCCAGGCCGGCGCGTGCCGTTGCCGACCTATGCCTTCCAGCGCCGCTCCTTCTGGGTGCAGGCGGCGGGGCAGGGTGGCGATGCACCGAAAGCGGCAGGCACGGCAGGTCCCTCGGCGACTGCGGGTCCGTTCTACGCAGCCGCCTGGCAGCGCAGTCCTCTGCAGTTGGCGGCAGGCACCGCTGCCGCCGCAGCCCAGGTGGCCCTGGTGTTTGGCGACGGCAGTGCCACGGCCGAGGCCCTGGTGCACGCATTGCGCGCGCAGGGCGCCGATGTGGTCTGCGTGGAAGCGGGCGCCGCCCCCGCCTGCCTGGCCCCGGGCCGGCATGCCGTGCGCCCCGGCGAGCGCCGCGATTGCGAGGACTTGCTCGATGCGGTGCAGGCGCAGTTCGGCCCCGTGGGCGCCATCTACCACCTGTGGGCCATGGACGCGGCCGCCCCTGCGCCGCTGGAGCGCGGCTTTCACAGCGTGCTGGCCCTGGCGCAGGCGCTGGAGGCCCGTGCGCACGGCGCTGGAGGCCCGCGCACACGGCGGCTGCTGCTGGTGGCCGCAGGCGGTTCGGAAGATGTGACCGGAGCGGAAGCGCTGAACCCCGAGATGGCCGCCGTCTTTCCGCTGTGCAAGGCGATAGGGCAGGAATGCCCGTCCATCGACTGCCGTTTCGTCGATGTGGTGCAGGCGGGTTCGCCCGCAATGCAGGCCCGGCTGGCGCGCCAGCTGCTGGACGAAGCCCGCGCGCCGCATGGGCTGCGCGCGGCCGACACGGCCATCGCCCTGCGCGGTACCCACCGCTGGCGCAAGACCTACGAGCCCCTGCAATGGCAGGACGCCGCGGCGCCGCGCCTGCGCAGGCAGGGCGTGTACCTGATCACGGGCGGCCTGGGCGGCGTGGGCCTGGCGCTGGCCCGGCATCTGGCCGCGCACTGGCAGGCCCGCCTGGTGCTGCTGGGCCGCACGGCGCTGCCAGCACGCAGCCAATGGGAGGCGCTGGCCGCCGATGACGGGCAGCCGAGCACCCTGCGCCAGCAACTGCTGCAGCTGCTGGCCCTGGAGGCCGAGGGCGCCCAGGTGCTGACCCTGGCGGCCGATTTGGCCGACGCCGCGCAGATGCAGGCGGCGCTGGCGCAGGCGCACCAGCGCTTTGGCACGCTGCATGGCGTGGTCCATGCCGCAGGCCATGCCAACAGCGGCATGCTGTCCACCCGCACGCGGGACAGCGTGGAGCGCACGTTCGCCCCCAAGCTGCGCGGCACCCGGCTGCTGCTGGACCTGCTGGGCACGCTGGGCACGCAGGACGTGCAGGACGTGCAGGACATGCAGGCGCCGGACTTCGTGCTGCTGTGCTCGTCCATCTCCAGCCTCACCGCAGGCCTGGGCAAGAGCGACTACGCCGCCGCCAATGCCTGCATGGATGCATTGGCGGCACTGGCCAGCCGCCAGCGCGCCTGGCCCGTCATCTCCGTGGACTGGGACGCCTGGCGTGACCTGGGCATGGCCGCCGGCATGCGCATTCCCGAGGGCATAGGCTGGAGCGGCGCAGAAGCGGCAGCGGTGTTCGAACGCATCGTCAACGGCGATGTGCCGCACCAGGTGGTCATCTCCACCACCGACCTGCAGCAGCGCCTGGGCGAGATCGATGCCGGGCTGGTGGATGCGCTGGCAGAACCTGCCACCGAAGCCGTCGCCGAACCTGCCAACGGATCGCAGGCCCGTGGCGGCCATCCGCGCCCGGCGCTGCAGACCGCCTACGTTGCGGCCGAAGGCGAACTGCAGCAGGCCCTGGCCGCGCTGTGGACCGACATGCTGGGCATTGCCCCGGTGGGCGTGGACGACAACCTGTTCGAGCTGGGCGGCGACTCGCTGCTGGCCCTGCAGATCCTGGGCCGCGTGAAAAAGCGCTTTGGTGTCGAGCTGCACCCTGCGGCCTTCTTCAAGGCCCCCACCGTCGGCGAGCTGGCCGTGCTGGTGGAGACCCGGCTGATCGAGGAGATCGAGGCCACCGTTACCGATGAAGGCGATGCCCTTGCCGCCTTCGCATCTGCGTGAGAAGACCACCATGTCCCTGAACGATCTCGATTCCCGCAAGTCCCGCCTGTCCGATGCGCAGCGTGCCGCACTGGCCCTGAGGCTCCGGGGTGCATCCGGTGCACCCGCTGCATCTGGCGCAGGTGGCGCAGGTGGCCTGCCGGACGGCGACACCCGCAACACGGCCCACACCATCACCCGCTGCGACCGCACGCTGGCCATTGCCCTGTCCCCCGCCCAGCGCAGCCTCTGGCTCACCTGGCGGCTGGAGCCCGCCAGCCCCGCCTACAACATGGTGGGATCGCTGTCGCTCAAGGGGCCGCTGGATGCGTGGGCGCTGGAGCAGGCGCTGCAGGCCCTGGCCGAGCGCCACGAGATCCTGCGCACCTGCTATCCGGCCGGCGAGGACGGCGAGCCCCGGCAGTCCATCCAGCCCGCCGCGCCCGTGCCCCTGCGCCATGTCGATCTGGGCGCATGGACGGACGGCGATCCGCAGGCCGAGGCGCAGCGCCAGGTGCTGCTGCTGGCCCGCCAGCCCTTTGCGCTGGACACGGAAACGCCATTGCGCGCCGTCCTGTGCCGGCTGGGCGCGCAGGAGCATGTGCTGGGCCTGTCGCTGCACCACATTGCGGGCGATGGCTGGTCCAACGGCATCGTGGTCGAGGAACTGTTCCACCTGTACGAGGCCCTGCGCACGCAGCAGCCATCGCGCCTGCCGGCCATGGCCCTGCAGTTCGCCGACTACGCCGTCTGGCAGCGCCGCTGGTTCGATGCCGGTGAGCGCGAGCGGCAGTTGGACTACTGGCGCGCCCGGCTGGGCACCGAGCACGAGGCCCTGGCCCTGCCGATGAAGCAGGCCAGGTCGGCCGCGCAGGAGGCACAGGAGCAGCGCCTGGAGTTCACGCTCCCCGCCGCACTGGCCACCCGCGTGCGTGCCCTGGGCCGCGCCCATGGCGCCTCTCTGTTCATGGTGATGCTGGCCCTGCTCAAGCTGGTGCTGTACCGCTTCAGCGGCACGCGCGAGCTGCGCGTGGGTACGCCCGTGGCCAACCGCCAGAAGGCCGAGACGCATGGCCTGATCGGCTACTTCCTGAACCTGCTGGTGCTGCGCACGCACATCGATCCCGCGCAGGACTTCGGCGCGCTGCTGGCGCAGGTGCGCGAGGCGGTGCTGGGCGCGCAGGCCCACCAGGACCTGCCGTTCCACCTGCTGGTCGAGGCGCTGCAGCCAGCCCGCCAGCCGGGCGTTCACCCGCTGTTCCAGGTCAAGTGCACCCAGCAGGAGGATGCATCGGCCGCGCGCCACATCGCCGGCCTGGAGATCGCCATGCAGGCCGTCTCCAGCGGCCAGGCGCATTTCGACCTGAGCCTGGACTTCACCGACCGGCAGGACGGCATCGACTGCGTGCTGATCTA
>Ga0067045_1030339_pt1 | contig 15682 bp, 10 predicted proteins | sample TerdegcTABiofilm_FD_59184 | JGI IMG/M metagenome (GOLD analysis project Ga0067045, IMG submission 59184) | Combined Assembly of (Gp0054472, Gp0054536) Wastewater bioreactor microbial communities from Singapore -Terephthalate degrading...
GCCCGCCGCGGACGTCCCGGCGGGCCGCCGCACGAGCTCCGCGGTCACCGTGATCAGGGCATTCGCCACAAGGAGGGTCTCGCCCTGGGTCGCCCTGAGCTCGATGGTGACGATACAGGGTTCCTCGGGGGCGGTGTATTCCGCGTAGGCCGAATCTGTGCCCTCCAGGGATCCCGCGCCCTCGAAGATGCGCCACTCGAAGCGAACGTCCGAGTCCACCGTCCGGCCCGAACGGTCCCGGGCCACCGCCCGGAGCTTACGGCTCTCCCCCACCCCGATGACCGAGGAAGCCGGTGAGATAAGGAGCTTGTGCAGGGGACCCGCGTACTGGAAGAAACTCTTTTGAAGCTCTTCGGGTCGGTCCAAGGGCTCCGGCATGTACTCCCCGAAGGTGGTGTCCTCGGGGCCCGGGGACGAGGCTTCTCCGGAGCCTTCCGCGGCCCCGGACTGACCGGGCCCCAGGGGCGACTCCTCCCCGGGAACCAGGCCGCTTCCCTCGGAACCGGCGCCGCCCGCCGAGCCCCGGCCCTCCCCTTCGCCGGGCTCCGAGCCGAACCTTCGGCCCTCCCGGGTTTTAGCCGCGAGCCAGCCGTATTCCTCCGAGGGGAGATGCAGGAAGGCCTCCCGGAAGGCCCGGGTCACCCGGTGGAGGATCTGACGGCTGGCCTCCTCCTCCTCGGCCTTCCGCTGCTCCACAAGCAGGGCTTCCAGGGCGTCCTCCACCGGCTCCAGGGCTATCCGGAAGGAATCGAAGGCCTCGTCCAGGACGATCCCGTCCCGGGTGCCGGGAGTGAGCTGAAGGAAGGGGGCGTCCACGATCCCCTCGATGTACCGGGACGTCCAGGGGGATCGCGCGAAGGCGTCCAGCCGGGAAATGTCCGGAAGTACCCGGGTGCCTTGTTTGTAGATCCCCACCAGGGTCTCCGGAGAGGGCTCCGCGAAGTAGAGCTCCAGGTAGACCTCCCCGAAGGGACAGCGAGCCTCCGGAAGCTGATGGATAAGTCGGCCCTTGAATTTGCGGGGTTCCACGACCAGCTCCCTGCGGGAAGCGTGGTCCAGGATCTTGATGCGCACTCCGCTTTTCGCGATCCGGTCCCGAAGCTCGGAAGCCAGGAAGTTCTGGATCTTGTCCCCCGAAAGAGCCCGGACCCCGGCCAGGATGGGCCGGATCAGGAGCTCCGTACCCGGCCGGCCGAAGAGGGTTCCCGCGTCCCGGATGGCGTAGGAGGGGTTGCCCTTGACCAGCTTCATGCTTCGGGCCGTTCCGTCGGGCCCCGCGGAGGTGATCGTACAAGTCTCGCCGACGGTCCAGAAGGAGAGCAGGCCGATCCCGAACTCGCCCTGCAGGCCCTTCTCGCCCTTGCGCTTGAGTTCCCGCTTGATCGAGTCCCCGATGTGGGTAGCCACGTACCGGAAGTCCTGGATCCCGGAGCCGTCGTCCGCGATCTTGAGGTAGTGCTCCCCCTGGTGCTTTCCCCGGACGATGGTGACGTTCCGTGCCCCCGCGTCGATGGAGTTCTCCACGAACTCCGCGATGGCCTTGAGGGGATTGTTCTGGGACAGGGCGATGATGGTGATGGCGTTCCAGTGGTCGCCGATCTTCAGCTTTCCGGAAGCGGACCCTTCGTCGCGGCTCATGGGAAGGAGCATAACCGCCGGACGGAGGCTGGGCAAGCGGTGCGTATCCGCTTCCGAGACCTACTAATCGGGCCGCGGCATCCGGAACGGACGTGGACGAAGGCCGGACTTCCTGTCCGACGGAAGGAGGCGCTCCAGCCCGTTCCCGCATGGCGGCGCGCCAGTCGGAGCCCGGCCCGGGAACGACGATCTCTCCCACGAAGAGCTCCAGGATGCCGTCCAGGACGTCTTCCTTGCTACGGACGTGATTGTACAGGGACATCGCCTCCACCCCGAGCCGAGCGCCCAGCCGACGCATGGGCAGGGATTCGATCCCTTCCGCGTCCGCCATCTCGAGCGCTGCGCGGAGCATGCGCTCCCTGGTCAGGAAGGCCTTCCCGGGCACGTCCGCTTTCTTCATCCACTCCTCCCCGCGGCTGGCCCTGGTCGCCTCGATCTTCGGCCTCCTGTGGACCGCCTTCGTCTTCCTGAGCGGGGTGATCACGAACCACGGGACCGAGGCCCTGCTCGCCCTCCACGGGAAGGACCCGGCCGAGGCCGAAGCGCTCAGGACCGCCCTGGACGCCGTCACCCTGGGTATCGACTCCTCGGACCGGCTCCTCGGGAGCCTGTGGGTGGGGCTGGCCAGCTTGGCGGCTTTCAAGGGAAAAACGTTCCCGAGGTTCCTGTGCGTCTTCGGGATGCTGATCGGCGCGGCCGGCCTGGTGAGGACCGCGATACCCGCCGCGGTGTTCCCAGCCTACCTCTTCGGGGTCGGCGCGATCCTCTGGTGGGCGGGCGTAGGCATACGCATGCTCCGGACACGGCCCTGACGAGCCTGGGAACCATTGTACCGACAGGAATAACAAGAGAGGCTTTTTCAAGACTCAGAGAGTTTTGAAAAAGGCACCTTGAAATCCGCGATTGGGCGCAGCGGTCGCAACGCAACCGCGAGCAATCGCAAAGCCGATTTCAAAAGTGACCGACTTTTGGAATCGGCTCATCTCATCCTGTGAATCCTGTCCCTATCTTGTTCATCTTGTCGGATCGATGGTTCTCGGTCCTTCTTCTCCGTGCCCTCCGTGTACTCCGTGGTGAGTCCGGAAAGGTCACGAAATCAGCCGCTTATCCTTTCACCGCCCCCATGGTCAGGCCCTTCACCACGTACTTCTGGAAGATCATGGTCAGGATGATGGCGGGGGCCATGATGGCCACCGCCGCCGCCATGACGGCCCCCCAGTCCACCTCGGCGTAGGACACGAAGTTGTAGACCGCGATGGGCAGGGTCTTGGTGCGTTCCATGCTGAGGACCTGGGAGAACATGAAGTTGTTCCAGGAAAAGATGAAGGACAGGGTGACGGCGGTCACGATCCCCGGGGACGAGACGGGCAGGATGATGGACAGGAAGGCCCGCTGTCGGGTGGCTCCGTCCACCATCGCGGATTCCTCCAGCTCTAAGGGAATGGTCTCGAAATAGCTGGACATGATCCAGACCACGATGGGAAGGGCGATGAGCATGTGGGAAAGTATAAGGGCTATATAGCTGTCCATGAGCTTGAGCCGGGAAAAGATGATGTACCAGGGCATCAGGAAGGAGATTCCCGGCATCAAGCGGGCTACAAGGATCAGGACGGACAGGCGTTTTTGTCGGAAACGGGAGATGGAATAGGCCGCGGGCAGGCCCAGGAACAGGGAAAAGGCCACGGCGGTCACCCCCACGATCGAAGAATTGATGAAATATTTTATGAAGTTCTGTTCCTGAAAAACCTTGCGGTAATTCTCCAGGATCGGGTTGAACAGGAACCGGGGCGGCCAGGCGATGATGTCCACCTGGGTCTTGAAGGAAGAGGCCAGCATCCAGACGAAGGGGAAGAGGACGGGGCCCGCGATCAGGACCAGGGCGAGGGCGAATCCGAGCTTCCGCAGGGGATGGAGTTTCACGGCGGCCCCCTAAAGCTCGAAGCGGCGCCGGAGCCGCATGATCAGGGCGCTCAGGGTAAGCACCAGCAGGAAAAGGAAGACCAGGATGACCGAGGATTGGCCCATCCGGAAATATTCGAAACTGTACTTGAAGGCCATGACGTTGAGGGTCTCCGAGGCGTAGCCCGGACCGCCGCCGGTCATGGCGTAGATGATGTCGAAGGTCTTAAGGGCGTCGATGGCCCTAAGGATCATGGCGGTCAGCAGGGTCGGCGCAATCATGGGCAGGGTGATTCTAAAGAAGATCTGAGAGCTTGTGGCCCCGTCCACCCGGGCGGACTCGTAGGGTTCCGGCGAGAGCCCCGCCAGACCCGCCAGGACGATAAGGGTGATCATGGGGGTCCACTGCCAGATGTCCACCAGGGCCAGGGACGGGATGACCGAGGCAGCCCCGGACACCCAGGCCTGGCGGGGCAGGCCGAAGAGGGAGAGGACGTAGTTGGCAAGTCCGATGGTCGGGTCGTAGAAAAGGTTCCAGACGATGCCGATGGCCACCGGAGTCGCCACCAGGGGCAGGAGCAAGATCAACTTCATGAAACCCTTGCCCCGGAACTTCCGGTTCAGGAGCAGAGCGAGTCCCAGACCCAGCAGGGTCTCCGCGGTCAAGGCCAGGGCTGTGAAGGAGAAGGTCCTCCCCAGGGCCGCCAGAAACCGCGGCTCCCGGAGCACACGGATGTAGGAGCGAAAGCCCACCAGGGCGAAGGGCATCCCGGAGGTCAGGTTCCAGTTGCTGAAGGAGAGGAACAGGGTGTAGAGGACGGGGAAAACCATCATCACGACGACGAAGGCCACCGCGGGCAGGGGGAAGAGGACGTTCAGGTGCCGTTCCAGGATACCGCTCTTCCGCATGTCCCCTCCGAAGAAATCCAGGACTCACCACGGAGGGCACGGAGTACACGGAGTAGGAGTAAAGGAAATATGGCGGAATCTACCTCGGCAACTTCACCAAAACTTCACAACCGGACCGAGTCAATCTCCCACCCGTTTTTCTCTTCCCCTCCGTGACCTCCGTGGTGTATTCCTATAAACCTAGTACACTCCGTACTCGCCGGTGTCCTCGAGGAGCTCGTTCACCGCCCGGACCTTGTCCTTGGCCAGCTGCTCGAGCTTGGTGGAGGCCCCGGCCGTGTTGATGGACTCGATGATCACCTCGCCGATCAGGTCCCGGGCGTTCCCGACGGCGCTCATGTAGGGCCGGTCGTAGGGATAGCCGTTCTTGGCCGCGAAGGCCTGGGAGGCCACCAGCTCGGGATTGGCCTTGGCGCGGACCTCGGGATCCGCCCAGGCGGAGTTTCGGGCCATGGTGATGTTGGATATGAGGCCCTTCTTCGCGAGTTCCTTGCTGGTCGCCCATTTGATGAAGTCCATGGCCAGGGCCTTGTTCTTGGACTGGCGCGCCACGGCCATGCCCCAGGACACGACGATGAAGGGATTGGAGGCCTTGGGACCCGCGGGGAGGTTCGCGATGCCTACGTCCTCCGCCTTGACCTGGCTCTTGGCGGGGTCGACGATCTGGCCGTAGAAGACCGAGGCGTCCGTCCACATGGCCACTTTGCCGGCCTGGAAGAGGGGCATGATGTTCTCCCAGGACATGGAGGTCACACCCGTGGGGCCGTAGTTGGCCAGCATCCTGCCGTAGAACCGGATGGCATCCAGGGCCTCCTTGCTGTCGAACACGGCCTTGCCCTTGTCCAGGTACCGGCCGCCGTAGTTGTAGATGTAGCTGGACAGCTGGGTGACGGCGGCGGCGCCCTTGCCCCGGGAGGCGAATCCGGCGATATCCGCGGTCTTGAGGACCTTGGCCGCGGCTTCGAGCTCCGTGAAGTTCGTGGGAACCTTGAGCTTGGCCTTGGCCAGGAGGTCCTTCCGGTAGTAGAGGACCTGCCACTCCGTCACCAGGGGAACCAGGTAGGGCTTGGCGCCGAAGCGGGCGATGCCCATGGCGCTCTCGGGATAGTCCGAGAAGTCGTAGCCCGTCAGGGGCTCGTACCACCCGTTCTTGTAGAACATCTTCCCTTCCTGCAGGGGCCGGGTCATGAAGACGTCCACGGTGGAGGAGTTCGTCGCGAACTCGGTGGTCAGCTTGGTGGTCAGCTGGCTTTCCTGGAGGCTCTCCACGTTCACCTTGACGCCCGTAGCCGCCTCGTACTCGGGGATGACCGTCTTCAGGAGGTCCCCGTAGGGGTGGTTGGCCAGGAGCACGCGGATTTCCTTGGCCTGTGCGGACGCGCCCAGGGCTACCGCAACCAGAAGAACCAGAGCGAGGAACTTGGACTTCATGGATTCCTCCTTAATTGGAATCGTTCGCTTCAATCAATATCGAAACCCGTTCGGCTTCGAAACCATTGTTGATTATCCCTGTCCCTTGTCCAACCTGTCAAGAGAAACCCTGCGTAGGCGCCTGGACTGCTTGTACCAGGTGGTACGAAGCCTGTGATGGTCGAACTCGGATGCTTTTAGGCCGCTCCGGCGGCCGCTCCGGGCGGGGTCCTATCGGATGCGGATCTCACGCATCACGAGTTTCGTACCACTGCCGTTGGAGATTCCGGGGTTTTGCTCTACACTGGAATCCGGCGCCCGGAACGATCCCCTGCGGGGCGCGCCCGGAAGGATGGAAGATGAAAGCCCTTGTCCTGGAAGAATACAAGCGGTTCGCCTACCGCGACGTCCCCGACCCCGACCTGCGGGGACCGGAGGACGTGATCGTGAGGGTCAGGGCCGCGGCGATCTGCGGTTCCGACGTCCACGGCATGGACGGCTCCACGGGCCGCCGCAGGCCTCCGGTCATCATGGGCCACGAGGCCGCGGGGGACATAGTCCGGGTCGGATCCGAGGTCCGCCGATTCAAGCCCGGAGACCGGGTCACCTTCGACTCCACCGAGTACTGCGGGGAATGCTGGCACTGCCGCCGGGGAGAGGTGAACCTGTGCGAGGATCGCCGGGTCCTGGGAGTCTCCTGCGAGGAGTACCGCCGGGACGGGGCCTTCGCGGAGTACGTGGTCGTGCCGGAGCGGATCCTCTACCCCCTGCCCGAGGGATTGTCCTTCGTCCGGGCCTCCCTGACGGAACCCCTGGCCGTGGCCGCCCACGCGGCCTGCCTATCCCCTCCCCTGCCCGGAGAGTCCGTGGCGGTGGTGGGCGCTGGGCTCATCGGCCTATTGTTGATCCAGGTTCTGCGCACGTCCACCTCCGGGCCGATCTTCGCCCTGGACACGGACCCCGCCCGCCGCGCCCAGGCCTTGAGGCTGGGAGCGGACCATGCCCTGGACCCCGCGGACCCGGGAGCCCTGGAGGAGCTCCGGTCCCGGTGCGGGGGAAGGGGCGCAGACAAGGCCTGGGAAGCCGTGGGGATCGCCCCCGCGGTGGCCGCCGCCGTGGACTGCCTGCGGAAGGGCGGCACCCTCACCCTGATCGGCAACGCCAGTCCTTCCATAGAACTGGCCCTCCAGAAGGTCGTGACCCGCCAGCTGACCCTGCGGGGAAGCTGCGCCATCGCCGGGGAGTACCCCCTGGCCCTGGACCTGATGGCCCGGGGAAAGGTGAACGTGGACGCCCTGATCTCCGCGATCGCCCCCCTGTCCGAGGGAGCCGCCTGGTTCGACCGCCTCTACGCCCGGGAGCCCGGCCTGCTCAAGGTCGTGCTGGAACCGGGGCGCTAGGAGAAACCCATGGAAGAGCTGCGTTTCGCCCTCTACGGGTACGGCAAGGTGGCCGAGCTCCACGCCAAGGCCCTGGCCTCCCTGCCGGGGACGGCACGCCTGGTGTCCGTGATCGGCCGGGACAAGGACAAGCGGGAGGCCTTCGCCTCGCGCTGGGGGGTCTCCGCCCGGGCCTCCGCGGCGGAGGCCGCGAACCGGGACCGGGCGGAGGCCGTCCTCGTGACGACCCCTCATCCGCTCCACGCCGCCCATTCCATGGAGTCCTCGGCCGCGGGCCTCCACGTCCTCGTGGAAAAGCCCATGGCCCTGTCCGTCGCGGACTGCGACGCCATGATCGCCGCTTCGGATTCCGCGGGCCGCGCCCTGGGGGTCGTGAGCCAGCGGCGCTGGTATCCCGCGGTCCGAAGGATCCGGGAGGCTCTGGATACGGGCCGCCTGGGCGCCCCCGCCCTGGGCCAGGTCGTCATGCTGGGCTGGCGGGACGAGGCGTACTACCGCTCGGATCCCTGGCGGGGCTCCTGGACAGGGGAAGGCGGCGGAGTCCTGGTGAACCAGGCGCCCCACCAGCTGGACCTGCTCTCCTGGTTCATGGGACCCGTGGTCGAGGTGTCCGCGTACTGGGCCAACCTCAACCACCCCTACATCGAGGTGGAGGACACGGCCGTCGCCATCCTGCGCTTTCCCGGGGGAGCCCTGGGATCCATTCTGGTATCGAACTCGCAGAAGCCGGGGATCTACGCCAAGGTCCACGTACACGGCTCCAACGGAGCCTCCGCGGGGGTCCAGACCGACGGCGGGGCCATGTTCATAGCCGGTCGCAGCGGAGTCCTGGAGCCCCCGGTCAACGACCTGTGGACCGTGCCCGGAGAGGAGGGGAAGCTCCCTCTCTGGAAGGCCGAGGACGAGGCCTTCTTCAAGACCGTGGACGCAACCTGGTGGTTCTTCGCCCGCCAGATCGAGGACTTCGCCACCGCGGTCCGGGAAGGCCGCCCCCCCGTGGTCACGGGCCGGGACGGCCGGGAGGCGGTACGCCTGATAGAGGGGATCTACGAGTCCGGGAGAGCGGGAAGACCCGTTCGGCCGAGGCCCTAAGCCCCGCGCCGCTCGCCCCGCCCGATTCTAGCCGCCGGCTCCGCAAGCCCATGCCCGCAGGCCGGCCCGGGTCATTTCAGCCGATTTCAAAAATCGGCCCCTTTTAAAATCGACTCTGCGATCGCTTGCGGTCGCGTTGCGACCGCTGCGCCCAATCGCGAATGTCAAGGCAGCTTTTTCCAAACCCCCTGGGTTTTGAAAAAGCCTCATATCTCCGAAGCAAGACTCACGATGCCCAGGTCCCCGTCCACCCATACCCGGACCCCTTCGGGGATCCGGTCCAGATCCCGGATCCCGCTGACGCAGGGCAGGCCTGCGGACCGGGCCAGCCGGGCTCCCAGGCCGATACGCCCGCCCTCCCGTTCCGCGGCCGCCGCTGCGTCCGGGAAGGCGGCAAGCAGGTCCCGGGTAAGCCGGTCGCAGAGAAGCACGGGGGGCGGACTTCCGACGGCCGCGTCCGGCGCGACCCGCCTCGGCCCGACCGGGCCCGAGGCCCGCATCGGGACGGCCGGACCCGGCCGGATCGCAGCGCCCTTCGCCCGGCCGGGGGAGGAGGGGGTTCCCGTCACCTGACGGACCCGGGACGCATCGGCGCCAGGGTACCCCGAACCGAAGCTCCCTCCGGACTCGGGGCCTGCGGCTTCTCTTTCGTCCGTCGGAAGTTCCGCGGCCCGGGTACGTTCGGCCCCTCGGCCTTCCTCCCGGACCAGGAGTTCCTCGAGGTCAAAGCTCCGGCGGACCAGGCGTAGAAGGGCGGCGGTTCCGGGATCCCCGGCGTCCGGGGAATCGATCCGGGCCAGGAACTCGAAGGGATCCGAAGCGCCCACGGCCCGATTGTAGGCTCCCCCGGCGTAATACCGGACCAGGACGAGGTTCTCCCGGGCTTCTTCCAGGACCGCGGGATCCGCCGGGACCCGGGCGGACAGCAGGGTCTCCGTCCCGTCCAGGGCCCGCCCGAGGTCCTCCGGATCCGGGTTCTGGAGCGCCCCGTCGGGTACCCCGCTCTTGCCGAACCCGGATCGTATCCCCGCGGGAAGGGACGCCCCGGAGACCGCCTCGACCGCCCCGGGCTCGTCCGGAAGCCTTCCGGCCCGGATGGCCCGGGGGTTCCAGGACCGGGCCCAGGCCCGGCGCAGGGAGTCCAAGGCTTCCGCCGCCGAGCCCGCCGGAAAGAGCGCCGCCTCTCCGGCCCCGGGACCCTCCGCGAAAGTCCTCATCGCCAGGCCGGGACCCGGGGGAGGAAGGAGGTTCCGGAGGGACTCCCGGAGCCCCTCGGGGGGCGGGGGGCCGCAGATCAGGCCCTCGATCTCCAGGGCCGCGTCGCAGCGGCCTTCCGGGCTTCGCCGGGCTTCCCGGGCCCGGGCCAGGAGCATGCGGAACCTCGGCAGAAGGCCCGTCTCGGCCAGGTAGGCCCGGAAGAGCCCCGGAGGTATTCGGACTACCGAAGCCGGCTTCCCGCTTGATCCGCTCGACCCGGGCCGGGTCCTGCCCGCAGCGCTCCAGCGCGGCCCTGAGCTCCCGGCCCAGGGACTCGGCGTCCCGGGTGTCCACCAAGAAGCCGTTGACCCCGTTGCGGATGTACGTCGAAGGACCCCCGGCCAGGGGCGCGCAGACGGGCAGGCCCTCCGCCATGGCTTCCAGTATCGAGAGCCCGAACTCCTCCTTCAAGGAGGGGCATACGTAGACATCGAATCCTTCCCGGGGTCGACGTGCGGAAAACCACCTGAGCAGGGCCCGGACGGCCTCGTTGGGCAGGGCCGGAAGGTGGCAAATCCTGCCCCGGCACTCGCTCGTCACGGATTCGCGGATCTCCTCCCGGACACGACGCTCCTCCGGGGAGGGGTTCTCCAGGTCGCCGCCCACCAGAACCAGGTTGTACCGCATCCAGAGCCCCCGGGACGCCCAGGCCCGGACGAGGTTCGCCTGACCCTTCACGGCGCCCAGGCGGCCGACGGAAAGCAAGGCGGGACGGCCGACGGCCGCGGGATCCAGGCCGAGATCCCGGCGAGGATCCCCGAGCAGGGCCGGGACGTCCAAGTCCGGAGCGGGCACGGAGATCCGGACCCCCTCGTCGACCCCCGCGAAGACCCGCCCCCGGGTATCCTCCAGCTGGGGGTAGTAGCGGATCAGGGTTTCCGAGAGCGTGTTCCGACCGATGGCCAGGACCCCCCGGGCCCAGGCCAACAGGTCGTCCCCGATCCAGATCCGGTTCACCAGGTCCCGGAGCTCCTCCCCCGAGCGCCCCCGGATCCGGCCGTCGGGCCCGCAGACCGAGCGGTGGGGGTCCGGGGTCAGGGTGACCGCCAGGGGTATGCCCAGGATGCGGGCGGCCAGGGCGGAAGCCCGGGACGCGTCGTCCAGAAAGCGGACATGGAGGATCCCGGGCCGGGCCGGCTCGGATCGTAGGGCCCTAAGGACGGACCGGGCGATCCGGCCGCTCGCCCCGGAGAATCCCGCGGGGGCCGGCGATGATAAATAGACGGGGACGCGGCGGATAGGGCCGCCGGAACCCGCGGACTCCCGGGCCACGTAGGGGTATGCGCATTCCCGGCTGTCGTAGCCCACCAGGGAGAGGACCCCCAGGCCCAGGTCCGTCAGGGCCGCGCCGAGCTCCCGGACCAGGGTCCCGACGCCCCCGCTGGAGCCCCGGCCCGGCCGGGTGGGATCCCCGTGGAAGAGGGTCTGGGTCAGGGAAGCCGCCCCGCCCGAAACAGGCGGCGGAGCCGAGCCCGAGGGTCCCGGAGGACCTTCCTCCAAGTCCGCCAGGGCGGCCCGGGCCTCCTCCAGGACTCCCCACGGGAGGGGCCTGGTCAAGAGGCCTCGGATCCGCGGCGAGAGCTCCCGGAAGCCCGAGGCCGCGGCGTAGCCCAGGACGTCCACCAGGGTTTCCGGATCCCGGTCCGGACTCAGGGCCGCCGCGGTTCTGCCGGCGTCGAAGGGGGTCAGACCCGCGGAGCCCGCGCAGGCAAAGGCCGCCCGCTCACCTCCCGGCTGGTCGGCGCGGCGGCGCAGTCCCTCCTCCGCCCCTTCCCGGCCGCGCAGGGCATCCGCCACGCAGCGGTCCAGGAGGGGGTTGCGGCCCAGGTGGGGCAGCCTCTCGAGGGCCTCGTCCGGCGCCGCCGCGCCGGGACGCAAGGACGCGGCCCGGAGAAGGACCATGCCCTCGAGCACCGGATCCGCCTCGGCTCGAGGCTTCGACAGGCCGCGGACAAGGGCCCGGAGTCCTTCGGGATCTCCGGGGGCGTAGGAGAGGTAGATCTCTCCCCGCAGACGGGAAAACTCGTCCCCGGGCATGTAGTCCCGGCTTAAACCTCGTAGGTCCCGGCCGAGACCTTTCCCCCCGTGCCCGTCCAGTCGGTATGGAAGTACTCGCCTCGAGGTTTGTCGATCCGCTCGTAGGTGTGTGCGCCGAAGTAGTCCCGCTGGGCCTGAAGGAGGTTGGCCGGAAGGCGCTCCGCCCGGTAGCCGTCGTAGAACGAGAGCGCCGTGGACAGGGCGGGGACGGGAATGCCCGCCTCCACGGCCTTGGATACCACCCTCCGCCAGGATCCCTGGCAGCGCTCGATCACGGACCGGAAATAGGGATCCATAAGGAGGTTCCGCAGGTTCGGATCCCGGTCGAAGGCCTCCTTGATCCTCCCCAGGAAGGCGCTTCGGATGATGCATCCCCCCCGCCACATCAGGGCGATCCCGCCGTAGTTGAGGTTCCAGCCCTCCTCCTTGGCCGCCTCCCGCATGAGCATGTAGCCCTGGGCGTAGCTGACGATCTTGGAGGCCAAAAGGGCCTGCCGAAGGTCCTCCAGGAAGGCCTTGGCGTCGGATACCGCGACGGCGCCGGAGCCCGGGCCGGCCAGGACCTTGGAGGCCTCGACCCGTTCCTCCTTCATGGCCGAAAGACAGCGGGCGTACACGGCCTCCCCGATCAGGGTGACCGGGACGCCCAGCTCCAGGGAGCTGATGCCGGTCCACTTGCCCGTGCCCTTCTGCCCCGCGGTGTCCAGGATCTTCTCCACCAGCGGGGAGCCGTCGGAGTCCTTGAAGGCCAGGATGTCCCGGGTGATCTCGATCAGGTACGAGTCGAGCTCGCCCTTGTTCCATTCCGCGAAGACCTCGTGCATCCGCGCGGCGTCCATGCCCAAGCCCTGCTTCATGACGTGATAGGCCTCGCAGATCAGCTGCATGTCCCCGTACTCGATCCCGTTATGGACCATCTTCACGAAGTGACCGGCCCCCTCCTGGCCGACCCAGTCGCAGCAGGGCTGGCCGTCCGCGGTCTTGGCCGCGATGGCTTGGAGGATGTCCTTGACCAGGGGCCAGGCCTCGGGGTTGCCCCCGGGCATGATGGAGGGCCCGTGCCGGGCGCCCTCCTCGCCTCCGGAGACCCCGGTGCCGATGAAGCGGATGCCCTTTTCCGCGAGGTACCGGGTGCGGCGGGTGGAGTCCGGGAAGTGGGAGTTTCCGCCGTCGATGATCACGTCCCCGGCGGACAGGTGCGGAAGGAGGGTCTCGATGAACTCGTCCACCGCGGAGCCGGCCTTGACCATCAGCATGATCTTCCGGGGCCGCTTCAAGAGGGCGCAGAATTCCTCCACGGAATGGGCGCCGTGGATGGTGGTCCGCCCCTTGGCCGCGTCCGCCAGGAACTCGTCCACCTTGGAAACCGTGCGGTTGTACACCGCGACGGAGTAACCGTGGTCGTTCATGTTCAGGACCAGGTTCTGGCCCATCACGGCCAGCCCTATAAGTCCGATGTCCGCCTTCGCTTCCATTTTTTAGCGTCTCCTTCCATAACAGAATGACTGGTGCCCGAAAAACCGCTACGAGGCGAAACGTCCCCGGTAGGCCCAAAGGCCCACCGCCGGGTTGCTGATGTAGAAGATCTCCTCCCCGTCCGGGAGGGTGTTGAAGCCCTCCTTGAGGCGGGCGGGGTCGTACCGCTCCAGGGTACGGGCGGGATCCGCCCAGCGGAAGCCGACCCCCTCCACCTCCTCCCGGGAGAGGTGCCCGGGGGCGTAGGTGATGGAGAACCGGCCTTCCGAGGAACCGTGGATCAGGTGGGCGGCGGCGGAGAGGCTGGCCCGAAGATCCGCCTCCTTTTCCACCAGGCCCACGACCCGGTCCGTGCCGGAGTACCCGTACTTGCGGATCAGCCGGTCGATCTCCGGGTCCTCCCCGAACTCCTTGACCCCCGGGGCCAGGACGATAAGTTCCCCGCCGTCCGCCAGGGCCATGCGGGTCCGGTAGACGCTCTTGTTCCCCAGCCAGGTGCTCCGGAACTCCTTGGGGTCCAGGTAGACGACCACCTTGGCCAGGGGCTTGTCCAGCATCGTGAAGTTTACCTTCAAGGAAAGCTCCGCGGCCGCCAGGAAGCACTCCTGGTCGTCCCCAATAAAAAGACCTTTCACGGCCAGGGACCCGTCCCTCTCGCGTCCCACCACGGTATGGGCGAAGACCAGGGGAAGGTGCCGGGCGAACCGCTCGTGGGCGTAGTTCAGGACCTTCCGGACCGGGTTGACGGCCCTGCCCATGATGCGCTCCATGCCGTAGACGGCGCCCAGGTAGTGGCTCTTGTTGATCCCCTCGGCGCCCCCGGTGCCCACGAAGACGTTCTTGTTGTAGTTGGCCATCCCGATAACCTCGTGGGGCACCACCTGTCCCGGGGACAGGATGAGGTCATGCTTCCCATCCACGACCATACGGTTGGCCTGGGCCGGCCAGGGGAAGGAGAGCCTGCCCTCGGACACCTCCTCGATGAAGGAGGCGGGCACCTCCCCCAGGGTGACCACGTCGGTGCGCCAACGGTGCACCCGGAAGAGTCCTTCCGGGACACCCGGGAACATCTCCCGAATCTCCTGGGGCGTCATGGGCTTGTGGGTGCCCAGGGCGGGCAGGATGTCCGTAAGGGCGGATCCGTAGCGGTCGTAGGCGAAGCGGGTCAGGGTTCCCGCCCGGCTGTGGACCCGGGTGATGTCCGGGGGCAGGGCCAGGACCCGCTTGGGACGGCCGCGGACCGCTTCGACCTTGTCAAGCCCCTCCTGGAACGCCGCCGCAAGCTCCGAGTCCGAAAACACCGTGTCCGGAGATCCCTTGGCGTAGTACAGCATCTATCGTCCTTTCCAGGGCGGAAGCTCGGGGAGGCAGCGGTCGAATTCCGCGATGAGCCGGCTCTCGTACTCCCCGCCGTAGGTCCCCGCGAAGAAGCGCCCCAGGGCCTCCTCGTGGAAGAGCTTCCAGGAAGCCTCCTCGTGCCCGGGGTTCACCGGGAAGAAGAGGGCCCCGTTCTTCTTGGCCGCCTCCAGGTCCCCCGGGGCGTCCCCGATCATGAGCACCCGGCCGGGGGCGTACTTGCCCCCGGAGGCGAAGGCGATGTGTTCCGTCTTGGTCCCCATCTCCTGGCCGGCGATGACCCGGAGATGGCCCGCGATCCCGTGTTCCTCCCACTCCCGCCGGAGGGCTTCCTGGGGGGTCTGGGAAACGACGATTACGTCCGCCCGTTCTTCCATGGCCGAAAGGCACTCCCGCACCAGGGGGAAGGGCGGCACGTCCCGGACGATCTTGGCCACCGTCTCGTTGACCTCCACGGACCAGTCATAGACCCTCCGGAGGTCGGGATCCCCGGTGCGCTCAAGCTCGGCCTTCAAGGTGGGGTTCCCCAGCTTGGTTTCCCGGCCGACCCAGTCCCGGAGCCCCTTCAGCTCCGGCACCCGGACGCCCCGAGCCTTGGTCTCTTCCCGGTCCCGCAGGAGGTCGAGGGCCCGGAGCACCGCGTGGAAGCGGTTACACCCCCGGGTCTTGGAGTAGAGGTTCACGAATTCCCAGACTTCCCGGGCATATTTGGAAACTGCCTGGAGCCCGAAGTGGTTGATGTAGTTCGGGCAGAAGCACTCTTTGTGCTTGATCTCCATGGAGTCGAAGACGCAGCCGTCCGAGTCGATGCCGATGAAGAACCCGTGCTCGGGCTTCAGGTCCCGGAGTACCTGGGAGGGATCGCTTGGGGTGGTGCTCATGCGACTTACCTTTCCTTTCGAAATATCATCCGATACGAAATCAGATACCATAAACATCCGGCGCAGTCAAGGGAAGCCGCGGCACGGACGAACGTACAGGACTCACCACGGAGATCACGGAGTGCACGGAGGAGAAGCGAGGTCAAAACCATAGGTCCAACAGAATGAACAAGATAAATCGAGATAAAAAAATAGCATATATCCATCTAGTGTCATCACCGATGTTAATTTTCCGGAAATCACCGAAGTAAGCTTTCCGCTTTTGGTGTGAAAAAGTCATGGGCGTACTTGGTAGGATGGTGCTACAAGACAACCAGCCGCCAGGAG
>Ga0067045_1003783_pt1 | contig 15675 bp, 9 predicted proteins | sample TerdegcTABiofilm_FD_59184 | JGI IMG/M metagenome (GOLD analysis project Ga0067045, IMG submission 59184) | Combined Assembly of (Gp0054472, Gp0054536) Wastewater bioreactor microbial communities from Singapore -Terephthalate degrading...
GTAACACTTCAGCCGTATGAAGTTGTCGGAAGAGGAGAAGGAAAAAGGAAAAAGCGGGAGGGAAAATGGGAAAGGAACAGGAGTGGGTTCCCATTCAGAATTGTGTGACCAGTACACGGCTTTCTGCTTTTTCCATTTTTCCAGCGTTTTTCCTTTTTCCTTCCGCTATTCGCACTTCATTCCGCTGAACGCTTACACGACTTCCATGCTCACCCGACGCTTCGCGTCGTGAGAGCATGCCACCCAAGCCGCCCTACACCGTTATCCGCAGGAATCATCGCACGCTGCGCAGACTTCCGAAGTCTCCAAGACTTCCGAAGTCTTGATTGCGGTTCGGCCGCGCTATGTCTCTCCTTTCCATCGGATCCACGGGTTGTACTTTCATGGTTCCTCCGGCTTTGGGCGTGAAACGTGGCAGATGCGCCTTTGGAGTGCGGCGACTTGTCGCCGCTTTGGATCGTCGCAACGTGCTGTCAACCGAAGGAAAGCGGCGACAAGTCGCCGCACTCCAAAGCGGTTTTCGCACCCAGAACCGGAAGAATTACTTTCACCAAGCCCTCATCTCCGGACCCTCTCCCGAAGGGAGAGGGGAGACGCTGTGAACGACGCTCATCAGAAGCTCGTCGATCAGTATGTGGAGATCGCCAAGCTCGCCGGGAGCCTGGCGCACGAGATCAAGAATCCGCTTTCGACGATCCGGCTCAACGTGGAACTGCTGGCCGAGGATTTCTCGGCCGATCCCGAAGACCCGCTCCACCGCCGCGCCTTGGCCAAGGTGCAGGTGGTCCAGCGGGAGTGCCAGCGGTTACAGGACCTGTTGGACGACTTCCTGAACTTCGTCAGGGTCCGCCCGCTCAAACTCGAGCCGAGCAGCCTCAACGGCCAGGTCAAGGAAGTCTTGGAGTTCTTCCGCCCCAAGGCCCAACAGGCGCGGATCGAGATCATCGAGTTCCTGGCGGCCGATCTGCCGACGGTGCTGCTGGATCGGGAAGCGTTCCGCGGGGCCCTCTTGAACCTCATTCTCAACGCCCAGCAGGCGATGCCCGAGGGCGGCCAACTCGTGGTCCGCACCAGTGCCACGATCGACGGCGTGGCGTTGGACCTGATCGACTCCGGCTGCGGCATGGAGCCGTCTACCATGGCGAAGATGTTCCAGGCCTTCTTCTCGACCAAGAAGGCCGGGTCGGGCCTGGGACTGCCCACCACCCGAAAGGTCGTCGAAGGCCATGGCGGCCAGATCCGGGTGCAGAGCGAGGTGGGCAAGGGGACGCAGTTCACGATCCGGCTCCCAATCCCCGCACGTCTGGCCGCCGATCCTGCCCACCATCGGGTTGATCGAACCCCTTAAACCTAGTACGATAGAAGACTAGGGAGAACGGGGGGCATTGCTCGCGCTCTTGGCGCTGCCCGGAGATGGAGGCCGGGGGCCGGGTCCTTGTTATCCATCATGGCGGCGGGAGCATGGCTAGACGATTCGTCCGCGTCGATCTGTCCGATGCTGCAAGGGACTTCCGGCCCGTGGCCATCGAGCCCGGCCTCCCGGTGCTCGACGAGGCCGGCGCCAACGGCCGGCTGCTGTTCAAATGGCTCGGCGGCCTGGTGGCCGAGCCGGAATGGGCCGGGGAGTCGGTGAGCTTCTTCGTCCAGGACGACCATGGCGGGCGTCTGGAAGAGGTGGTCGGGCAGCCCGCGAGCGACGAGGATCTTCAGGGCCTGCTCAAGGAAGACGTCGCCCTCTTGCGGGAACGGCTGGCCAAGGCGAAGGCGGAGTCGCCCAGCGAGCGGCTCGTGCTCAAACGGATCCGCGAAGAGTTTGCCGCCCTGGCCGACGATCCGAACCGCTTCGACCGCGACAGCCACTTCTTCCGCTACCGCGACCAGCAGCATCGCTGGCGATTGGTCTGGTGTCCCGGGTACCAGCGGAGCAGTTCGGAAGCGGCCCCGGCGGTCATCTGCACGGACCCCGACTGCAATCTGCTTTTCGTCCGGCGTCCGGGGGGAAGTGCCCGGTGTCCGGGGTGCCGCGCGATGCTCTTGGCGAATGTGCCCCCCAAAGGGAAGCGACGGCGGGTCGCGGTGCTGCTTCTGCTCCTTCTGGCCGCGTTGGCTGCCTGGTGGCTCCTGCACCGGCCTGGCCTGTCGGTCACGCCGGACCGCCTGGAACTGGCCGTGGGCGACTGGGCCGATCTCAAGATCGAGACCCGTTCCGACGCGCCGGTCCAGGTGACGAGTTCCAACCCGACCGTCGTCGAGGTGGGGCCCGGCCATCGGCTGGCGGCGAGGTCCGCCGGCCAGACCGAGGTCGAGGTGCGGCAAGGCAGCGCGGCCAAGTTGGTAAGCGTCGTCGTGACGCCGGCCGGAACGCCGCCCGAGGCCGGGAAGAAGGAAGAGGAGAAAGAGAAAGACAAGGAAAAAGAAGAGAAGAAGGGGACTCCAAGCATCGTGGCTGCGCCGCCCGATCCCCGCGGCAAGCCTTCGGAAGTGGCGATCCTTAGCGATCAGGGCCCTGCGGTGCGCGTCCCGGTCGGCGCGGATTTTGGCGACTTCCGCGTCGAGGCCCGGTACCCGGACGGCTTCACCCGCATCGTGACCCGCAGCGCCGCCCTCCGCACGCCCGAGAACGCCGCCGCGTCGGTGAGCTTCTCGGGCGGGAAGATGCGCGGGGTGCGCCCGGGCAAGACCGTAGTGCAGGCCGAGTTCGCCGGCGTGGCCGCCAAGCAGGGACTCGAGGTCGAGGTGACCTCGACGGCCGACATCGACGAAATCCGCCTCACGCCGTCGCCGGCCAACATCCTCCCCGGCGAGACGATCGCCCTGGAAGCCACCGGCTACCAGAAAGGCAAGTCGGTCGGCTCGCTCTCCGGACTCGGGGGCCTCACGTGGAAGACGAGCGACGACGGCGTGCTCCGCGTCGACGGCCCGGCCGCCACCGGCCTCCGGCCCGGACAGGCGTCGGTTACCGCCCAACTCGGGTCCGTGGCCAGTCGGCCGGCACAGGTCACCGTGGCCGAGTCGATCGCCGAGGCGCTCAAGGTGGAGCCCAGCCTGATGCGCGTGCGGGTGGGCGAGGGCCTTCGGATCGGCAGCGATGTGAGCGTGACGCGGGGCAACGTGGATCTCGGTCCCCAAGTGACCGTGACGCCGGCGGCTCCCAACGTGGTCCGGTACGATCCGACGGCGCACTCGCTGATTGGCGTCGCTCCCGGCGTCTCGGCCGTTCGGTTCGGCCGGGGCGACAAGATTGCCAGCGCCTTCGTCGAAGTCGTCGATGCGGCGTTTGCCGACGGGCAGGTCGTGATCGAGCCCGCCGCGGGCGTCCTTTCGCCCGGCCAGGCGTTGGAACTGCGGGCGTATCTGGTCGGCGGCGACGGCGTTCGCGTGGATCGCACCAGCGCCGCAACGTTCACCAGTGCTTCACCCGACAAGGTCCAGATTTCCGGCGACTGGGCGTGCGCCCTGGCGCCTGGCACGGCCGGAATCACGGCCACGCTCCCGGAAGCGAAGGCCCCGGGCAAGGCCTCGATTGCGGTCGACGACAACCCGATTACCGAATTGATTGTGGAGCCGTCGCAGATCGCGATGGGGGTCGGCGACCGGGCCCGGCTGACCGTCCTGGGCCGCTCGGCCAGCGGCGTCCGCGAGTTGTTCCCGCAGGCTCAACTCAAGATGACTGTCGGCGGAGCGAACCCCGCGGCAATTCGCGTGGTCGGTTCGCAGCACGTCGACGGCGTCCGTTCCGGCAACGCAACGGTCTACGTGGCCTGGGCCGACAAGTTCAAACGAGAGGCCCTCGTCACGGTTTCCGATGCGGCGTGGAGCGGGCTGGTGATCGACCCGGGCGCGGCGACCGTTCATCCCGGGCAGCAGCTTGGGGTTACGGTCACGGGCGTGCGCGGCGGGCAGCGGCGGGTGATCCTGCCGGAGGACGGGCTCCGGCTTTCCGTGGCCGATCCCGCGGTCGCTCAGGTCGCAGCCGATGGCGTGGTCCGAGCCCTCAATCCCGGCCGCACCCGCGTCACGGCCCAGGTCGACGACGCGCGTGCCGAGGCCGCCTTGGAAGTGGTGTCCGGCAGCGGCCCGGCCGGCGTGGTGATCGACACGCCGGGCCCCGGTCTCACCGTCACGAACCCGGACGGCACGACGTACCTGGTCGGGCCGGGCGGCGTGGTCTATCCGCGATGGGACGGCACCTGGTACACCGGTCCGGGAGTGGTGCCGGGCGGGGTCGTCGTCGGCCCCCGCGAAGTAACGGTAGTTCCCTCCACGGATCGGCTCTGGTTGGAGCCGCCGCGGAGCGCCGTGGGTGTCGGCGGCACGACGCCGCGGTTCGCCGTGATGGCCCAATCGTCCGGCGCAGCGCCGCGCGAGGTGGCTGCCACCCTGGAGAGCATGAACCCCGCCATCCTCGCGCCGGCAACCGACCAGCCGGGCCGGTTCCTGGCGAACCGGATGGGCAGCACGCAGGTCCGGGCCACCGTCGGCGACCGCACGCTCTATGCCGACGTGAACGTGAGCGGCGCCCGCTTCGATACGGTCCGGACCTCCATCGCCTCGCCCTCCGACCACGACTTCGCGGTCCGTGCCGAGATTACCGCGGGCGGGACCGACGGGGCCCTCGAATACCGGGTCTACCGCACCGGCCAGCCGGGGTCCGAGCCCTGGGTGCCCGCCCAGGTAGAAGGCGACCACCGCCGCGTGATTCTCGAAAGCCCACGCATCCCGACCGGCCCCTCCTCGGCGTTTTACAGCCTGACGTTCGAGGCCCGCGACCCGGCCACCGGGACCGTGCAACAGTATCCGTTCACATTTCGTTTAGCGCCGACAATTGAGAGGGCGGAGGGGAGCGGGAAGTGAAGAAGGGAGAAGGGAGAGGGGAGAGGGGAGACGGCAGTAGGCCGTACGCTACGCCACTCAGGTCGCCAGAGACGATGGACGCAAACATACGTCACCGTTGCATTTGCCGTCGAAATCGGCTTTTCTCTAGCCCAGGCGTTCACGCCTGGGTCGCGGAGGCAACAACGCCGGACACCAGCCCCTTCAGGGGCTTTGTTCGCGCGAAGCCCCTGAAGGGGCTGACCGTACGAATCATGGCTCCGACGCCCCAGGCGTAAACGCCTGGGCTAGAGAAAACTGCGGGTCGTGACTGTTGTTGAAGCCGTAGGGTGGGTCGAGCGAAGCGAGCCCCACCAGGATCGCAGCAACGTGTTATGGACCAACAACCGACGCCAATGACGACGAACCACGAGAACAGGTCGTGGTCGTTTCGTCGCGACAACCTGGTACCCCGATGGAAGACGCCGCATGGCATTCCCAGACGAACGCGATCGTAACCTGATTCGGCGCGCGGAGCAGTTGGAGACTTTGGCCGACGATCTGTGCGAGTGGCTGGCCGGGTTCAACCCGTCGCGCCGAAGCGCCGACCTGCTGCCGGTGCCCGAGAGCGACGAGTTCGAGGTGCTCCAATTGCGGCGTCTGGCGAGCAACTTGTACACCTCGTCGAAGGTGCCGGTGGCGGCCGCGGTGTACGGGGCTTCGCAGGTGGGCAAGAGCCTCTTCATCGGCCAGGTGCTGCGGCCGCACAGCGAGGCCTACAGTCCGCTGGGACGCGACGAGCAGCACGGCCCGCCCGCCTACTACCGCGACCTTTCGTTCACCAGCGATCTCAACCCGCAGTGCGGCTCGAACGAGGCCACCGCCCTGGTGACGCGGTTCACGACCAAGGACCGCGTGGCCGCCAGCGTATCGCCGGAGTATCCGGTGATGGTCCGCGCGTTGACCCGGGCGGAGTGGCTCCGCGTGCTGGCCCGCGGGTTTCAGGTCGAGTGCAAAACGCCGCTGGTCACGTGGCAGCAAGGGCAGTTGGAAGAGCTTTTCGAGCAGCTTGCGCGGGAACACGCGGGCCGGCAGGTGGACCGCCAGTGGCGCATGGACCTGCTGGACGCCTACTCCTACATGCGCACCGTCGATCCGCGGGGCTTTCCCGCGCCCGAGGCGGTGCTCAACGGCCTGCTGAGCCGCTATCCGCTCTCCGACGACGGCTGCGTGGCCGCCGCGGCCCGGCTCTTCTGGGACAACTGGGAGTCGCTCACCGCGCTCTTCGTGCGGATCGACGGCTTCCTGCGCAGGATCACGATCGGGGAGCACGACCCGGGCATCCTGTCGCATTGGGGCGGCGTGCGGTTCCTGCTGGATAGCCAGCGGACCAAGGTCCACGATCGCCAGACGTCCAAAGTCTTCCCGCACGTCGATTGGGCCGATTTCCGCCTCACCGAGCGGAACGGCTGGTACGTGCTCGATTACCAGCCGGGCAGCGGCAACGGCAATGAAGACCTCGCCGTCATCCAGGCCGGGATGCTGGAACTCGTCGTCCCGGTGCTGCCCCACCGGCTCAGCGACGACTGGCGCAGGGTGATCGACCAGATGGACTTCCTCGACATCCCCGGGATGCGGGCCGTGCGCGCCGGCGTGGAGAAGGGGAAGCGGGAATCGGCCGACACGCTCGAAGAACAGATGGAGATCGTCAAGCGAGGGAAGGTGTCGTACCTTTTCGAGCGTTACACCGACGAACTCCAGATCCAGACCCTGCTGCTGCTGTCGCGATTCGGCAACCTGGAAGTCAAGGCGCAGATGAAGTACCACGTGGAGAAGTGGGGCAGGGCCCGCTACGGCGACAAGGTCTGGCCGCACAAGGTCTGCGACGAGGTGCCCGCGCTGTTCATCGGGATGACGGGGATCGACGCCGAATTCCGCAACCACGAAGACTACGCCGAAAAAGGGCTCTACGAGCGGCGGCTGAGCGAGCTGGTCGATACCCTCGGCACCGTGATGAACGACTTCGGCGCCAAGGGCCAGCCGTTCACCAACGTCTATGCGATCCGCTACCCGGGCACGTGGGACACCAACGAGGCGCAGCGCGAGGCCGCCGACGCGGAGAAATGGAACCGGGCCAGGAAGGCGTTCCTGGAAGCCGAGAAGGTCCAGCGGCACGTGAAGTTCCCGGAGCAGCGGTGGGATGTGGCCATGCGCGACGACGACGGTGGCCTGTCGCTCATTGCCGGCGGCATCCGCGCGGTGACCACGGCCGACGCAAAACAAGACGAGCTTCAGCAGCGGATCAACGAGGTCCGGAACCGGCTCTTGCAGCTCTCGCGGGGTTGGGTCGTCGATCCCGACGCCAACATCGACCGCGAGAAGCGCATCGCCTCGGCCAAGAAAATCCTCCAGTGGCTCGGCGAAGACCCCGGGGTCGTCTACTCCCGGGTCTATGCCTTGCAGCAGTCGCTGGCGATCCGCGAGGGGGACGAGCTCGAGCTGGCCGATTGCGGGGAGATCGTCAGCAAGCGCCACGGGGACCCGTTGCCCGGCCAGCTTCGCGGCTTCCTGCACCGCTGGGCAACGGTCGACGTTCCCAAGCGATGGGAGGAGACCACTTCGGCCCGCGAGGACGGCGCCCCGTGGCCCGACGCAGGCGAGCTGAACAACTTCGTCCGTTACCTGCGCGATTACCTCCTCACCGAAGACGTGCTCGGCGAACTCTCCCGGCAGCTCGGTCCTGTCGTGAACCTGAAGACCAAGGACGAGGCGGCCCGGCGCCGGGCGCGGCGCAAATACGTGCGGATCATCATCAACGACTTCATCCTCAACCCGGGCCCGAGTATGACGCCCATGCAGGCGGCCGAGCTGGCCGAGCAGCCCGAGACGCCGCAGGACGACATCGAACGCTTCGGGCTCATGGCCTCGTTCGTGGCCCGCTGGGCAAGCCGCCTCCCCGAAGCCCTGGCCCGTGGAGCCGGCGAGCACGTCAACATCCCGCCGGGGAACGGAGAGCTGGTGAAGATCCTCGATCCTTTTGAGAAGTGAAGCGGAATAGAGGACGAGCAATGGAAGGTGAAGAATGAGGAAGCACTTCGGAATCGGAAGGCGTCGCGAGTAGTTCTGAGAGATGCGAGGCGAGACGTGAGCGCCCAGAAGACCCAGGATCTGGTTGTGGTCGAACAGATCGAGCCGCGAATCCTGATGATTCGCGGCGAGCGGGTTATCTTGGATGCCGACCTTGCGATGCTTTACGGAGTAACGACGAAGCGTTTGAACGAGCAGGTGAAGCGTAACCGGGGACGATTTCCCGTGGATTTCGTGTTCCAACTCAACTCCGGAGAAGCCGAAGCCATTCGGTCGCAATTTGCGGCCGGACAGGGCTCGATGCGGTCGCAAACTGCGACCGCATCCAAACGCAACGTGCGATTCCGTCCCAACGCCTTCACCGAGCACGGGGCGATCATGGCTGCGAGCGTCCTGAACACGCCCCGGGCCATCGAAGTGAGCGTCTACGTCGTCAGGGCCTTCGTACGCCTCCGTCAGACGCTTGCCGGCCACAAGGAACTTGCTCGAAAGCTGGAAGAGCTGGAGCAGAAAGTCGCCTCCCACGATGAGGCGATTCGGACGCTGGTGGCTGCTATCCGCCAGTTGGCCGAACCCCCAGCCCGTCCCAAACGCCGGCAGATCGGTTTCCATGCCGGACACGAGGCTAAGTAGCCGGAGGATAGCAGGGGGGGAAACAACTTGGACACATCGGATCGCTCGAAGTTGAAGAGCGTTTCGGAGGAAGATCGCCGCCGCAGGAGTTGCGTGAGGCCGGTTTTGCGCTGCATTCCGGTTCTGCTTTTGGCCGGTATCGCCGCGGCGTTTGCTTCTCGCTTGGTCAAGTTGCTTGTCTTTGCACATTATCAGTCGAGGGGGAGCGAAATCGTCGAAAGCCTGAAGATGCGACGCCCGGAAGGCGTGACACCCAGAGCTTGGGAGACGGCATTGACATGGGCATCCATCGCCTACGGTAACGTCTGTATTCCGGACGCAGTGAGCATTGCCGATATGAGACTTCTTGTCTTCGATTTGGAGGCGAAAACCACGAACGACTTGGATCTGAGTACTTGCGATTGGATTTGGGCACGGCTCAAAGCCATAGTTCCTGGGGGTAGCAGCTACTACGCTGAATTCTGGCCGGAGTATCGACGTGATTTGGCGTACGCGCAGACCAACGACGAGAGCTTGCCAATTCTCCAAGGGTTCACTGAGCAACGGTACTTGGACCTCCGGGGAACGTTGGTTACGGATGCGGGCCTCATCAGTCTCAAGAAGGCTGGGGAATTGGAGTCGTTATCGCTCAGCGAATTGACCACGGATGCGGGCATGACGCACTTGAACGGGCTGCGCAATCTCCGCTGGCTATCGCTAATGGGCACGAAGGTGACTGACACTGGATTGGAGCAACTCAAGGATCTGCCGCGGCTGGAGAAGTTGTATGTTGTCGGCAGCGGAGTTACCCAAGAGGGTGAAAGGCGTTTCCAGCAAAGACTACCGAGATGCGAGTTCGTGCGATAGGTGCCTTCGCGCTATTTCCAACCCGGACTTTCCCATGACGCTGTTCATTCTGCAGTCTGTAATCTCTCTCTATTATCCCTGATCTCCGGTTCCCCCATCGAGAGACCACGATGCACATTCTTTTCGCCAACACCGGTGTTCAAGTCGTCGCGGTCCCTCTGCGCGGCGGGAGCCGCTACACGGCCGCCCAGATCGGCTACGGCTGGCAAAGGTGCCTTACGGGCACGGGCGGCGGAAAAGGCGCCGAGCCGCCCAAGGCCTTTCCCTACATCCAGTGGCAGATCATCCAGTCGGGCACGGCCCGGCTCTTCCTGGCGATCGACACCACCTGCGGCGAGCCGGAGGAGGGCTACTTCTGCCAGTCGAGCGCCCTGGTGAAGGATTTTGTACTGCGCCTGGAAGGGTTGTTGGACCTGAGCGGCCAGCCGCTTCGGGGCGTGGCGGCGATCGAGGTCTGCATCCGCCCTGCCGCTGCGACGGTGGGTGACGCCAAGCAGGTCCACATGGTCGTCGATTTCGGCAACAGCCGCACCGGGGCGCTGTTGTTGGAGCTGAGCGGCGAGATCTCGCAGACGCCGCTGATGATGCCGTTCGAGCTGGTCAACCGCTACCATCTCGACGCCTGGGACGACGAGGGCAATCAGGCCGGCGTGCCCGCCGCCCGTTGGTTCTCCTCGAAGACCCATTGGTGCAATACCCCCTATCTCCGGCCGTTGGCCCAGAAGCACGCGGAGTATCGCGCGGTCGAGGAGGAGGAGCCCCGCGCCGGCTGGTTTGGGCGAGGCACACGCAAGCCGAAGCAGGTCAAGGTGGAAGTGGTGACCACCCCGCCGCTGTTCGACGACCTCTCGATGGTCCGCATGGGGCGCGAGGCCGACGACGTGCTCCAGGTCATGCGGGCCGAGGGCGACATCCGCACCGGCGTCAGTTCGCCGAAGCGGTACCTTTGGGCCGACGATTCGAGCTGGCTCGAAGGGGCCAACTGGTTCATGGCCGACCCGGCCGACCGCTGTCAGACCGGCGCCTACGCGGCCACGCTCCACGGCCCCTACCTGCGGTTCGTCCATGAAGACGACCGCGACTTCCTCTTGGCCGGGGCCGCGCCGCAGGAGGGCGATTTCGCTTCCGAGAAGCCGGTCAAGCCTCGCCACGCGCCCCGCGCGATGATGACCGCCGCGCTCTACGAGATGCTCTGCCAGGCCTACGCCTACGTGAATTCTCCGGCCTACCGCAACGCGACGGGCGACGCCGGCCGCGCCCGCGAAATCCGCACGCTCACGCTCACGTATCCGAGCGGCATGATCCACGAGGAGCGCCAGCGCCTGGCCGCCCAGGCGGAGAAGGCGATCGCCGTCTTCTCGGCCACGCTTGGCAAGAGCCAACGGGTTCGGCCCGAGTTGAACCTCAGCATCGACGAGGCCAGCGCGGTCCATCTGACCTACATCTGGAGCGAGCTCCGCATGCTCGGGCAGGACCCGCGTCTCTGGTTCGCCACGATGCACCAGGACCGCGGGCACCCGAAGTCGCCGGAGCCGGAGGAGGCCCCGCCGCAGGCGACGGCGCCGGCTGCGCGCCGCCGGACGCGGCCCGTGCTGCGCCGGCCGGGGGCCGCGGCGCGGCCCGCCGAGCAGGAAGAATTCGGCGACGCGGCCAACGAGATCCGCATCGCCTGCATCGACGTGGGCGGCGGGACGAGCGACCTCATGATCGCCCGCTACAACTTCGAGGCGAAGATCGACGATTCCATCCGCGGCGAGGTCCTCCACCAGGACGGCATCACGCTGGCCGGCGATCAACTCGTCAAGCGGCTTCTCGAAGGGATTATCGTGCCGGAGTTCGCCCGGGCCCTCGGGCTGGAGGAGGAGGACGTCGTGTTGTTGTTCGGGCCGGAGGTGCCGCGCAACCGTGAGTACCGCGGCCAGCGCGTCCACTGGATGAACCGGCTCTTCGTCCCCCTGGCCCAGGCGTACCTGAACAACGCCGTCGACGAGGTCCGGGACGAGCCGATCACCCACACCAATCCCGAGATCGTCGACCCGGTGGTGCTCGAATCCCTTCAAAAGGTGTTCGACAAGGTGAAAGGGCCGGGCTACTACAACGTCGAGCAGGAGATGGATCTCTACTTCAACCGGGGCGCGTTCGAGGGCGTGGTCCACGACGTCTTCGACGAGCTGTTGTTCGACTACTGCCAGCGGATCGTCGAGTTCCAGGCCGACGTCGTGCTCTTGGCCGGTCTGCCGTCGAAACTCGGGTATCTCCAGCAGTTGGTCCGCACCTACGTGCCGCTGGCCCCGTCGCGGATCGTGCCCATGCACCATCACTACGCGGGCAATTGGTATCCATATCAGGACGAGAGCGGCTACAATCCGGGCGTAATTGTCGACCCGAAGAGCCCCGTGGTCGTCGGCGCCGCGATCGAGTTCCTCGCCCGCAACGGCATGCTCCCGCAGTTCAAGTTCAGCATGAAGAGCCGGCACCGCGAGAACAGCTACTATTGGGGCGTGATGAGCGACGCCACCTCGGGCATCCGCAACGAGCGGATCCTCTTCCAGCCGGCCGAAGAGCAGGCCAAGGAGGAGATCACGGAGTTCTCCACGTCCTCGCAACGCGTGCTCATCGGGCGCAAGATGAACGCGAGCGAAGACGCCCAGGCCTCGCCCATCTACCTGATGAAGATGGAGACCGGCGACCGCATCGGCCGCACCGAGATCGCCGTGAAGATCAAACGCCGCCGCGCAAGCCAGGAGCAGGAGGAGTCGCTGGAGGTGGTCTCGGTCACGGGGATGGTGGCGGGCGAAGAGGCCGTGCTCGGCGAGAACGTCCATTTCGCCTGGCGCACCCTCGCCGACGAACGTTACTACCTCGACACCGGCGGACTGGACAATATCGAGTTGGGACGCGCGTGAACGGGGAAAAACGAATACGAAGTAAGGAAGGCAAGAGGACTCCTTTGGAGTGCGGCGACCCGTCGCCGCTTTCTTTTGTCGCCGGGCGTGGGCGGTTGCTGGTTACGGTTGGACCGGTCGAGTCCAAAGCGGCGACAAGTCGCCGCACTCCAAGGTGAGAGGGCCTCGGCCTACTTCGGGGAGTTGCGGCCATGACCTTTCCCTGGTCGGGCAAGAGTGAACGCATGGAAACCGAACGCACGGCGGATTCTCTGCCAAATGCGCCTGCGGACCCCGGCGATCTCAAGCAGTTGATCGCCACGCTGGGCCGCCTGGGCGAACTCGTGGCCTCGGCCAACGAGAAGATCCTCACGGGACTCGCCGAGCGTGGTTTGGCGAGGGCGAACGAAGACGGTGGAGCATCCGAGATGGGGACGTTCCCGCAGAAACCGGATGCGACGGAGACGCGACTCGCCGCGCTGGCGGAGCAGGTCGCGGGCGTGGCGCAAGCCGTCGAGCGTCTCCAGGGGCAGTTCGACCGGGGAATGGAGCAACTCGCGGAGCTTCTCGGGCCGCAGTCGGCGCCGGCTGCGAGCGAGGTGGGCGAGGCGGGCGAGGTGTCGTTGGCCGACTGGGAGCAGGCCGTGTTGGGACGCGACCTGGCCGCGCATCCGGCCCTGGCGTTCCAGCGCCACCAGTTGCTCAGCGGGGTGCTTGAAGGCAATGCGGCGGCCTGCGCCTTGGCCGGTCAGTTGCTCGTGTTCCGGTCGTCTCCGGCCGAGCGGCTCCCGCAGTTGCTCAAGGACCTCGGCGAGGCCTATTACCGCTGGCAGCCGAAGACCCGGCCCGGCAACAACCCCTTTGAGGAATCGCTTGCCGGCTGGCTCCAGCGGGCCTGCGAAGCCGCCGGGCTGCACAATACGATCGAGTTGGTCCATCCGGGCGAGCGTTTCGACGCGGCCCGGCACAACGCCGCGTCGCGCGGCGTGGAGATCACCGAGGTCCTCGGCTGGATCGTGCTCCGCGACAACGGCAAGGTGTATACCAAGGCCAACGTGGCGGTGCGATGAGAAGAGCGGGGGGAGTTCGGGGTTGGGAGTGAGGCGTTGGGGGTTCGGGGTTGGGAGCAAACCGTTTAGCGGGCGGGCTTGCCCGCCGCTCGCGCTGAGGACGGTTGGGTGGCATGCCGTCACTCGGCGGAGCCGAGGGTCGGCATGGGCAGCGTCGAGGCGGTTTCCATCGGAAGAACGCGGTTCTTATGAAGACCTATCGTTGCACGTCGTGCGGTGCGGAAGTCGAGCGGGAGACCGTCCCGCTGAAGTGCCCGCAGTGTCAGCGCCAGGCGATCGGCCTGTTCCGGCTGTTGCCGCAGGGCGCGAGTTCGCCGCCTCCGTCGGCCGGTGCCCCGTCCTCGTCGGGCCCCGCCGCGGCGGCGCCTTCCCCTTCGTCGAGCTCGCCGATGGGACCGCCTCCACCCCCGCCCGGCGCGACCGCTGCGCCGCCCGATGGTACGTCTCGCCCCGCCGGAGACGCCCGGGTGGCACGCCTTGAGCGGAGCGAAGGGCGTGGCGCGTCGCACGGCGATTCGTCTCCACCCCCGGTACCGCGAAGCGTGCCACCCAAATCACGGCCCGCATCTTCATCCCGCCAGCCCCCGCCGCTTCCGCCGCAGCCGCCTCCGCCGAGTTCCACGTCGAAGCCGGCGGCTCCGTCGCGTCCGAAACCGGCCTCTCCGGCCACCAGGCCTCGCCCCACGCCGCCGCCTCCACCTGCTTCCCAGGTCACGTCCAAGCCGGTTCCGCAGCCGAAGCCACCCAAGCCGAAACTGCGGACGCGGCCCGTTCCCATCCGGCCCGATCGGTTCGTCTGGGCCTTCCCGCCCGAACCGCCGTTCTCCGACGAGGCCGTTCCGATGCGCAACGCCCCGGCCGTCGATGCGGGCGGACAGTGCCTCCTTGCCTCGCAGGGCCGGTTGTTCGCGCTGGAGGAACAGGAGGGCAAGGCGAAGGTCGTTTGGGACTACGTGATCGGCTGCCACGTGCCCGGCCGGATCACGGTGGCCGCCGACGGTTCCCTTCGTGCCCACTCTGCCGACGGGCTCCTTCATGCCGTGAGTGCGGAGGGCAAACAGGTCTTCCCGCCCGCTCAGGTCGGCGAGCCGCTCGGTTGGGCCGCCCCCTTGGTCGATGCGGCGGGCAATACCTGGATCAGCAGCTACGAGGGCGGATTGGTCCGCGTGGACCCGGCGGGGAAGATCGCAGCGCGGCGCTACTTCCGCTCGCGCCGCAAGCTCGACTCGGCCGGCCTTCTCGTGGGCCCTACGCTGTACGTCGGGTCCGAAGATCCTTACGTGCTGGCCATCGACACCAGCGGCGACCGCGGCGTCGCCGTTTGGAGCCCGGCGGCGGACCAGGGTCTGGTGGGCGGGTTCGTGAACTCCTCGCCCGCCCTGACTTCCGATCACGTGCTCGTGGTCGCGGTGCGCGACGAGGCCCTGGTGGGCCTCAGGCCGAGCGGCACGATCGCCTGGCAGACGGCCATGCCCGGCCAGTTGCTCGGCTCGCCCGTGATCGACCGCCACGGCCACGTCTATATTGGCGTGTGCCAGGCCCAGCGGGGCTGCACGCCCCGCGGGATGCTCGCGTGCGTCGACGGCAACTCGCACCGCATCCGCTGGCAGTTCGACACGGCCGCGCCGGTCGAATCGACCCCGGCAATCGGCGACGACGACCTGCTCTACTTCGGCGACAACTCCGGCACGATCTACGCGATCGACCTTCAGGGCAAGCTCCAGTGGAAGGCCCAGGTCGAAGCCGCCGTCCGCTCCGCCGGCACGATCCTGGCCCCGCACCGCCTCGCCTTCGGCCTGGACGACGGCACGCTGGTCGTCCTCCAGTGCTCCTCCGCCGGCCTCGCCCCCGAAGGCTGGCCCAAGATCGGCCGCACCCTCGCCCAATCGGGCGACGTGACCCAAGTAGGTTATGCTTCAGCATGACCCGTGGCGACGCAGGTTATGCTGAAGCATATCACGCACAAGTGACATCGCGGAAGGGGCCGGTGGTGCGGATTATCCGGTTCAGGTTGGCCGATCTTCTGGCCGCGAAGTGAGGGGCGGCAGCCCCCGCCGAACACCAAGGCCCCACCGGCATCCAGAGGATTCCGCCACCAAGACCCGCCGAAAGCCCTGATCCGCCCTCCTGGGGCCTCGTTGGGCCATTGTAGGCCATGCCTGGGTGAGCGAGCAGCAGAACCAGGGAGCGAGGGGGGCGGTTAGCTGGGATTCCGCTTGACGGCGCGGCGATGGGCGCGGCGGTGATGCTGGGCGGCGGCGCGGTCGCGGCGTTCTTCGGTCCGGTAGGTACGGATGTGCTCCGGGTGCGAGGCGGCCCAGTGGTCAGGACGAAGGGAGGCG
>Ga0067045_1030340_pt1 | contig 15674 bp, 20 predicted proteins | sample TerdegcTABiofilm_FD_59184 | JGI IMG/M metagenome (GOLD analysis project Ga0067045, IMG submission 59184) | Combined Assembly of (Gp0054472, Gp0054536) Wastewater bioreactor microbial communities from Singapore -Terephthalate degrading...
GGTCCACCCCATGCATTAGCATGAAACATGGGAACCATATGCATTGCACAATCACTTTCATTTAATCCCAATGTAACTCCTGCTGCATACGCATGAAGAACAAGACCCCGATGTGAATAAACAACACCTTTAGGATCACCGGTTGTAGCCGATGTATAGCATATAAGTGCAGGATCATATTCATCTCTATCTTTAGGAAATTCAAATTCTTCAGGGAAATCCTTTATCATGTCATCGTATAACAATGCAGGCGATAACTTTGTTTCAGGCATTTTACCCGATTGAGATAAAATTACATAATGTTTTACAGTTTTCAACTTATCCGTAACAGGCTCAAGTAAAAAATACAGATCTTCATCAACGAATATGATTTTATCTTCAGCATGATTAATAATATACACAAGATGCTCATGAGACAAACGAACATTGAGAGTGTGGAGTACTGCACCCATACATGGCACACCAAAATATAATTCTAAATGTCGGTGGTTATTCAATGCAAAGGAAGCAACACGGTCACCTTTTTTAATGTTAAGTGATTGTAACGCATGTGCCAGCTGGCAACAGCGTTTATACCATTCACCATAATTATACACAAACTTTTCGTTGGGATATACTGATACAATTTCTTTTTTGGGGAAATATTTTGCTGCTCTTTCCATAAAATTAGTGAGCAGTAATGGATACTTCATCATGGCAAACCTCCTAACAATTTTAATTTTTTTTGTTATTTATATCATCAATACAACAGAGCTTATTATTTAATGATACAGTATGTTGTCACGATAAGCAGAAAATTAGATTGGCAGATAAAGGAAATATTTACTATTATGTTAACATATAATATTATAGTAATATTATACATAAATGTCAACTTTTTTATGAAACTATTATACTATTTATTCATAAAATCGATTCCATGAAAAAAACAAATAATATACATGCATGCTACCATAGATGGCTGGAATGAACATTTAATTTTTTTAACCATCAAACAATTTCTCCCATCGTGAAAACGACGCGATCATTTGACTAAGCCATTTCAAATATGTTTTGACATTTGATGTATTATGGATGTACTATATTAACACTGTTGGAATAAATCAATTATATATTACAGAGCTATACGATTACAGAAACTTATTTTTTATCAATAAATATTTTTTAGCTTTTATTGGTGATGTACATTCTTAAAAATTTGGAGAAATTTTTATGAAAAGATTTTACATCATTGCAATTATTTCATGTATATTTACTATCGGCTGCTTTGATCTTGATATTGTTCATTATGTTGAACCAAAAAAAGACAGGTCATTATTTATAAAATTTAGAGTAACTTCAATCTATTTTAAAGATCAAACAGATAAGAAAACGTTTAATAATGATGTTATAAAGGGAAACTTACCAGATGAAAAAGATACACAGGTTACCTATCAATGGATACAGAATGACCTAACTGCAGATGTAGAGATTACTACTACAGCTAAACCACATTCAACTATTTCTGCTACGGATAAATTTCCAGTTATACCCTACCGGGATAAATTTGGACAATATATTTTTATCTATCACAACTATCAGGAATTAGGTTCTTCACAGAATCTTTTTGATTCACAAAAAATAGCTGAAGGATTACTGGCAGCATCCAAATATAGACTGGCATTTGGTAATACAGTACCTAAACAGGCATTGATCATAGTTTACCGTGAACAACCTGAAAAATTTAACCTTTCGATATATCAGCTTGGGAATATTTATTGTATTGATATACCAATGAATCTCATCATTATGAATGAATCTGCTGTGATTGTATCATGTGCCAGTACAATCAACGATTCTGAAATCAGTAACTATCTTACAAAATTACTTGAAAAGCGGAAAGAAGAAGAAAAAAAAACATGAAGAATTAAAGAAACAAGAAAATAATGAAAATGATGCTACAAACAATTATAATGATAGTAATGATGAAGACAATAGTGACACACAGTTTGATAATAACCATAATAATGATGAACATGAAAACATTGACAATGACACAGACAATGTAGAATGATGAACTCTGATTGTGTAGCAAACATTATTTTAGACAGTATTGCTGATGGTGTGTTTACCATTGATATGGATTTCAGAATCACGTCATTGAATAATGCTGCCTGTAAAATTTTAGGCCTTGAAAGTAAAGACGAAGCTATTGGTAAGCTTTGCTTTGAAATCTTTCATGCAAATATTTGTGAGCATTCCTGTGCGCTTCGTGAAACCATGCAGACAGGAAAAAATATTATTAATAAAACAGTATATATAGTTAACAAATCAGGTGAAAAAGTAACCATAAGCATAAGTACCGCATTACTCAAAGATGATCAGGGAAATATCATTGGTGGTGTGGAAACATTTCGTGATATCAGCGATATTGAAACTTTGAGAAAGAAAATTGAATCCACCTACTCTTTTGAAGACATCATAAGTAAAAATAAAGAGATGCAGCAGATTTTTTCCATACTGCCTGATGTAGCCTTAAGCGATAGCTCTGTGTTAATTGAAGGGCCCAGTGGAAGCGGGAAAGAACTCATTGCACATGCCATTCATTCTTTAAGCAGGCGAAAAGAGAAGCCATTTGTTGTGGTAAATTGCGGAGCATTACCTGAAAACTTGATTGAATCAGAATTGTTTGGATACAAAGCTGGTGCGTTCACAGATGCAAAAAAAGATAAACCTGGCAAGATAGCCATGGCTGAAGGTGGAACATTGTTTCTGGATGAGATTGGCGAACTACCATTATCAATGCAGGTGAAATTACTTCGATTTTTGCAATTCAAAGAATATGAACCTCTTGGCGACACAAAACCAAAAAAAGCTAATGTACGCATTATTGCTGCCACCAATAAGAATTTGCGAGAAGAAATTGCGGCTGGTAATTTTCGCGACGATTTATACTATCGCCTTAATGTTATAGGATTAGGCTTACCATCATTATCACAGCGAAAAGAAGATATACCATTACTGGTGGAACACTTTATTAAAAAATACAATACCTTAAAAGGGAAAAGCATTGAAGGAGTGTCCGATGACGCAATGAATATCTTGCTTAATTACGACTATCCAGGCAATATCCGTGAACTTGAAAACATCATTGAACATGCATTTGTCTTATGTCATGAGGCATACATAAAGCTTGAACACCTGCCTGCCTATGTATATGGCATAACACCTGTTTCAACACTCTCGCTTGAAGAGATGGAAAAAACCATGATAAAACAGGCTTTAGCACGGTATTCTAACAAGAAAGATGCAGCTGCCGCACTTGGTATTGATACCTCAACATTGTGGCGGAAAATAAAAAAATATAACCTTGAATGAATATTGCAAAATGCAATATAATGAATGCGATAACATTGCATTTTGCAACGTAACTATCGTCATTGCGAGCCGCTGGCGAAGCAATCTTATTCGGGTACTTGAGACTGCTTCGCTTCACTCGCAGTGACGTAAACCAATGTCATTGCGAGTCCCATGAAGTTAGGACGAAGCAATCTCGTCGTTTACCTGCAATTCTGTTATCCTGAGGTGCGTCTGCACCGAAGGATCTTGCCGTTTATACATTGGGATTCTTCACTTCTACAGGCAGTCAATGAACATTGAGGCGGTCGTCTCGATACGATTGCTACGCAATCACTCGACGACCGCGTCTCGATACGATTTACTGTATAATCACTCGACGACCGCGTCTCGATACACTGCATCCAAAAATACTTCCCTTTTAAACACTTAGAAATTCTCTTCAATAAGCTTTTGTACAGTAACTATCGCACAAAAAAAATATCCTTGTGGGAATGTGCTGCAATTACGCATATTGGCACGATTTATGCTTAATTATTAAGTATGAAGAACGAAATTATTGCATTACCAGTGTTTAATGATAGGCTGTCGCCACTATTGGATGAAGCGCGCAAGTTTATTGTTATGACACTGAATGACGTAACTATTTCCGAACGTACAGTAATTGAAATTAATGAACAAAGTGCGTTTATACGGATTGAACGACTTAAGGAAATGGGAGTTACAGTGTTACTATGTGGTGCATTGAGTGATGTGCTGGCCAGGTTTATTCTTGATAGGGAAATTCAGCTATACTCATGGCTGAATGGCACCATTGATGAAGTAGTAGAACAATACAGTAACGGAACATTGCCCAACAAATGCATGCGATATGTAACAAAAACACGAACATGCAGGCGCCAAAGGCGTGGATGGAAATTACATCAAAGGAGGAATCATTATGAAGATAGCAATACCGGCACGACAGAATAGTTTAGACAGTGAAGTTGATGAACGTTTTGGAAGAGCAAAAGGATTCATTATATATGATACTGATATGGGAACACATACATGGGTAGACAACAAGCAGAGTGTTCAATCAACGCAGGGTGCGGGAATCCAATCGGCAAAAAATGTTATAGATAGTGGTGCAGAAGTACTTATTGCGGGAAATGTTGGACCAAAAGCATATTCAGTGTTACGTGCGTCAGGTGTGGAAGTGTATGTGTGCGATGTGATGCCGGTATCACAGGCAATTGCAGAGTACAAAGCTGGAAATTTAGTGAAGGCATCAGAAGCTACTGTAGAAAGTCACTGGTAATAATTTTTTACATTTATTTTAAAGGAGGTGAGCCGTATGAATCAATCAACATTGCATAATGGTTTTACAGGATATAGACAAAATGTACAGGAAGCTGACAGGATAATGCGTGAAAGGATGCTTCAATGCATAAAGAAACTACATGAGAAAAATTTGCATTGTCTAAATGAAGCAAAATCTCATGGAAAAGAAAAATTGTTCTCTGAAATTGAAACTATGCATAAGCGGCTGGAAAAGTTTGAACAGGAAATTAATAAACAACCCATTGCACATTTTAAATTGGAAGGTCTTGATCAATCTGATGAAGACAAACTGAAAATGATTGAGGAAAAGATTGAGCGACTGGCACAGGAATGTGGTGATATAATCGATAACCTTTCCTGTTCTCAGGTTGATACGCATATTATAGAACAGTATACACGCATCGCATCGCACTTACGATTGGCTGAACGATTGTACCATGAACGTATGATGATTTTAAAAAAGGCAATGGTATTTGGTTAAGACCAGATAGCAATTATATGCGATAGTTACTGTTGAAACGTTTTATTGCATTACATTATTATTTTGTATAAAAGGAGGTAACAGTATGCCCAGGGGAGATAGAACAGGTCCTTATGGTGCCGGTCCTATGACAGGACGTGGCGCTGGATATTGCGCCGGATATGGTGTGCCAGGATATGCCAATCCTGCTGGTAGGTTTGGTGCATCTGGTGTTGGCAGAGGTTTTGGTGGACGAGGTAGAGGTTTTCGTCACTGGTTTTATGCAACTGGCCTGCCAGGATGGATGCGGTTTGGTTACAATGCACCTGCACCCTATCAGTATTCTAAGGATGATGAAAAAGCCTTTTTACGGCAGCAGGTTGAGTATTTAACCAGTACCATTGAGAATATTAACAAGCGCCTGGCAGAGCTGGAAAAGGAAAGTTAATAGCCGTCATCCTGAGCAAAGCGAAGGATCTCCCTGTAACGCACTAAGGGATTCTTCGGTCGCTACACTCCCTCAGAATGACGGGATTGGTTAAGAATAAGAATCCCTAAATTTACAATATTTAATGTATATTTAAAAAAGGAAAAACCATGAAAACAAAAATAACTGTTGTATGCGAAAATAGCATTGGAACACCATTCCCATTAATTGGAGAGCATGGACTTTCGGTATTAATTGAAGCTGATGATACTACACTTTTTGATACAGGTCAGGGACTTGGTATTATACATAATTTAAAAACATTAGGTAAAGATATTAATGCCATTCAAAGAATTATATTAAGCCATGGACACTACGACCATACCGGTGGACTTTTGCAGGTATTACAATCTATAAATAGAAACATTGATGTATATGCCCATCCGGACATATTTACCAACAAAGTTGCTATTATTCCTTTGGGCAATCAAACACTGGAAGCACCAATAGGGGTCAGAGCATCAAAAGAAGAATATGAAAAGGCAGGAGCCGTTTTTAAACCAATATCAGGATTAACAGCAATAACCCAATCCATAAGAGCTATCGCCGAAATAAACAGGCCGCAAAGCTGGCAGGGATTTGATGAGCGCTTAAAAGTCAAGCTACCTGATGGCACCATAAAAGATGATATTTTCAATGACGATTGTTCGCTTGTCATTGATACCGAATCCGGTCCTGTTGTGCTGCTGGGATGCGCACACGCAGGTATTGTGGATATACTGTATGATATAGCAAAACAAACTGGTTATAAAGAATTTCATGCTGTGATTGGTGGCACTCATCTGGAAAGCGCACCTGATACATATGTTCAAAAAGCTATAGACACATTAAAGCATTTCAAAGTTAAAAAGATTGGCACATCACACTGTACCGGATTTAAAGTGGCATGTCGAATGCACCAGGAATTCAAGGAATCTTTTGTACTGGCAACCTGCGGTGCCGTTTTTGAATTTTAAAGGTATTGGAGATAGTGTATGAATATTGCTATTGCAAGCGGCAAAGGAGGTACGGGTAAAACAACATTATCTGCTACGTTAGCCTTTTATGCATCACAATTTCAGACTACTGCGCTACTGGATTGTGATGTTGAAGAACCTGATGCTAACCTGTTATTAAAAATCAATGTTGAGAATAGATATCCCGTCAATGTCCTCATACCACAGATTGATATGGATGCCTGCACTGGTTGCGGTAAATGCCAGAAAGTATGCCAGTACAATGCAATAGTTCTTATTAAAGGAAAGCCTCTGGTATTACCAGAGTTATGTCATTCATGCGGTGGATGTTATTTAGCCTGCCCTGAACATGCAATAAAAGAAATTACACGACCCATTGGCATCATTGAAACGGGAAATGATGACAATCTTTTTTATGCAGCCGGTGTACTGAATATTGGTGAGCATATAACAACACCACTCATTGATGAAGTTAAAAAGGAACACCACCATGCAACTTTGCGAATCATAGATGCCCCACCAGGTTCTTCATGCCCGGTGATACATGCCATGGAGCATAGCGATTATGTTATACTGGTGGCTGAACCAACACCGTTTGGTTTTCACGATGTTGTATTAGCGTATCAGGTAGCAAAGTCATTATCAATACCATGTGGGATTGTGATAAATAATATGGTTGAAGAGTATGAGCCACTGCGTAACTTCATTCACAATGAAAACATCCCTCTTTTAACAACTATACCGCATGATATTAACATTGCCAGGTCCACAACACAGGACAATCTTATTGACTATATGATTTCCCATTACGGCCAGCATATACAAAATATTTATGAATACTGTACAAACAGAGTGATCCTATGAAACCATCAATACAACAATTGGCGATAGTTAGTGGTAAGGGAGGCACTGGCAAAACAAGTATTGCGGCCTCATTTGCTAAACTGGCAAAACGGCGCATTGTGGTTGATTGTGATGTTGATGCATCCAACATGTATATAGTGCTTCCTCACACCATTATACAGGAGATTCCCTTTTTTGGCGAAAAGAAAGCCGTTATATCGCAGGACCGATGCAGAGGTTGTGGCGATTGTGTTATTTATTGCAGATTTAACGCAATCAAGGATTTTTATGTGGTAGAACCGGTGTTATGCGAAGGTTGTGCCGTGTGTGCAATGATGTGCCCTTATGAAGCAATTGATATGGTTGATAATCAATCGGGTACCGTTGTCATTTCACAATCTAACGGTCAGCCATTTCTTTATGCAAATATGGGAATTGGCGAAGGTAATTCCGGTAAATTGGTTTCCGAATTGCGTGAAAAGGCAAAATCAATTGCAGAAGAAGAAAACTACAACCTTATCATTATTGATGGGCCTCCGGGAATTGGATGCCCGGTCATAGCATCCATAACCGGTACAACACATGTACTTATTGTTACGGAGCCAACCATTTCAGGTATTCATGACTTAGAGCGTATAGTACAGCTTACACAGCATTTCAGGATTCCATCTTCAGTGTGTATCAATAAAAGTGATATCTCTGCAGAAAACAGGCAATTAATTATGGATATCTGCAATAAAAACAATATACCGGTTATAGGCGCTATTCCGTACGATACAGATGTTGTGAAAGCACAAATTGCAGGCAAAACAGTTGTAGAATATTCAGACAGTTCCGCATCCCGGGAAATTACAAAGCTATGGCAGGCTGTGCAAACAATGCTGCAAGCTGCAATAGCTAAATGATACATTCAATTTAAAGTTTAAAGGAGGCTATAGATGTTTGGCAAAGGAAAAGATGGTTCTAAAGCACAGGCAGTTAATCCCGGTATGGATTCAAAACAGGTTACTGAGATCAATGAAGAACTCAAATTACAGGAAAATCTGAATAAAATAAAACATACAATACTGGTTTTATCAGGTAAAGGTGGTGTTGGCAAAAGCACCGTTGCTACAAATTTAGCTGTAGCACTTGCTTCCAGAAAATTCAAAACTGGGCTTTTGGATATTGATATTCATGGTCCAAGCGTACCAACTCTTCTTGGTATTGAAAAAGCACCGTTACATGCAACGGATCATAATACAATAGTACCGGTTCAGTATAATGACTTTTTAAAAGTTATATCAGTGGGACTTATGCTGCCTGATACAAAAGAGGCGGTAATATGGCGAGGCCCTTTAAAATACAACCTCATTAAACAGTTTTTATCCGATGTTGAATGGGGAGAACTTGATTATCTTGTCATAGATTCACCACCGGGAACCGGTGATGAACCACTTTCAGTTGCGCAGTTAGTAAAAAATCCAACAGGTGCAGTTATTGTTACAACACCACAGAATGTTTCAACTATCGATGTAAAAAAATCCATTACATTTTGCCACAAACTTAACATACCGGTTTTAGGTGTTGTGGAAAACATGAGTGGATTTGTATGTCCTCACTGCGGGAAAGAAACATACATATTCAGAAAAGGTGGTGGCAGTGAGATAGCTACTGAAATGGATGTACCATTTTTAGGAACAATACCATTAGATCCACTAATTGTTGAAAACAGTGATGCGGGAAGACCATTTGCCCAATCAGCTGCTGTCAATGCTACTGCTTCACAAAAGCATTTTGAAGAAATTATCACGTCATTATTAAAAATAATAAATGAAAAGGAGAAATAACATGAAGATTGCAGTTCCATTAACCGAAGACAATAACTTTTCAATGCATTTTGGCCACTGCGACAAGTTTGTGTTATATGATATTGATGAAACAAATAAACACATCATTAAAAAAGAAGAGATACCTGCACCACCACATCAGCCCGGATTGTTACCACGATTTCTGGCAGAAAAAGGTGCAACATGCATCCTTGCAGGTGGCATGGGAACACGGGCACGCCAGCTTTTTGAAGAGCAAAATGTTGTTGTTATAACTGGCGTTGAGGGCACTGAACCTGACACAATAGTAAATGATTATTTACAGGGAAAACTTAAAACAGGTGCCAATGTGTGTGACCATTAATACTATGTGTAAAAATATGTTATTGGCTTTTTTTTATATTCTCTAGTTTTTCAAATAGTATGGGCAATTCTTCTTTTATAATTGTCCATACTATATCATAATCAATGACAAAATAACCGTGTATTAATCTATTTCGTAATCCGATCATTTGTTGCCAGGGAACTTCATTATATTGTTTAAGTACATTCTCAGGAATGTGATTTGCTGCCTCTCCAATTTCAATTAAATTCTTGATTACGGCATCTTTTGTTTTGTCATCATCAAGGAATTCATCATAACCAAGATTGTTGATGTATTTGTTTATTTTAATAATGTTCTGGAGAATATCCTCAATAAAAAGCAAGTAATTCCTTTTAAACATGAACAATATCCTCTTTGACACTTTCCCATAAAAGCGGTTTTTGTTTTATAGCATTATATGTAAACAAATCCACTTTACATTGTAAAATACTCTCTAAATAATCAGCTAATTCAAAATATTTATATCCAATTGGTTTTTCAAATTCAACAATAATGTCAACATCACTATCCTGATTATAATCTTCTCGCGAATATGAACCAAATATAGCTATATTCATAACTCCATATTTTTCTTTTAATACATCTTTATTCGATGACAATATTGCAATAACTTCCTGTGTTGATTTCATCGCGAAAACCTATAAAAAACTTATTTACGGTATTTAATATATATTTTAAAATATACGTATAGTATATGTAACGTCAATTATATTTTTCTATTATTGAAATAAACTTGATTTTTCATCATTTTTTTAATTTAAAGAGTTAGTTATTAAGTAACAACATAATGAAAAGAATAATTCAAGTTACATTATATCTTAATGGACATTGCGTTGAGACTGCTGCAAAGGAAACATTGCAAAAGCTTCTTGACGCAATGTTACAATCTGAAACTGAAGATCAGAATCTTCAGGAACAGTATCAACTTTTGTACGATTTTTTACATACTGCTGATTTTAAGCAATTGCGAGCTTCAGACGAAAGGCTAACTGGTATAGTTCCAACAGTATGTGAGGTATATAGGGATGAGAATGGGAAGCCTGCAATAAGAATTTTATGATATTTATTGTTGCAAATTGAAAATTCTTTTGAACTACTAAAAAATTAATTTGACGAACATAACGGTGTTATTTTGCTTGTTCTAGTGCTAGTTTATTCCAGTTTAATAAATCAATATAGGAGGATAAGCTTATGGAAGATATATACAGAGCATTGCAAAAACGCCTGGACATGTACTCACTGGGGTTTCCTGAAACACAGTCAAAGATAGAAATAACAATATTAAAAAAACTATTTTCCGAAGAGGATGCAAAGCTTTTCTTAGAACTATCGCCCATGCTTGAAACTGCTGAAAGTATTGCCAAACGTACAGGAAGACAACAGGAAGAACTAACGAAACATTTAGAAGATATGGTAAAACACGGTCTTTTATTTAAAAAGACAAAAGACGGTGTTGCAAAATATGGCACCATACCGTTTATACACGGTTTGTTTGAATTTCAGGTTAAGCGCTTAAGCAAAGACCTTGCCATGCTACTGGAGCAATATTATGAGGAAGGATTATCAAAAGCTGTGGCTAAAAGTGCCAATTTGTTTTTACGCCCTATTCCAGTAAATGAATCAATTGAAACAAAAAGCACTGTTGCACCCTTTGAAGATGCAGTAGCAATCATTAAGCAAGCCTCTGTAATAGCAGTTGCTGATTGTATATGTCGTAAGGAAAAAAAGATTATTGGCAAAGGCTGTGATAAGCCAATGGAAACCTGTCTTATGTTTGGTTCCATGGCTGAGTATTATATAGAAAATAATTTAGGAAGAAAAATAAGTGCGGATGAAGCTATAGCGATAGTTACTGAAGCACAAAAACACGGTATGGTAACTCAACCCGGCACTGCACAAAACCCTGCTGGCATGTGTAGTTGCTGTGGTGACTGTTGCGCAGTGCTTCTATCAATAAAGCGATTTCCCAAACCTGCAGAGATGGTATTTTCAAATTATTATGCGCAAACCAATGATAACTGCACATCATGTGGCAACTGTGTTGATATGTGCCAGATGGATGCAATTGAGATTACCGACGTAGCCCATGTTAACGTAGACCGCTGTATTGGATGTGGACTATGTGTAATGGCATGTCCCAATGATGCCGTAAAGCTTGTACAAAAAGAACAATCTAAAAAAGTTCCACCAAAAACCAGTGGTGAACAGATGATGGAAATGGCAAAGCAAAGGGGTGTTCTACCAAAATAAGAATATTTTACAGTAGTACAGTATTAATTTATTGACATTAGTAACACTTCAATGTATACTTATATACATGAAGTCTAAAATTTCATCAACACTTTTAGTAATACTATCAGCAGCATTTATTGCGTATGGTTCAGCCATTGAATCTTTTCATAGCCACACTTTGTTTGATAGTAATTGTCCTGTTTGCCATTTTCAAATAACCAATGCTGCAGATATACAGCAACCAGATACTGCACAGACATCAACATATATCGAACTAAATTGTATTCAGCCCCTTTTTTATATTGAGAGCCTTTCATACCAGTACGATTCACGTTCTCCTCCTTTTTTCCTGTAATACCATTGATGCGTAATATCAATACTACAATTAATCAAAATTGAGTGGTTGCCTTTTTAGCAACGTAAAGCGTGGCAATACAATAAATTTTAAAAAAATTTAATGCTACCTAATTGCCAGAGGCAGGTATTCAAGCACGTATACATTTGTGTTAATAGATTAAGATTTGAAAAAGAAGGAGAAGAAGTTTATGAAACATCTACAAATATATAGTATTTTTTTAACAATGCTGTTGGTACTCTCACTTTCACTTCCACTTTCATATTCACACCTTTATGCACAGGAAACTTTGACAAATATATCTGACCCTTTTTCACAATCAAAATTTGTGCCAGATATAGCCGTCATAGTTGATTTGGGATATGCATATAATTCCCAGAAGGATTTTGACACCTATGAACGTCCTGGATTTATACACCACCATGATGCAGAAGAACATCATGAACATGGATTCTTCCAGGATAATGGATTTAATTTCAACTATGCTGAAATATCGTTCTATGCACCCGTTGATCCTTTTTTTGATCTTTTTTCAGTGGTACATGCTGGAACTGATGGTGCTGAAATTGAAGAAGCATATTTTACAACACTGCAACTTCCTTGGGGTTTTAAAATTAAAGGTGGTAAATTTTTAAGCGCTATTGGGCGAATAAATGACCGCCATGCACATTATTGGGATTTTACTGATTTACCACTTGTATATCAGGCTTTTTTTGGTTCACAGCTAAATGAAATTGGTGTACAGGTAAACTGGCTTGCTCCACTACCCTTTTATTTACTTATTGGTGGTGAGATACTGAAAGGTGAAAATGAAGCAAGCTTTGGAACAGAAGGATTTGCACCTGGAACACCGTATTCCGCTGTTGAAGATGCAGAATATCCCAATGTTTGTACTTCATACATCAAAACATCATTTGATTTGGGCAATTTCACACTATTGTTAGGTGCTTCAGGCATCTATGGCAAAACACGCACCAATCATAGCATAGATACCGCAGGTGGTCATGCATTCTACGGCACATCATACATAGCAGGTGCTGATATTACCCTGCGCTATGACGTTAGTTCATATCAGTACATTGCGCTACAATCAGAATATCTGTACCGATACAAAAACGGTGATTTATATGAAAATAGTGGAGGAACTATAACAAAAGATGACTTCACTGCCAAACAATCAGGATTGTATTCACAGTTAATTGTACGTACCGGAAAGGTAACCCGTCTGGGATTACGATATGACTTATTAGCTAAAAATGATATGTCAGACAATCATGAAGCAAAAGAAAATTTACCACGTTATACTGCTATGGCTGAATACAATCCAACTGAATTTTCTCGGTTCAGAATTCAGTACAGCTATGATAAAAGTTTATATGATGAGTATGGTTACAATAAGATCAATCATCAAATTATAGTGCAGTGCAATCTCTCTATTGGTGCACACGGTGCACACAGTTTCTAAATCTAACGGAGGATGATATATTTATGAAAGCAAAATCATTATTTCTTATATTAACAGTTTTTTTAACAGTAACTATCGCCCTGACCCTTACTCATGTTGTGTATGCAAAACAGCTACACATTGTTACCACCTATAATTACATTGCAAGCATAACACAGCAGATAACTGGTAAAAACGCCACCGTTACTTCACTTGCTTCACCGCAGTTTGATCCTCATTATATAGTTCCAAAACCTTCATATATTGCAAAACTTCGTGACGCAGATTTGCTTATTATTAACGGTGCCCAGCTTGAGATTGGATGGTTGCCGCCACTGGTACGTCAGGCCAACAATCCTTTAATACAAACTGGTAAAATTGGTTTTCTTGATCTTTCACAATTTGTAAAAAAGATTGAAGTGCCTGCCGCAGTTTCACGTGCACAGGGCGACATTCACCCTGAAGGCAATCCTCACTTTTATCTTGATCCTTATAATATCCTGTTGCTGGCACAGGCAATTTATGAACGGCTATGTGCGATAGCTCCTGAAAATAAAGTTCTATATACTGAAAACTTCACTGCCTTCACGAATAGGTGGAAACAAAAGGTTGCAGAATGGGATGCATCAATGAAGAAAATGCATGGAACAAAAGTTATTGAGTATCACAAGCTGTATGATTATTTTCTTGTTAGATACGGAATAACACTGGCAGCAACCATTGAACCATTGCCAGGCATACCACCAACATCTAAGCACATTGCAACACTTGAAGAAATCATGCCTGATGTGTCATTAATTTTACAGGATGTGTACCATCCTGACGATGCTGCAGGCTACCTTTCAAAAAAATATGCAAAGCCTGTTATTGTTCTGCCTCACGATGTTGGCGCAACAAAAGATGTTACTGATATCTTTACACTATTTGATTCCATTGTACGGAGGATAACCCATGATTGATATTCTATTCTCAACATTTTTATTGTCGATAGTTCTTGTTGGAATTCATTCCTATTTTGGATTAGAGATAATTAAGCGAGGGATTATATTCACCGATTTAGCAATAGGACAGATGGCTGCATTTGGTGCAGCCATCTCATTGCTTTTTTTTGATGGAGGATACATTTACATCATTTCACTTTTATTTGCCATTGGTGCTGCCTTACTGATTGCCCAATCCACAAAAAAATCTCATTACCCTGAAGCAGTTATTGGCCTTTTGTATGCATTTTCATTATCAGCAGTATATATTGCCTTAAGCAAAACCTATCATGGTATGGAAGAATTTCAAAAACTACTTGCCAGCGATATCCTTTTTACGCCTCTTCCCAAAATACTTGAAACAGCCCTCATTTATTCGGGGATAGGAATTGCACTTGTTGCAGTACAAAAGAATGCAAAGAACAGTAACATAAAAAATATTCTATTTTTTGTGTTATTTGCTATCACTGTTACAAGTTCAGTTAAACTGGCGGGCGTACTTATAGTGTTTGCCCTGCTGCTTTCACCAGCAATGATTGCACTGTCACTACATGTAAAGCATCCACTTATAATTGCCTGGATTGCAGGAACAATTATTAACATCATTGCTATATGCTTGTCTTATACGCTGGATTTACCTACTGGATATACACTAGTTGCAGTACACACCATTGCTGCAATGTGCGTGAGTTTTGTTTCAGTTAAGGCATAATTGAACCATGTTCTCCATTAACACATCTATGATAGCTTTTTGGCTGCTTCTTTCTGGACAACAGTATCCCGTAATAACGTTAAATATGGCACTACTGCATCATTTTTAAAGCTACCGGTCCCATCATAGGTTAAGCTTACCACCGGCACTCCTGTAACCTCATAAATCTTATGCGCCATAGCTTCGGTAATAAGAGACGGACAGCAGAATGCTGGACTTGTTTGTACAAAGAGTTTAATATCAGGATAATGTTGTAAAAGCGAAAATATCTTGATAAGATTATCAAACGATTCGCCGGTATGATACATGGTTACGCCAAACTGTGATAATACTTTTTCAAAGTCTACAGTATA
>Ga0067045_1030341_pt1 | contig 15674 bp, 16 predicted proteins | sample TerdegcTABiofilm_FD_59184 | JGI IMG/M metagenome (GOLD analysis project Ga0067045, IMG submission 59184) | Combined Assembly of (Gp0054472, Gp0054536) Wastewater bioreactor microbial communities from Singapore -Terephthalate degrading...
GGCAGCAAATCCTTCACGGATAGGATACCAAGAACATTATCCAGGCTGCCCTGTGCCACCGGAAAAATCGTGTGGCGGCTTTCGATCACTTTTTTTAAGATCTCATCGAAGGGCTCTTCAATATCCAGCCAGACAATATCCAGACGTGAGGTCATGATGGCGTCCACCGTCCGGTCCGCAAAACGAAAAACACTCTCGACAATATCCTGTTCCACCTCTTGCAAAACGCCCGTCAGAGCGCCTTGTTCCAACATGACGCGGATTTCTTCCTCTGTTACCAGCGGCTCCGGGCTCGAAGGCGCGCCCATCGCTCGCACCCCCAGCTCGGTTGACCGGCTGAGCAGCCAGACAACCGGCCGCATGAGCCACGAAAGCGCCTGCATCGGGCGCGCCATAAGCAGCGCAATCCGCTCAGGGTTTGCCAGCGCCAGCCGCTTAGGAATCAGCTCACCGATGACGAGCGAAAGATAGGTGATCGGCAGGACAACCAAAATAAGGGAGATTTCGCGGCTGTACCGCGCCAGCCAGCTTGCTTTCTTTAGTACATCTTGCAATTCGGTTGCCAGCGTTGCGCCGCCCAAAGCGCCGGAAAATACGCCCACCAGCGTGATCCCAATTTGAACAGTCGAAAGCAGCCGGTTGGGGTTTCCAACCAAATCCAGTGCAACGCGCGCCCGCTTATCGCCGTCTTCGGCGCGCTGCTGAAGGCGCACTTTGCGCGCCGAGACAAGCGCCAGTTCCGACATTGCAAACACGCCGTTCAAAGTAATCAGGAAGAAAATCAACAGCGCTTCCCAGAACGTCTCGCTCATTCCCCTTAAATCCCCTCACTTGATTGTTGATCTTCTGACAATATTTCAATCGCAAGTTTTTGGAGCGTTTCGGCTTCTTTCGGATTAATTTTCATCGTCTTCCAATATAGCTCGAGCAATTCAAACGGCGTCAAGCTATTGATCGTCTGATCATTGGGGAGACGCAAGCGAGCTTCCATTTGCGGCCGGCGAACCAAATGGAATTCTAACGCTGCGTCGGCGTAGCGCCGCAGGGCCGTTTCATCAAGGTGTGAATCCAGATGGCGAGGGTACTCGATGATCAAACGCACAAATGCCCCCGACATCTCATCCTGAGAAGGCAAAGCCGAGAGCACCTGTTGCATAAAGTGGTCTCCGGTGGCGATCCGTACAAACCGGTCAATAAATCGCCTTCCATTGAGTTTCCGCCACTCCACCCGGGTGGGCTGCCCTTTTTCTATATGCGCAATGACAAAGTACTTGTCGTCTGCGGCTTCGCCAAAATCGACCCGCTCGATCGAACCAGGGTACACAACCGGCGGCTGGTGGTCTTTGTTGACGTCTTGGGCTTTATGGATATGCCCTAAGGCAACGTAATCGAAGCGCGCATCCGTGACCAATCCAAGCGGTAGCACCAAGTCTCCCCCCAGCATGACGCTGCGCTCTCCCCCGTATACGGCGCCCTGCACAGAGGCGTGGGCAGCCAGGACCAGGGGCAAACTCTGGGTGACATCCTTCATCCAGGTATCCACCAGTTCACTTAGCCGGGCTTCCAATGCCCCAAAAATCGCAGCTGGGGCCTTCCCGCTCAACTCGAGCATCCCCATCAGGCTAGAGCGGGAGATCCACGGCAGCGCCATGACCTGAAGCGGCAATTCTTCCAGGTCAACCGGTTTGAGCAGGCGGGGCTGGCTGATCAACCGCACATGCGGAACCTGGAGCGTATCATATTCCTGCAAAGCGGTGGCGCGCCCGACGGCTGGAGAGATATCATGATTGCCGACCAACAGAAGCGTTCGGATGCCCGCTTCAGAGAGGCGCATGATCCGCCGGCCCCACTCGCGTTGAAAAGTCGGTGCAGGCGAGCGGTCTTTGTATGCATCTCCGGCGAACAAAACCAGATCCACCCGCTCTTGCACAGCCGTATCCACAATGGTATCAAGCGACTTTAGAAAATCCATCACCCGCAGCGGCAAGCCGGTTTGAGGATCATGTCTGCCATGAGCAGCCATATCAATATGGGCGTCGGCGAAATGCAGGATTTTCAACATGGTCACGGAGAATAACCCATCTCCTGTAATACCAGCACACTGGGCGAAAAATTGGGGTGATACTTCAAGCTGGTGCGTAAATCGTCCACCGCGCCCTGGGTGTCGCCCAGGGCAGCGCGAGCGCGCGCCCGCCAGTAAAAATTTTCTTCCAGATACGGTTCAGAGGCCGCATCCAGCGTGGTCGTCGCCAGGTCAATCACGTCCTGGTAGCGTCCCGAGTAATAATAAGCAAAATAAGGTCCGGTTTGATACCACATGATCCGCCAGGGACGCAGATCCCTCTCCAGGTTGGGGTACAACCGGAAAGCCTCGTCGTAAGCCTGGGCCGCGCCGGCGTAATCCTGGAGTTGCACCAGGCTGCTGCCGCGATTAAACCAGGCAAAAAATTGGTCCACCCCGCTCAGAGAAGCAATCTCATCCGAGGCAATCCTGGCAGCAATCTGTTGGCTGTTGACCGCATCGGCATACTCGCCTAACAAAGCCATCAGGCGCGCTTCCTGCTCTGGGGGGTAAATGACCATAAAAACGTAGTTGAAGGCGCGCCATTCGCCCTGCAGCAGGGAGTAATCCAGGGGATAATCCGCCGAGTAATAAGAATCTTGAGCGATGAATTGCTTCTTGCCGTCATCATAACCGGTCAAAACGTTATAATGCCCCATCCAGCTCACCCGCCCGGTGGTTGTCTCACGGATATAGGTGCCCTTTTCGATCAGAACCGGGTATCCCCCAACAATCAATTTTTTTACAAGCTCTAAGGTACCCCCAGAACGCAATGCCGCCTTAAAGCTGGTTTGTTCTTCCACAAAGGCCTGCATCTCATAGGGCATCACGTTTTTATCTTTTTCGAACGGCTTAAGCCACTCACCGGCCGTCACGCGATTGCCCTCCCATCCCCAAAAAGAGAGCCCCATCGAGAGCGTGGCCGGCGCGCAGTAATTCCACAAGCCGTGCTGGTCTTCATAGCGAACGCCTTGCAAAGAAAAGCTGGAGGGCAAAGGAGTAGGCGTTACCGCCGCGGTCGGCGTTGCATTATCCTGCGGCGCAGCCGTGAAGGTAGGAGCAATATTTGCCAGCGCCGTTGCTGCATGGAACGTCGCCTGAACCACTTCATCCACATTTTGAGGGGTAGAATTCGGGGTAAAAACCGCCTCTTCCGGTGGGAAGAGCGCATAGAAAATCCGCACGCGCGCCTGCTCGACCCGCCAGGCAATGCGGTCGCGAATGCCCGGCACAGCCGCTGCTGTGATCCCCAATAGCACAATTGCGCCGATTACCAGTAAAGGTATCTTAAATTTTTTGCTCATATCCTTGATTATAACATTCACCTACCCGGCCAATGCCCTCAGAGCCAATTGCAACCAGTTTACCTCATCCAGGGTGTTATAATGGGTAGCGCCCACCCGCACCAGTCCGCCTTTATCTTCCAGCCCAAGCCTCTCCGTCACCGCGGGCGCATAGAAGTTCCCATCCCAAACATTGATCCTTGCTTCGGCAAGGTGTTTTGCCGCCTCGAGCGGCGTCCACCCTTCCAGCGTAAAAGAGAATGTAGGCACGCGCTGATCCAGCTTGCGCATGTCTGTAAGTCCATAAACCTTCAAACCCGGTGTAGACTGCAAAACCTCTAACATAGCGCGGTTCAACTCCACCTCATAAGCCTGGATAGCAGCCAGCGCCTGCTTATAGATCAACCGGCGGCCCTGAAACGCTCCCCAGAAGATCTCGCCGAACTCGCCTGCCAGCGTTTTACCCAGCCACTCGAAGTAATCCAGCGCGCCGTGTAGCCCACAAACCGCCTCAAAACTACCGGTACCGGTTTCGAATTTATGAGGGGGCTCCGGAGGCGCAGGCCGGACGCGGTAAGCCGCCAGCGACTCCAAAAGTGCATACTTCCCATAGAGAATGCCCAGGTGAGGGCCAAAGAACTTATAAGCCGAACAGACCAAAAAATCGCAATCCAGCTCTTTCACGTCAATCGGGCCGTGCGGAGCGTACTGCACCGCATCTACATAAACCCATGCACCCGCCGCATGCGCCAAAGAAATGATCTTCTTCATGGGATTGATCGTCCCCAGCGCGTTCGAAGCATACCCCACCGCCAGAAGGCGGGGGCGCTCCTCCAGCGCTTTTGCAAGATCCTCCAGGTCCAGCGTGCCATCCTCCGGGTGAAAATCCACCCAGCGCACCTTACAGCCCCGGTCTTCGGCGATTTGCAGCCACGGAGAGATGTTGGCGTCGTGATCCAGGCGGGTGACCACGAGGGTATCCCCCGACCGAAACTCCCTTCCCAGCGCCCGGCTGATGTTATAGGTCAGCGTCGTCATATTGGGGCCAAAGACGATCTCCTCCGAGCGAGAGGCGTTCAGAAAATCGGCCATCGCGGCGCGAGCAGCCTCGACGCGCCCGTCCGATTCAACGCTGGTTGGGAAAGCGCCGCCATGATTGGCGTTACACTCAATTAAATAGCTCTTAAGCTTTTCCAGGCTCTGGCGGGCAATCTGCGTCCCGCCGGGGTTATCCAGAAAAATTGTCGGGCGGCTGAGGGCAGGAAACTGGCTGCGGACAAGCGATGCATCCAGCGGCATTTCTTACTCTCCGGCTTCTCCAGAGCCGTCGTCCAGGTCGAGATCAAAGTCTTCCTCTTCAGCCGTGCGGCGGATCCAAAGGACAAGCACCTGCCCCTCGTTGGCTTCCATGGCGCGCGCCGCCAGGATAGGAACTTTTTCCTCCAAGCCCATCGCATTCCGGTAATGAAGAAAGATGGGTTCTTGCCTGCTCCAGGCCTTGTGGCAACGCTCCACCAGCGCCGGCCCGTTAAAAGTGCGCAGGCGCGTCATCGCCATATCATAAAATTCCGGGCCTTCGTTCAACCCCAGTGCCCAGCCGTCATCAATGTCTTCAAAGGTTGGCGGCGGACCTTCGATAATTGTTATTTTTTCATCCATTTTCAATAGCACTCCGATGGGGATATGATATCACAATTCAACCCCGCAAAGACTGAACAAGATTGTTAAGGCACGATTAGAAACTCAATTTGTCATTGGTTGAGCTTTGTTTCTTCTATATACGAGCCAAAAGTTGTGCCGCATTTCTTATGTAATTTCTATCTTTTGTTTGCATCCCTCATATATTGGGGCGGTATTATTCCAATCAACAAAACATTCGATATCAAATAGATCGTAAAAATGGAGGTACACCATGACCCTTTATATCAGCCCATTCTCAAATCGCGCCCGCCGCATGATCGAACGAATGGTAGAGCCCGAATGGCAGCCGACAGAACGCAGTGTCTTCTTCCCCGTGGATGTCAAAGCTGAAGAAGACGCCTTTACCATCACAGCGCTGCTGCCGGGTCTAAAAGCCGAAGACCTGAACATCCAGATCGTCAATGAGACTGTCAGCATTCAGGGTGAGTTCAAAAACGATGCAGAAAGCAACGCCAACTATCTGATCCAGGAACGCCCAAGTGGCAAGTTCTGCCGCACCCTGACCCTGCCTGATCCCTTGAACCCCAACAAAGCCGAAGCATCGCTCGACAGCGGCGTCTTGACCCTGCGGGTGCCGAAGGCAGAAGAAGCCCGGCCAAAGATGATCAAAGTCGTCACCAAGTAAGGTTATCAACCCCATCAGTCGTCCCGCCCTGAAACAAAAGCCCAGGGCGGGGCTTTTTTATCGCCAGTAGCAGTAGTCTCGCCGCCCGCCAGACCTCAGCGATCTGAAGTACAATTATCGCATGGACGAGCAAACCTTAAAGACAGCTCTTCGCCAGGTCGCCGCGCTGCGTTTCTTTAAAACCACCGGCTCCACCAACGACGACGCGCTGGAATGGGCTGATCAAAATGCGCCCGATTTCTCCATCGTAATCGCCGACCGCCAGACCGCCGGGCGTGGCCGGTTGCAGCGCCGCTGGATTACCCCCGCCGGGACGGCGCTGGCTTTCAGCCTCATCCTCCGCCCAACCGAGCAGGAAACCCCCCGCCTGGCGTTGTTCACCGCCCTCGGAGCGCTGGCGCTCAGTGACGTTCTAAAATATGATTACAGGCTAGAAAGCCAGATCAAGTGGCCGAACGATGTCCTCATCGAAGGTCAAAAGACAGCCGGCATCCTGGCAGAAGCCTCCTGGCAGGGCGGCCGCCCCCAGGCCGTGATCCTGGGAATTGGCGTGAATGTTGCACCCGAATCGGTGCCCGCCCGCAACCAGGTCCTCTTTCCGGCGACCTGCATCGAAGCCGCACTGGGATACAAGGTCGAACGGGTCGAGCTGCTGGCAAATCTGTTGGACCGCATAAAATCCTTGCGTCCTGCCATAGGATCGCTACAATTTATTCAAGCCTGGGAAAACCGCCTGGCGTACAAAGGGAAGGTGGTCCGCATCGAGCAGGCAGACCACACCGCCCTGGTGGGCGTTTTGATCGGATTAGAAGGTGACGGTAGCCTGCGCTTGCAGGTAGAAACGGGTAAAATAGTTCTTATTCAGGCTGGCGATGTCCGCCTGCGACCGGTGGAAGCCAACCGCTAAAAACCGGGGAGGTAGCTTATGTTAGATGACTTGCGCAATTCAGCCTCCTCTTTCATCGAGGAAGAAGCGCCTCTTGAAGAGGAAATTGTGCGCAAAAAGCGCAAAAAAGGGCAGCCTAAAAACTTTTTGGGGATGACCCCGCCGCAACGCTTTTTGATCGCGCTGGTCCTCTTGTTGATGACCTGCGTTTGCGGCATTTTTGCCCTGTTAATCTTTGAAAAGATCGTCCCGCCATTCTTTTAAATCAGCCGCCATTCCCGCCACCGTTGCCGTTTTCTAACTGAACATCCGCCGGGATGCGCGCCAGAGAAGCAACGGCGTCATCTTCTGTCAGGTTAATGAACCGCACGCCGCGCGTCGCCCTCCCGCTGGGGGAGACAGAGCTGACCTTCAGGCGCAGCACCATGCCCGCCGTGGTGATCACGGTGACTTCATCCTCTTCCTGAACCACCCGCGCCGCGGCAATCTCGCCAATTTGCGGCAAGGCATCCTGTTTGATCGTCTTGATCCCCCCGGTGGCCCGCCCTTTGGCCGCATACTCTGTCAGGGGTGTCCGCTTGGCGTACCCCTTTGCAGTGACCAGCATTAAGGCGCCATTGGGTTCGACCACTTCCATCGAAGCCAGCCGATCATTCTTCGCGAGTTTAATCCCGGTCACGCCCGCAGCCTGGCGGCCCATCGCGCGGATTTCTTCCTCGGAAATGCGCAAAGCCTGTCCACGTGTCGTGACAAGGATGATCTCGTCCTTGCCGGTCGTCAAACGCACCCAGCCCAGTTCATCCTTGTTGTCCAAATTAATTGAAATCAGGCCAGAGTTCCGGACATTCGCGAATTCCGAAAGCGCCACGCGCTTGATGCGGCCGTGCACCGTCGCCATGGTGCAATACGCCGCCGCTTCAAAATCCGGAACCGGTACAGCTGCCGTGATCTTCTCGCCATTCTCGAGTGGTAACAGGTTAACGATCGGAATGCCTCGATCGGTGCGATTGGCGTCTGGAATCTGGTAAACCTTCTCAGAATACACCTTGCCGTGTGAGGAGAAGAAAAGAATGGTATCCAGGGTGCGAGCATGCAACATCATCAAGACTTCGTCTTCTTCTTTCACCGCCTGCCCGGTCACGCCGCGCCGCCCTCGGTTACCCGTGCGATAGGTTTTGATCCCCACCCGTTTAATGTAACCGCGTTGGGTAATGCTGATCAAAACATCCTCTTCGGCCACCAGGTCAGCTTCCGTGAATTCCTCGGCCTCATCCGCTGCAATACGGGTACGGCGTTCGTCGCCATATTTCTCCGCCAGTTCCGTCAGGTCTTGCTTAATGACTTCAAGAATTTTTTGCGGGTGAGACAGCAAGTCTTCCAGGTAAGCAATGCGCGCCAGCACCTCGCGCTGTTCGTCTTCGATCTTCTTTTGCTCGAGCTGCGCCAGACGTCGCAATTGCATATCCAGAATGGCCTGTGCCTGAATCTCGGATAAGTGAAAGCGCTTCATCAACCGCTCTTTTGCCTCATCAGCGTCCGGAGACTGGCGGATAGTCTGAATCACATCATCCAGGTTAGCCAGCGCAATAAGCAGCCCTTCCAAAACATGGGCGCGGCGGCGCGCTTTTTCCAGTTCAAACTGCGAGCGCCGGGTGATGATCTGCTGGCGGTGTTCGATAAAAATTTGCAAAGCCCGTTTGAGAGAAAGCACGCGCGGCTCCCCATCCACCAGCGCTAATAGGTGAACGCCAAAAGTCGATTGGAGCGGCGTATATTTGTAAAGCTGGTTCAATACCTGGCGGGGCTGGGCGCCGCGCTTTAGTTCGATCACAATGCTCATCCCGCGTCGGTCCGACTCATCCCGCAAATCGGTAATCGCATCGAGCTTCCCCTCGCGTGCCAGGTCCGCGATGCGCTCGATCAACCCCGACTTGTTTACCTGGTAAGGGATCTCGGTAATCACAATCGAGTACCGCCCGCCTTTGATCTCTTCGATGTGCGCTAGTCCACGCATCACCAGGCGGCCGCGGCCGGTGCTGTAGGCTTGCCGAATTCCTTCTCTACCAACAATAATGCCGCCTGTTGGAAAATCCGGGCCAGGTATGGCTTTGATCAGATCCTCGCTGTTGATGTCCTCAATTCTCTCGTAGTTATCAATCAGATACGCGACCGCGTTACTGACTTCTCGCAGATTGTGCGGCGGGATATTGGTCGCCATCCCAACTGCAATACCGGCCGAGCCGTTCAACAGCAAGTTGGGCAATCGGGCCGGCAAAACCACCGGTTCTTTAAGAGAGCCGTCAAAGTTGTCAATAAAATCAACGGTGTCTTTATCAATATCGGCCAGCATTTCCTCTGCCATCGCGCCCAGCCGCGCCTCGGTGTAGCGCATGGCAGCCGGGGCGTCGCCGTCCACCGATCCAAAGTTGCCCTGCCCGTCAATCAATGGATACCGCATGGAAAAGTCCTGCGCCATGCGCGCCATGGCGTCATACACCGCCATATCGCCATGCGGATGATATTTGCCCAACACTTCGCCAACTATGCGCGCCGACTTTTTGTAAGCGCTATTGGAGCGCATCCCCAGGTCATCCATGGCATAAAGAATTCGGCGGTGCACGGGCTTGAGCCCATCTCGCGCATCCGGCAGCGCCCGCGCCACAATCACGCTCATAGCGTAATCCAGGTAAGCAGTGCGCATTTGTTGATCTATATCAACCGATTGTACAGTGCCAATTTCCATGTTTACGATCCTTATCTTATCGAAAGTCCGACCTGTTATTATACTCTATTCGAACGCCGGGCCGCCGACATGCTCAGCTCGCGCGATTCGACCGCTGTTTTCTATCTTCGTTTTTACCGCTTCGGGTTACAATACCGATAAGCAAGTCTTTCAAAGCCCTCATTTATCGGGAAGGTGCGTGATGAAACCTTTTCGCAAGCATATGGCCATTGCCATCGACGGCGGCGGGATTCGGGGCGTAGCCGTCACGCGGGCGCTCTTCAACCTGGAAACCGAGCTCGGAAAACCCGTTCACGAACTCTTCCAACTGGCTGTTGGCACGTCAACAGGTTCGATCATTTCCGCCGGCATCGCATCCAGGCTGACCGCCCTGAAGATGTTCGATCTTTATGTCCAGCTCGGCCAGGCGATCTTCCCACGCACCTTGCGCAGCTTTTTGTTTCCACTCACCCGTTACCGTTATGCCCGGTCTCCGCTGCAAAACGCGCTGGACGCCTGTTTTGGAGAGCGGAAAATGGGCAGTTTTTGGTCATCAGAATCGCCTTTTGATATCGTCATCACGACATTTGATCTTCTAACAAACCACACCCGCTTCATCAAACCCTGGAAGGACGAATACAAAGACTGGCCAGTCGTCCAGGCCGTATTGTGCTCCTGCACCGTTCCAACTTACTTCCCGGTTATCGAAGGCCGTTACGTAGATGGCGGCGTGGGCTCCTATGCAAATCCCTGTTACATCGCCGCATACGAAGCAATCTTCTGCTTGGGTTGGGACCCCGCCGAAACCACGCTCATCAGCCTGGGAACAGGGCGAAGCCCCCACCGCCTGGAATCTGCCGAGGCAAACCGCCTCAGGCCGTGGCAATGGATTGATCCTATCCTGGGCGCTTTCCTCCAATCCGCCGATGACCAGCAAGTGCATCTGGTGAACACATTTTTCGAGCAGATGGATTTTCGCCGGTTCAACTTTGACATGCAAGAGGACATCGAAATGGACGACCCGGGGCAAATGCAAAAACTCGTGCGCTATGGCGATATACTGGGTGAGAAAATCCTCAACGATGAGGTAGATCCTATTTTGACCCTGACCGTGAAGAAACCCCAGCCATTCGATGGCGAATAAAATCCTTGACAGGAGTCACCTTATATCGTATAATTACGATATAAGGTGACGATGAATACCAAAAAGCAGCTTCAATCTGCGGATCTACGCCTCGCCAAAATGCTCAAGGCTTTGGGCAATCCTGTACGCTTTCAGATCATGCAATTCCTGGCAGAACGTCAGACCTGTATAACAAATGAAATCGTTCAAAACACGCTGCTTGCGCAATCCACCGTCAGCCAGCATCTTAAAGTGCTTCGAGAAGCAGGCTTGATCCATGGTGAAATCGAAGGTCCGGCCACCTGCTACTGTATCAACGCTGAAGGAGTGCAATGGCTCAAGGAACAGATCGCCCGCTGGTTGCCGGAATGCTGCTCAAATTCTCAGCCGCTCGACTTCTATTTGGAAAGATACGCAAAGAAATAATTTTTTTAGGGTTTTCTATCGTATATTTACGATGATTAAATTTTCCAAGGAGACATACCAGCATGAGTATGACCGCTCGTTCTCAGAACTATTTCGAAAAAGTCGCCCAGCATTGGGATTCGCTCCGGCAGGGTTACTTCACCGAGGAAGTCCGGCAAGCTGCCCTGCAGCGTGGCTATCTCCGCCCTGATATGGTGGCCGCCGATATTGGCGGCGGTACGGGGTTTATTTCCTCCGGCCTGGCGCCGCTCGTCCAAAAAGTGCACCTGATTGACGGTTCGAAAGCGATGATCGAAGTAGCCAGGCAAAATTTACAGAATTTTGACAATATCGAATATCATCTGACAGATGGACTTTCTATCCCATTGCCAGATCACAGCATGGATGTAGTGTTTGCGAACATGGTACTGCACCACTGCTCCGATCCGCTCGCAGCAATCCAGGAGTGGGCGCGCCTCCTCAGACCAGGAGGGCGACTCATCATAACAGATCAGGATTCGCACAACCACACCTGGCAGATGGAAGAAATGGCGGACGAATGGCTTGGTTTCGAGCGCTCACAACTTCGCCGGTGGTTTCAAGAAGCCGGATTGGTCAATATTCTGGTCGAATCTACCGGGCAAACCTGTTGCGCCCAATCTCAAAATACCTCCATGGTTTCAGAAGATGGCCAGCAGTCGCAGGTGAGCATCTTTGTGGCAGTCGGGACAAAATCTGTGCAAGATGTGCACAATCACGTGCAATCCAGCTATGGTGCATTGGCGCGCGAAGGAGGGTGTTGCGGTCAAAGCGACCAAAACGCTTCTTGCTGTGGGGCACAAGATACTGGGAACTCATCCTGCTGCCAGGAACAGGTTGACTCCAACCCATTCCAGCCCGAATTCACAGCCGATGAGTTATCGAATCTACCCCCCGAAGCGGCTGAATTCTCTCTAGGCTGCGGAAATCCCGTTGCGTTGGCTAACCTGAAGCCCGGCGAAGTCGTCCTGGATATCGGCAGCGGCGGCGGATTGGATTGTTTTCTGGCGGCCAGAAGGGTTGGCCCAACCGGAAAAGTCATCGGCGTCGATATGACCCAAGACATGCTCGACCGCGCCAATCGCGCTCTAAAAAAAACTGGTCTTAATAATGTGTCTTTCAGGCTGGGCTTTGCCGAAAATCTGCCGATCGAAGACGACAGCGTTGATGTTGTCCTCTCCAATTGTGTTCTCAACCTCACAGAAGATAAAGGCCGGGCCTTTCAGGAAGCTTTTCGGGTGCTGCGAAACAACGGCAGGCTGGAAGTAAGCGACATCGTCTCTGACCGTTCCCTCCCATCGCCTGTAAGCGCAGATGCCGCCCAATGGGCAGGCTGTATCGCTGGCGCGCTCCCCGAAGGCGAATACCTGAGCCTGATCGCACAGGCAGGGTTTAGAAACATCGTGGTGAAGAAAAAAGTATTTGCCGGGGAAGACGAAAACACCAAAATATATTCAATTACGGTCTCTGCAGTTAAACACCCTGCAACTGCCACCCACAATAGCTCGTGCTGCGGTGGCCAGTGCGAGTAACCCCAAAATTCAAGCATCCCTATCACGCTCTGGAAGCCAGGTTAGCTTCCAGAGCTTTTTGTCTCTTGATTAAAAATTGCCCCTATCAAAGTTCCTGGAAAGTTGTATAATAGAACGTATATTCTATTTGGTGAACGAGATGGAGCATCAAGGCAATGCTTTTACATTCGTAGCAATCGCCTGGATCTTTTTGATCGGCGGCATTCTCCTATGGGATGGTGCAGTCACAGTCGAGTTCACGCAGGCGCGCCTGACCTCCCTCACCCCGACGGCAGTCGCTACAGGACAGAATGAATCGGTCACGCCAGAGATCGCTGCCCCTGCTGAAAACCAGACCGCGTTCAGAGCTCCTTACGTCCAGTATTTTGTAACGCAAGGGTTGCATGGCTTTTCCTATGGACAAATGGCAGTGGATATCTCCGGAGGCAAAGGCGCTGAAATTATCTCACCCATTAACGGGGAAGTAACAGCTTTCTACATCGATCAATCAGGAAACACAACCCTTATCATCGAAAACCAGGTGTACCAGGTAACCTTGTTGCATGGTCTCTATGAGGTCAACATAGGAGACCAGTTGACAATTGGCCAGCGCATCGGTATGGAAAGCAATCAGGGCTACACGCTGGATATGCAGGGTAACCCTTGTTGGGGGCGAGATTGTGGCTATCACACCCATCTCAACATCCTGGATAAACGCACTGGCCAGAATGTGGATCCTTTTACCCTGCTACAGCCATGACGCCGCAATAAAAGACAGCCTGGCGAACCACCCAGGCTGTCCTTCGTATACAACAAAACAATTCTATTTTGATCCGGCTGTAAGTAGACTCATCAACGTGCTGGCAACAATGCTGGCCGACTGAGCGCGGTGAGGCGTCTGTCCCATCTGGCTGCCTGCCACAAGCGATTGCACCAGCGCTTCCATATTCGTATGGCCTTGCTTTTTGGCTTCTAAAAAGTTCATGCCAATATTCAATCCCATCGCCAGCAATTGTGAGGTGTCCATACCTTCCTTAGACTGATTCTGGGATTGGTCTCCACCCCCTAACAAGGCGCCCAACAAATCTCCGGCGGCTGAAGCGGATTGTGCCGGGGCTTGCCCGCCACCCCCTAGCAAGGCGCCCAACAAATCGGCTGGCGAAGTTGGCTGGTCTGAACCAGCAGCCTGACCAGCGCCTAACAAGGCATTGATGAGCCCCATAGAATTTTCAGGGCTAAGCGTTTGACCTTTGAACTGGCTGGCTGCCCGCGCCAGACCTTGGGCATAAGCCTGACCGGAGCCTGAATGATTGTTTTTGCTCAGGTATTCGCTGGCATACGCCAGTTGATCAGAAACTTCTGCCTCTTTTTTTGCCTTTACTGCCTTGGTGATCAAATTGAAGACCTGAACAACATTATCGCCGTGATCATGGTTATAACTATCGGCACGATTGAGGGCATCTTGGTTCTGAGCCAGGTTCTTTGTAACCGTCTGAAAAATCTTTACAAGATCTACATTTCCTGCCATTGACACATACCCCGCATTTACTTCATATCGGCTGGGAGTTCGGGGATTTTCAAGACCATGCCCGGTTTGATGATATTCGGATTATCGCCAATCACCGCTTTATTGGCTTCGTAAATCAGCATCCAGTACGGCCGGGTAGCGTTCTTATAGTATTTCAAAGCAACATGACTGAGGGTTTCATCCCAGCCCTTGACCTCATATTCCGCGATAAATTTCGGCGCCGCAGCCGCAGCGGCGGCAGCCATTTGGGCGTCGCGCGCCCGCATTTCTTCCAACAATTTATGGGCTTTTTCCTGGTTCTCCTTTGCCTTCAACTCCGCTTCGAGTTGTTTCGCTTTGGCTTCTGCTTCCGCAATTTTTCTCTCGGCTTCCTGGGCGCGCTGCTGTGCAGCAGCAGCCTGGTCCTGAGCCGCTTGTGCAGCCTGCTGTGCTTTTTCAGCGGCTTCCTTCTCGTCGCGAGTAGTCAATGCATCAATTGCCTTGCCAAATAACCCCTTCTTTTTTTCTTCAGCCATTTCTATCCTCCTTAATAGTAGCTTTGAATATTAATTTGGAGCATAAAATCATTATAGCATCTAGTGGCGAATACGCGATGGCCATTTTGTCAGAAAAACGATGTTCAAAGGGATGATCAAAAGAAGAACGCTCCCTAACCTCTGAGTGTAGCAACCAATCGCAAGGGGTTCAAGATACAATCAATGGCGTCCACCGCGCAGGTCACAAGAATGTCCGCATTCGCCGCAGCTTTTACGCTGGCGCCTTCAGTCCCCACAACCACAATCCCCACCGCCGCCTCGCGAAGCATCTGCCAGTCACTCGATCCATTGCCGACCGCGATGGTCTGGCTTGCTCCCAGGGCACGCACCAGAGCAGCTTTCTGAGGCGCAACTTCATCGCCCCGTAGAACATGATATTCAACCCCCAGCTCTTCTGCAAGGGAGGCAAGCGTGGTATGGATATCAGAAGAAGTAATGACAACGCGGCATTGCTTTGAAAGATCCCGAATGCGACGTTTCACATCAGCAGGTATTTTCCCATCAAGCGCCAGGGTGCCGTTAAGATCGAAGACCACATTGTGCAAATGAAAAGAGCCGACCCCCGGAATATTGACATCCATTTTTGCCTCACTCAGGTTAATCTAACGTGATGGCTTATTATAATAGCGCTTTCCAGGGGACGGCGAAAGTATTCGGTTGATCAGCAAGCGTGACTTAATGCTCGTGGGGCGTCAATTTGTCCGCGCCCGGTAGTTTTCCAATTAATTGATGGGGTTGGTGGATCAAAACAGGTAAGTGAGAAGGGCAGATCCAGTATTGCCGGTTCTGGTAGTTGAGCGCCAGTAGCGGAATTTCGTCATGCGTTTGTTCGCAATACAGGCACTTGGGTTTTGGGTCAGACATGGATACCTCCAATGAAAAATTTTTTTCGATCAAAAGAACAACCAGGTAACAATGAACACAACCGTGAAAAGACTGCTTACGGCAAGCTGCCGGATACCGATTTGCGTGGGCTTCGCGCCAATAGCAGGATTCAATACTCCCCAAAGCGTCTCAAGCCACTGCACGCCAAACGCCAGCGGTAGCAGCGTGGGGACCAGATGGGCAAAAGAGAAGCCAATGCTAAGGAGCAACGAAAATGTATTGTACATCAGAGACCGTTTCCCCAACCGGATACGATCGGATACGGAAAGACCCTGCTTCAACCCTCTTTGTTCCAGCCGCAAGTAGGCATAGACGATGGAGCCGGCAGCCTGGAGCCAACACAACCCCCAAATCAGCCAACCGGCGGG
>Ga0067045_1030342_pt1 | contig 15674 bp, 14 predicted proteins | sample TerdegcTABiofilm_FD_59184 | JGI IMG/M metagenome (GOLD analysis project Ga0067045, IMG submission 59184) | Combined Assembly of (Gp0054472, Gp0054536) Wastewater bioreactor microbial communities from Singapore -Terephthalate degrading...
GCGGCGGAGGATTCCCTGGAATCCCGCTGGCCCTTTTCCTGCCGGACCGGAAATTCTTCCTCATTGAAAGATCGGAAAAAAAGGCCGTTTTCCTCTCCTCCTGCGCTCTTCTTTTGGAACTCTCAAATCTAGAAATCATCTCTAAACCCCTGGAGGAAGTTACACGGGATTTTGGAATTGTCGTTTTCCGGGCTCTTGGGCAATGGTCAAGATATCACAAGGCTCTTTACAATATAACCAGTCCTGGGGGGTATCTTCTGGCTTACAAGGGGAGGCGGGAGATCCTTGTTCAGGAACTTGAGACAAAAGAGAGATACTTTTCTGACTCCCAGATCATACCTTTAGAGGTACCCTTTTTAGGGGAGGAGAGGAATATTGTAATTTTCAGAAGAGATACGGGAGACAGCGGAAAAATATCTTATTAATTCAGGGAGTTGAGAATTTCCAGGAGTTTATCCTTTTCTATAAGATCTATAAGCCGTGCTTCCACAAACTGTTTAGCCCCTTCGGAAAACTCGCCAGCGGTAAGACAGAATCCTCTCCCTGCCTTTACCTCCTTGGATCTGGCATACATATCCCGCAGGATCAGTTCCCCCACCTGTCCGGTGGTTCTTATAAAGCGGAAAAGGACAATATCCTCCCATTTTTTTGTACTTACCTCGCAGAGAATATCGGCATACTCATTCTTATTAACCGATACATCGGTAATCTTGACCTTTGCGCCGGGGAAGAAATAGAGGGATATCTTTCTGCAGAGGGTTACAAAGTCGGAGGTGGGGCTTATCAGAAAAACCTGGAGATTCCTGTTTGTATTAAGCTCCCCGTATTTTGAAAGGAGGCTTGGAACATCCCGGTATCCTGGGAACTCCTCCTCAATCTCCTTTAAATAACGGATTGATTGGCTTATCTCCTGGAGCTGGATGTAACAAACCGAAAGGCGGTACTTTAATTCCACCTTGACCTCGCTTTTTATATCTTGATGTTTCAATCCTATCTCAAAATCCATGATCGCTCTTTGGAATTGTCTTGTATTAAGGTGGATTGTTCCAGCATAGAGGGCTGCATTAGGCCCCCAGACAGGATCCGGTCTAAGATGGGTAAATATCTTAATCGCCTGCTCATTCTGTCCCAGATTATGGTAAGCCTGGGCAATGATAAACAATACCTCCTTGTCGTCCGGTTCCAGGTCTATGGCCTTTCTTAGCAGGCTGACAGATTCCGGGTATTTCTGTAATTTGAAAAGACTCAATCCCAGGTATCTTAAGGTCTCCACATGTTCCGGTTGATCTTTTCTTGCCATGGAAAGAAGCTTTGCAGCCTTTTCATAGCTTTTCCTGTGATATTCCAAAAAACCTAAATTGTAGTTTATTTCAAAAACATCCTGCTTTATGCTTCGGGCGATCACAAGGCTTTTATAGGCTTCCTCGTATCTCTTCTGTTTCATGGCAGACAGGGCATACTTTAGAGTAATTTCAAATTCATCCAGATCCGGGTTAGTGGCACAGATCTCTACAAGAATCTCGTAGGTCCTCATGGCCTTTTCGAATTGTCCCTCCCGGTAGTATAGCTCCGCCAGAGCCAGAAGGGCGTCTGCATCCTTGGGGTTCTGAGAAAGCCTCCTGTTGGCTTCTTTTATTATGGTATTGCGGTCTTTGCCCCGAACTTTTTTCTTGTTCCCCTGGGTATCTTTCTTTTTAAAGCCGATAATTGTAAATAGGATCACAACTGCAATAATCAATGCAGCAATTGGTATAAGTATAGGTAAAAGATCAGCCATGTTTCTATTATGATGGTTTACTCTAGTGGAGTCAATTGACAAATTATATCCGGGATACTACTCTTAAAGTAGTGCTAATAGGAGGAGTTGTGAGCGAATCTAGTATCGGCATAAAACTTGCAGATAAAACCTTTTACCCTATCCTTGAGGGAACAGGCAAAGGCAGGAAAAGGCTAATTCTGACCACCGTAAAAGACAACCAGGAGAGTGTCCAGATTGATCTTTTTCAAAGCAGCAGAAAGAGTCTGGAGGATGCCCTATACATAGGCAGCCTGGTGATTGACAACTTGCCTCCAATGCAAAAGGGAGAGCCGGAAATTGAGATGGTTTTGGGTATTGACCAGGACGGCTTGCTCTTTGCCCAGGCGGGAGAGAGGGAAACTGGAGAACACCAGAGTCTCTCGGTAAGTTTAGATTCCCTCTCCTCCGACCGTATATATGAAATTCCGGATTTCGAGCTTTCTGATTATTCGGCTCCGGAGGTGGTTAAAGAGGAATCGGAAGAGATGGAAGAGGAAAGCAGGTATCCCTATAAGGAGGAACCGGAACCAGTTTACAGAAAACGCTCCCCTCTTCTTTGGATCTTTCTGCTTATTGCTGTGGTTGCCTTGGTAGCAATTGGTCTCCTCTTATCCAGGTCATGTAAAACCGAAACACCCCTTGCCGAACTCAAACCGGAACCTCAGGCGGTAATCCAACCGGCTACTCCACCTGCTCCACCTCAGGAAACGGTTCCAAAAGTGGAACCGCCAAAACCGGAACAGACCGAGACTGCTACACCCCCCCCTCCTGTGGCAGAGCCTCCCAAGCAGCCGGAGGCTGCAGAGGGGGTATGGTATAAAATAATCTGGGGTGATACACTCTGGGATATCTCCATTGCTTTCTATAGAACACCCTGGCTGTATGGTAAAATTGCTAAATACAATAAAATCCCGAATCCTGATCTTATCTACGCCGGAAGCAAAATCTTTATTCCGAAAGAATAGTCTTTTACTTCTCCTTATTCCCCTTCTCCTGCTGATTCCCCTGGTAAAGGGAGACGGTTCCGAAGAATCAAACTGGAGCCAACAGAAGGAGGATCTCCTAAAAGCTCTTGCCTCTGGGGACTCCGATTTTCTTTTAAGTCTTAACCTCTCCGATCTTTCCGATCAGGAACTCGCCCTTCTTGGAGAGGAGGTCCCTTATTTTCTTTCCTTTCACTACGAAGCTCTGCAGATGAGGGATCATAGAAAAAGACTGCTGGAATACTCCTACCGCAAGGGCTGCTCCGATCCCGATTATTCTACCTGGGCGGAATTAAGCCTAACTGAACTCATTACCCTGGCTTTGACAGAGGAAAGATATAAGGAAGCGGAAGATTTAGCCTTATCAGGTTGGGAAAGGAATTCGGGAAATCAATTCTTTTTAAAAACCTTATTAGACCTTCTGTTTCAAAGGGGAGAGGATGCGAGGGTTCTGGAGATATTTGAAAAAGCCGGGGTTGTGAATCTTCTAAGCAGCGAAGCAGACCCGGACTGGGATTTTCTGCTCCTCTATGCTCTCTCTTCCCACCGGCTGGAAAAGCCTGATTGGAAAGAGATTCTTGTCAGGATTATAGTCTCCTGCCCCCGGCAGGAGATCCTGGTAAAGGCTTATGAGTACCTTCAGAATCAGGGTGAGATTATCCTCTTCGAAGATGAGGCTGTGTTTTTCCTTGCCCGGGGGCGGTACCACTATGCAAAAAATGAGTATTCCCTTGCCTTAAAATACCTTTCTGAGATTGATCTTCCCTATTCTCCTCTCCTAATAAGGGAACTGGCGGGGAGCTATTCTGGGGCCGGAAGATCCCGGGAGGGAGCGGAGCACCTGCTCTCCTTTTTACCCAGGGTTCAAGAGGCGGAGATCTCGATTCTCTTGGCAGAAGCCGGATTCCTCTACAGGAGGGCGGGTTTTTACAGGGATGCATCGGAAATTTTTTCCCGAGCCTGGGGATCAGCAACGGATGCTTCCATTAAAGACAGGATGGCTTGGTATGCTCTCGACTGTTCCATGAAAACCTCCATATTCGAGGGGGCAAAGGCCCTGCAAAATTGGCAGAAACAATGGAACAATCCCTCTTATTTCAATGATCTTTTGGAGGTTTATGCGGACAGGCTGGTTCGGGAAGGAGGATGGAAGACCTTGGAGTCAATCTATACGGAGGGAGCCTCCTTTTGGGATCCTGCCGTTGTCTCCAAATACCGGTTCCTTTTAGCCAGGGGGTATTCCCAGGGTTACCTTACCCCGGAGACATCTCAGAAGGGGGAAGATCTCCTTAGAATGATTGTAATGGAGGAGGCCTCTCCTTACTATTATAAGATCCTAGCAGCTTATCTTTTAAAGGAAAGTATTGGAGGCGATCTTTTTGTACTGAACCAGAATCCAATCCCTTCTCCGGAAACCAAGAAAGAACTGACTCTTGTGGAGGGATTTCTCACCTACAGTCTCCCCTTAAAAGCCTATACCCTCATGATGGAAAATCTCACTCCCTATCCGGAGGATCTTATCCATAGAACCATAGGTGCCTGCAGAGATAAGGGTTATTACTACGAATCCCTCCGATTAACCTACCGGGCCTTTCTCCGGGGAAAAATTGTCCCTACGGAGGAGAATCTTTCTTTATTGTATCCCCTGGCCTTTTCACAGGAGATTGAAAAGGCTGCTGCCAATGAGGATCTCTCCCTTCCTTTGATCCTTGCCCTCGTAAGGGAGGAGAGCTTTTTTTCTCCAACTATAGTATCCCGTTCCGGAGCCGTTGGGCTCTGTCAGATAATGCCCTTAACAGCGGCAGATATATCCAGGCGGTTGGGCCTCAAGACCTATTCCCTGGAAGATCCTTCGGATAATCTGACCCTCGGTGCCTGGTACCTGGGCAGTCAATTCCGCCGATTTAACTCCCTTGTGCCTGCTCTTTGGGCTTACAATGCCGGACCGACCAGGGCCAGGGAATGGCTTAAGGTTTGGGGTACCCTTGATCCCTTTCTTCTGCCGGAGATAGCCCCCTATCCTGAAACAAAGGAATATGTAAAAAAGATTCTGGTTTCCAGTGTCTTTTATTCCCTTATTTATAATCTTGATTTACCCGAAAGGATTCTTAATAATTTCTTTCCCGGAGGTATCTGATGAGTTTGATTGAATCCCTTCTTCTGGGAGCCTTGCAAGGGATAACGGAATTTCTTCCTGTCTCCAGTTCCGGCCATCTTGTGGTAATGAAAAACCTTATGGACCTGCAGGAGGTTCCTGTGCTTTTCGATGTAATACTGCATGTTGCGACTTTGATAGTGGTGGTTTTGGTTTTCCGAAAGAGAATAGGGGAATTATTCTCTGCTCTTATCAGGTTCGTCTTAGGTAGAAAAAGGGAAGAGGACAGGGACTCCTTAAGGCTTATTGTCACCATTCTTATAGCCACCGGGATAACCGCAGCAATCGGTTTTGCCGTTTCCAGTTTGGAGGTGGAAAGGCATCCAAAAATAGTAAGCTCTCTCTTCATTATTACAGGGATAATCCTTTTAATTGCACAAAAGGAGAGGGGAAGCCTTGAATATGGGCAGATAGGCATAAAACAAGCTATTATAACCGGAACAGCTCAAGGCTTAGGGGTTTTCCCAGGGATCTCCCGGTCTGGAATTACAATTTCTGGCTCTCTTTTAAGCGGTATGTCCAGGGAAAGGGCAGGGGAATACTCTTTTATCCTCTCCATCCCGGCTATCCTGGGAGCCCTGATTCTGGAATTCAAGGATCTGGAAACCTTATCCGATCTGACCTCTCCCCTGGTGCTGGTCGCCGGGGCAGTAAGCGCCTTTCTGGTAGGCTTGTTCTCCCTGTTGCTGCTTTTAAGACTTGTTAAAAGGGGAAAACTCTATTTCTTCAGTTTTTATCTTATCCCCTTTGGTCTGGTCGGGTTATTCATTTTTTAATAGAGGGAATCATTAAAGAGCCTTACCCAGGAGGCCTTTTTTACCGATAATATCGAGAGGAGTTTTTTTGTGGCTGTAAAAAGAGGGGTGCTTACCCTTGGATCGGTTTTTCTAGCGCTTTTTCTATACTTTTCGATTACCCTTTTTCTGGTTTTTGCAGGACCACCCTTAAAGGGATTTATGCATTTTATTTCCATTCCGGGAATCCTTCTAAAGAGAACCTTTTCCTTGATTGCCTTTTATATTCCGCTGTATCTGTTGTTCACATCCCTTCTTTTGTTCCTGCCTTTTCCGGCCCGGAGATGGTTCCCAGCCCTCTTCGCATCCCTGTTACCCTTTCTTTCTACCAGTATGATTATCAGTATCCTCCGCCAAGAGACCTCTTCTCTGGGAACGGATTTCCTTCTGTACAATTTTGGGTATTCAGGAAGCCTTATTATTCTTATCCTTCTTACTTTGCTTTTCCTGATCCTAACTGTAGGATTGGGATTCTGGCTTAAACCCAAAACTCAAAAAACCGAGGAAGCCCCTTTAGCTTCATTTACCGGACAATCCTCGGAATATGTTGAGACTCTTCAGGATTCTCCTGTCTTGTCTCTGGAATTTCCCTCCTCTCCCGCCGAGGAGATTCCTTCTCCTCTTGGAAAGGAGCAGGATCTGGATATTCCAACGATCCTCCGGATGGGAAAGCAGGAGGAGAGCCGGCTTCAAAGGGAGGAGATGGAGGAAACAGCGGAGATCCGGCAGGAAGAGCCGATTCCCCTTTATGAGGAGATGGACGGGGAGGAAGAAGAGGAGGAGTTTTTTGAAGAGGAACAGGAGGAGGAGGATTCGGAAGGCCCAGAAGAGGCTGAGCCGGTGGCTCCAAGAAACCCCTATGTAGTTCCAGTAAAGCAGTTATTAAACGATTATCCCGATGGGCAGTATTGGGTGATTGATGATGATACTCGCCGGGCTGCGGATGTATTAAAGGAGACCCTGGAGGAATTCAGAATAAAGGCAGAGGTAACTGGCATCCGCAAGGGTCCGGTGATTACCATGTTCGAGATCCTTCCTGCTCCTGGGGTAAAGCTTTCGAAAATTGTAAATCTTGCGGATAATATTGCCCTCCGTTTGGCAGCTTCCAGGGTCAGGATTGTGGCTCCCATACCGGGAAAACATGCTGTAGGTATAGAGGTGCCGAATAAACACCGGGCAATTGTCTCTTTCAAAGAACTGGTAGAATCGGATATCTTTGAGAGTGCGAGGATGGAGGTTCCTGTTATTCTGGGTAAAGATATTACCGGCGAGGGGCAGATAATAGATCTTGTCCAAACCCCCCATCTTCTTATCGCCGGCGCCACAGGATCGGGAAAGTCGGTGTGTGTAAACTCCATAATCTGTTCAATTTTATACAAAAGAAAACCGGAAGAGGTGAAACTTATCCTTATTGATCCGAAAATTGTGGAACTTAAGCTTTACAACAATGTTCCCCACCTTTTAACACCGGTGATAACAGAACCCAAAAAGGCTTTCCAAGCCCTGCAGTACTGTATTTACGAGATGGAACGACGATATGCCTTTCTTGATACCCTGGGGGTAAGGGATATCCGCTCCTACAACAGGAAAATAAAAAATAAGAATTTGGCGACCCTGCCAATGCCCTATATAGTGATTGTGATTGATGAGTTTGCCGATCTTATGGCTACTACAGGAAAGGAATTGGAGGCCACTTTGGCGCGGTTAGCGGCCATGTCCAGGGCTGTGGGAATTCATATTGTCCTTGCCACTCAAAGACCCTCCATCGATGTAATAACCGGACTTATAAAAGCCAATATCCCCTCCAGAATCGCCTTTATGGTGGCAGGAAAATTCGATTCCAGAATTATTCTTGATGCCGTAGGAGCGGAGAAGCTTCTTGGCAGGGGAGACATGCTCTTTACCTCCGCCTGGGACCCAAATCTTATAAGAGTTCAGGGAGCGTACCTTTCCGAGGAGGAGGTGGAGAGAATCACCGATCATGTAAAAACGCTAGGAGAGCCGGAGTACATAGACGATGAGATCTTCTTTGAGGAAGAGGAGGATGATTTTACCCTGGAAAGTGATACAGGCTACGATCCTTTGATGGAGAAGGCCTTGGAGATTGTCTCTGTGGCAGGCAAGGCATCGGCTTCCTATCTGCAGAGAAGGCTCAAGATTGGTTATAATCGAGCAGCAAGATTGGTAGAGGATATGGAAAAGAGGGGAATTGTAGGTCCTCAGAATGGGAGTAAACCCAGGGATGTAATCCATATTCCCGATAAAATATAGATTAGGAGGATGTGGCGGAGGATTCTATTGACTGCAGGGATCTATGCCACTATGATTGATTATGATTGTCGAAGTTCATACTAGATCATCTGAGACCTGCGAAGCAAAGGTAAACCTTGATTTTTGGTTGGGTATGTCGCCAAACCAGAGGGTGGCTGCCGTAGATTCCTTAAGAAGGCAGTATTATGGAAAACATCTTCCAGGACTTCAAAGAGTGGTTCGAATTACTCAACAAACATAAGGTAAAGTATCTGATTGTTGGTGGTTATGCCGTAGCTTTCCATGGTGCCCCCCGTTTTACCGGGGACATAGATGTCTTTATTCATTCAGAAAAGAAAAATGTTAAACTTCTGTTAACCGCTTTGGAGGATTTTGGTTTTGGGAATTGCGGTTTGACAGCCGAAGCCTTTCTGAAACCCCTGCAGATTGTTGAACTGGGGGTTCCTCCTGTAAGGATTGATATTGTCACCTCTATTCAGGGCGTGGAATTTGAGGAAGCTTGGGAAGGAAGGGACCAGGGGGAATACGGAAATGTAAGGGTCTCTTTTATAAGTAAGGATCACCTTATCAGGAATAAAAAAAGTGCCGGAAGAAAAAAGGATCTTGCCGACCTGGAGAGCCTTGGAGTGGAGGATTAAAGCCCCCTAGCTCTTTGTGAGCTGGATTCTCCCATTGCCTAAAAATAATAATTTTGTTATATATATTATATTCGAGATATATAAGGAGTTTCTATTGGAACTATTAGTAGCCCTGGCGGTCTTTATCGGTTTCATGGCTTTAAAAATCTGGGTTTTCCCAAAGTTGGGAATCCCGTCCTGAGGAGCGGCTAATGCCTGCTCGGTCGAGCGGCCAAAGAAGGATGATACCCCTCCACAAAGTGAAGAAAGCGAAGCAGTCGAATAAGGCATCCGTGGGTGGATCAAGGTCTGTTTTATCACTCTTGAACAACATTTTTTCTAAACCCATCTCCTTGGGAATTCCTCTGGTTTTGCTTCTCCTGGGACAAGGCTTTGCAAAATGGGGAAGCACCCTATCCCTGCAGCAGGACAGGATAATTAGTTTTCCCCATTTCCTTAGTTATTTTTGTCTGCTAATCCGGGGATTTCTTTGGATTCTCCTTTTAAAAAACATCCCCTTAATACTTGCCTATTCTGTGTTCAGCCTTCAGTACATCCTGGTTTTGTTTCTTGGGGTTTTGTTTTTTGCCGAAAAGGTTTCCCTTTTTCAGGGTCTCGGGACTCTATTCATAGTTGCCGGTGTTGTTTTATGCGGACTGGGGGAAAAGAGGAATGTATAAACCTTACCTTGCCCTGCTTGGAGTATCTCTTTTAACAGCATCTGCCCAGATTATGATAAAAAAGGGAGCACTTTTACTTAATACAGAACGGGGTTTCAAATATCTATTTCTTAGCCTTATTACCCCACCCATGGTTCTAGGCTTGTTTTTTACCCTTACCGCTCCGCTACTCTATTTTTATGCCCTTAAAACGATTCCCCTGGGAAGGGCTTACCTGTTTTCTGCTCTTAATTATATATTTATTCTCTTAGGTTGCCGTTTTATCTTAAAAGAGAGAATAAGAATCTATCATTCCCTGGGGGTCCTCTTGATTTTAGGTGGAATAATCCTTTCCAATTGGTAGATAGATGTTGTCCGTGGTAGTGCCTGTTTATAGAAACTCCTCCACTCTCCCGATCCTTGTGGAAAGAATCAAGGGATCTCTCGATTCTCTGGGTTTACCTTGGGAGGTTGTCTTAGTGGATGATGGAAGCGCGGATGATACCTTCCAGGTCATGGAATCCCTCCGGGAAGATTACAACAATATTGCCTGCCTTAGCCTTGAAAAGAACCAAGGGCAGCAGACAGCTCTTCTTGTGGGTCTTAGAGTCGCTGGGGGGGAGTATGTCGTTACCCTAGATGCGGATCTTCAGCATCCACCGGAACTGATGCCGGCCTTGTTGGAGAAACTACGGGAAGGGTGGGATGTTGTTTATGCTGTCATGGAGGGTCGAAGGGATGGTTTTATAAGGGCAGCAGGATCGAGGCTTCATGATCTTGTTTTCAACATGCTGTTCCGAAAACCAAGAAAGGTTAGGGTGAGCAGCTACAGGATCCTTCGAAGGAATGTTGTAAAAGAGATAGCCGTAATGAATCCCCCCTTTGTTTACATCTCTGCCATGATGTTCAAAAATAGGGCTCTCAAAGGTAAAATAAGGGTCACGAATATCTTTTTCCCCTACAATCCCTCCGAAGCCCCCTCTACCTATAATTTTTTCCGTTTAATCAAACTCTTCTGCCTCCTGGCGTATCATTATTCTCCTTTATCCGGTTACAAAAAACTCTTCTCTGGAAAATCCCTTTATACCCTTAAGAAATTCCTGCCCCCTTTAGGAAAGTGATATATCCTTTTTTTCCGCTCTCCTGTATATTCCCAGTAATACTTTTTGGATAAGGAAGCTATCGGTAAATGAAGATTCTTGTTTTAGGCGGTGGGAGCAGCCAGATCAGTGTAATAAAAAGGGGGCAGGAAAGGGGGCACAAGATTGTAGTATCAGACCAAAACCTGGCGGCTCCAGGGTGTCTTCTAGTCCGGGAGAGAGAAAAGGTGAGTACCTTCGATCCTGAGGGAACCCTATCGGCGGTCAAAAAACACAATCTAGAGGGTATTGTTGTGGTTGGAACGGATCAGCCAGTTTACACCGCCGCCTATGTAGCGGAAAAGATGGGGCTGGATTATCCTCTCTCCTCCCGGGAGGCTCTGGCTGTTACAAATAAGAAGATAATGAAAGAGAGAATGACTGCCGGGAATCTTCCCTTTCCACGGTATGCTCTTTTAGAGGAAGGTTTTAAGGATTCCGATCTCAAGGAACTCTCCTTTCCCCTGGTCATTAAGCCTCTCGACAGCCAGGGACAGCGGGGAGTCAGAAAGGTGTTTACCATCGCGGAAATAAGGGAATCTATTGCCGAGACCCTTTCCTTCTCCAGACAGAAAGAAATTCTGGCGGAAGAGTTTTATCCCCACCGGGAGGTTACGGTGAACGGCTGGGTAAAGGAGGGAAGAGCTTATATCCTTGCTGTCAGCGATAGGGTTACCCTAGAATCCCCAAACTCTTTGGGAGTTTGCATTGCTCATAGATATCCCTCCCTGTTTGCCGAGGGTAGAGAAAGGGAGATAGAGGACCTAGTTAAAAGGATTGTTAAAGCCTTCAACCTTAAAAAGGGTCCAATTTACCTTCAGCTTTTTATTGGTTCGGCAGGAATACTGATAAATGAGATAGCCTGCAGACTAGGAGGGGCTTATGAGGATGAGTGGATTCCCCTGGTAACAGGTGTTGATCCTTTGAACCTGCTTTATGAGGAGATTGAAACAGGTACTGTGCGGGAAGAGGCCCTGCAAGTCAGGCCTGAGATGGAGGAAACCTTATGCACTACCCTCTTGCTCTTTTCCCGTCCCGGGCTTGTAACCTCCCAGGGAAATATAGAGGAGGTGTTTTCCCTGGCTGGAGTTAAGGGGGGTAGATACTTACTGGATCCTCCGGTGCTGATACAGGAGATGAGAAACTCCACCCAGAGGGCAGGATATGCTATAATTACCGCGGGGAATAACCGGGTACTGGACGAGAGGGTTGAAGATCTTTTTAATCATTTCCGGTTTTTTGACAAACTGGGGAACAACCTTCTCTGGGATACCCGAAGGGAGGTTCGGAGGGGCGGTTGAAGGGTGCTCTTAAAGGAATAACAGTATTTGTGCTTTTTCTTGTTTTGTTACCGATTCCCGGTTGCAGAAAAGGGGAAAAGGATTTGAAATTTGTCCTGGCGGAACAATACGGTCTGGCCTACGCCCCTCTGCAGATTGTCAAGGAAAAGGCTTATCTGGAAGATCTATTGCCGGGGGTCAAGATAAGATGGGTTCAGTTGGGAAACACAGCAGCCATCCGGGAGGGAATGCTGAGCGGTTCTGTAGATGCAGGATTCATGGGAATCCCACCCTTTCTTATAGGCCGGGATCGGGGTATGGATTGGAAGATTGTTACCGGCTTATCCATAACTCCGCTGGGCCTGGTGGTAAACAAGGACAGACTTAAGACCCTTGCGGATTTTACACACCAGGACAGGATAGCCCTTCCCCAGCCGGGGAGTATTCAGCATATCCTTCTTGCCAAGGCTTGCGAAACCCAGCTGGGTGACCCGAGGGCTTTGGATAATAACCTGGTTACCTTAAATCATCCCGATGGAATGACCGCCCTTCTCTCCGGGGCAGGGATTTCGGCTCATTTCACAGCTCTTCCCTATCTGGATCAGGAACTTAAACAGGAAGGAGCGTATCTTCTACTGACCGGGGAAGAGGCAATGGGAGAGGTTTTCAGTTTTATTGTAGGAGTAGCTCCGGCAACTCTGAAAGAGAAGCATCCAGGACATTTAAAAGCTATGGCCGAGGCTGTGAGGCTGGGGATCGCTTTTATAAATAATAATCCAGGGGAAGCTGCGGAGCTCCTTGCGCCCCTTTATGGCTTATCGGTAGAAGAGACAGAAAGGTATATTATGTATCCCGGCCAAAGATATACTACAGATGTTCTGGGGGTTGGGGAATTTCTGGAATTTATGATTAGGTCAGGTTATATAACGGATAAGGAACTATTCGAAGATGATCTTTTCTGGTAACAGCAAAGGAGGAGTGGGGGGAAAGGATAAGGGACGCGGTTTTTTCTGGCTTGGCTGGATAGCCCTTTTCCTTTTTCTCTGGGAGATCGGAATAAGGATTTTCCCGGTTTCTCCCCTGCTGATCCCTTCTCCTGTTAAGGTAGCGGAAAGCTTAATTGAAGAGGCCACCTCTGGGAAAATCCTGCAGCAGACCCTCTTTTCCCTGGCTGTAATCGGACAGGGGATCGCACTGGGAATCCTGGGAGCTTTTCTGCTGATGCTGATAGGTTCCCTCTCCAGGTCTTTAGAGGAACTGATAAATCTCCTCTGCGCGGTTTTACACCCCCTGCCCGGTGTTGCTCTTTTACCTCTCGTCATACTCTGGTTCGGTACAGGTACCCTTTCCGTGGTTGTAATTATTATTCATGCCGTCCTTTGGCCTCTGGTGGTAAACCTGAAAACCGGTTTTATGTCTCTGCCGGAGACCTACAGGAATGTAGGCCGGAATTATGGTCTTACTGGGGCAGGATTGGCCTTCCATATACTCTTTCCAGCCTCTCTTCCCTTCCTGCTGGCCGGGATAAAAACCGCCTGGGCCCGGGCTTGGAGGGCTCTTATAAGTGCAGAGATGATTTTCGGTGCTCTTGGAGGACTCGGGGGTTTGGGATGGTTCCTTTTTCAAAAGAGGGTGTTCATGGATTCTGCTGCCCTGTTTGGAGGAATCCTGGTTATAGCCCTTGTAGGAATGGTGATAGAGGGGATCCTTTTTCCAGGCCTTGAAAAACTTACAATCCGTAGATGGGGTATGATGCGATGAAGGATCCAATACTCCAGGTTAAAGGTCTTGGAAAGTCTTTTATCCAGAGAGGGATAAAAAAAGAGGTTTTAAAAGGGATCTCCTTTGACCTAGTGGAGGGGGAGTTCCTCTGTATTCTAGGACCTTCCGGCTGCGGTAAAACTACCCTGCTAAAGTGTCTTGCCTCTTTCGAGGAGACAACGGAAGGATCCTTCCTTCTATCCGGTGAAAAGCGATCAAAGCCTGGTAGGGATAGGATCATGATCTTCCAGGATTTCAATCAGCTGTTTCCCTGGAAAAACCTGCTGCAGAATCTACTCTTTCCCCTGCAGATGGAGGGTGTAAGGGATAAGAAGAGGATGGTCGAGGAGGGGTTTAATATCTTGGAAGCAGTTGGTTTAAAGGACTATGCGAGGTATTATCCCCACACCCTTTCGGGAGGGATGAAACAAAGGGCTGTAATTGCCAGAGCCCTGCTTTTAAATCCAAGAGTCCTTCTCATGGATGAACCCTTCGGGAGTCTTGATGCTCAGATACGTTTCTCTCTTCAAAATCTCCTTGTTACTCTCTGGAAGGAGAGAAATCTCTCCCTCCTCTTTGTTACCCACGATCTGGAAGAGGCGATACTTCTCTCTCAGAGAATAATTATCCTCAGTTTTGAAGGAGAGGTAAAGACTATACTTGAAAATTCCCTGGAAAGACCAAGAGATCCCTACTCCCCCGAGTTTCAGAGAATGAGAAGGAGAATCTATTCGCTTATTGATCCTCTTACCCGGTAGATGTAGGTTTTCCAGTTTTTCTTACCTTGATAGCGGATTATCCTGGTTCCATAGTAGGGATCATTAAAGCTTCCGATCAGATCGCAGTGGTTTTCGATAAAATCGATCATCTCCAGATAGAAGGTATAGGGATTCCCGTACAAACCGTTCCAAACAGGTCTGCTGCGGTAGACGAGGTCGAGTTCTTCGGTGAGGAAGAGGTATTGTATCTCCCTTTTATAGATGTAATCAGAAAGGCTTATATTATTCTCCCCTAGGAAGGGCAGGTTCCTGTAATCCAGAAGAGCACCGTCGGAGAAGTAGAAGCCGGTATTAAGATTAGCCAGAACCGGGGCTTCCGGGGGAACAAATCTCGCTATATTATCCATATATTCCCTGTATCTGTTTGTGCGGTAGGGCATAATCTGTAGGCCGCTGGAAACCCCAAGGATTATGAATAAAAGTAAAAGCAGCGGCTTCTTGATGTTTACTGGTACTTTTTCAATCCAGCCCGCCAAGGAGATGTATAAGAAGGGAATTATAAAAAGAATACTTGGCTGGCTGTATTTACCTATAAACAGGATTCCCAGATTTATCCCCACCACTCCGAGGAGGGCAAGCTGGTTAAGGTCGTTAATTTTATCCCTGGAAAACAGAATCAGAAGATTAAAAGCAATAAACAGAGGAAAAAGAATAAACTGTATCCTGAGATCCGGCAGATAATAAGTACCGGAGATCTTTAGAAAAAGCCTTCCATAGAAGGGGACAAATTCCCTGAGTTTCTTGGCAGGAGAAGCGGTGACATTGTACGCCTCTCCTAAGGTTCGGTAATGGGCAAAAAAATCGGGATCCATAACAAGACTTATTCCAATGAAAAGGCCTGCCCAGAGAAGCAGGGTGCCTGAAAAAATCGCCAGGGCTAGGAATGGTTTTTCCATCCTTCTTAACCGGAAAAGGAATGCAAGAAAAAGAGCCAGAAAAATAATAAAGGCATTGGGATGAAAACCTAGAGCTATCCCCGGGATAGAAGCATAGAATGCAGACTGTCTTAGGTTCATCGGTTTTGACTGCAGGTAATTTAAACCCCAAAGCATAAAAAAGAGCAGGATTATCTCCTGCCGCCCAAAATGGCTGGCATAAATAAACTGAATATCCAGGCTGAATAGCAGGGTTATGAATAGAGATATTGGGTCGGAGAGGTAGAGTTTAAGAAGTCTGTAGAACAGCAGTAAAGACGCGATTCCAAAAATCAGGGACAGAAGTCTGATTGAAAAGGGGGTGTAGGCAAAGATAACAAAAGGAATCTGGAGCAGATGGAAGAGAATCCTTAGGGCATGGGGATGTCTTGGAAAGAGATCGAAAAAGGGCTCGGTGGAGGAAAGATCCACCTCTAGAATTATCCTTCGGCTTAAACCGGCAAGCCAGGTTTCGTCGGAATGAATCAGTGGGAAGGAGGAAAGGTACACCAGATTGATTCCTG
>Ga0067045_1030343_pt1 | contig 15673 bp, 12 predicted proteins | sample TerdegcTABiofilm_FD_59184 | JGI IMG/M metagenome (GOLD analysis project Ga0067045, IMG submission 59184) | Combined Assembly of (Gp0054472, Gp0054536) Wastewater bioreactor microbial communities from Singapore -Terephthalate degrading...
CCTGTCCGGAGCGGCCGCAGGACCCGCCGAAAAGCCCCCGGGTACGAGCCTGCCAGGCTTCGTACTACCGGGGAACCTTGGCCGTCTGCCGTATTGACAGCCGCCCGCGCTTTATGTATAAATTCCTCTACCGGTTCACGTCCGCCCAGATGGTGAAATTGGCAAACACGCTAGATTCAGGTTCTAGTGCCCTAACCGGCTTGGGGGTTCAAGTCCCCCTCTGGGCAAAACCGCCGCAAGGCGGTTTTTTTATGCCCAAAGGGGGACTTGTTTCGCCCGCCGACTCGGGCGGCGCCGTACAATCGCTTCCTTACGATACTGGATACGAAGGATCCGGAACAGGGCGCGAGCGCGCGCCGGAGGCGCGAAAACGGGACGGGCCCCTCCGCGCCGGCGGGCGCCCCGTTACGTGCGCCGGTCCTTCCAGGCCGAGCCGGACTTCCTCCTAACCAGCTCGGACTACGACTTCCCGGGCCCGATCGTCCGGACGGAGGAGCTCCGGTGAGGCGTACGGGGCGCCCTGTTCCATTCTGCTATATATGTCTCGGGATATATCGCAAAAAGACGGAAAATGCGATATACTAAGTCGATAGATCCTCGCAAGCCTTTCACCCCGCCGCCTCTGCCGCCCGACCTCTATTGGGAGTCGAAGGATCTTACCAAGATCCTCCTGGCGGCCCGGACGGCCCGGTCGGTGACTCCGAGGGCTTCGGCGATTTCTCGCTGTGTCTTGCCCTCTTCTTGAAGGATCTTCGCCTTCAGTATACAGTGCTCCTTGGTCATAGACGGCTCCTGGCGGCTGGTTGTTTTGCATCACCATCCTACCAAGGACGCCCATGACCTCTTCACACCAAAAGCGGGAAGCTTACTTCGGTGATTTCCGGAAAATTAATATCGGTGATGACAGAGGGAGACCATAGGCAGAGTAAGGAGGTTTTTCATGAAGCGATTCGTATTCTTCGTTTTGTTATCGGCCGGGATCGCCGGCCTATATGCCCAGTCCGTCGAACCTATGTATAAAGTTCCCGTAGGAACCCGTGCAACGATCTCCACGGCCCAAGGAATCAAGCTGCCTTCCTCTTTCGGGAATCCTTCGGAGTACTTCGCGGTGGTTCAGGTGACGGATTTGAAACCGGGCACGAAATACATGGCGACCATCACCTTCGAAGGGGGCACCGGCATCTATTACGGCATGGTCTGGGTGAACGGGAACCCCTATATGCCCGACTGGAATCACTTTGTTGGAATCGGGTCCGGGACAGGTTCCGGCAGGTTGATGCCCGGGTATTATATCTATCACATATTCGCGACCGATCCCAAGAGCGTCAAAGACCGCATTTACTTTGTAGTGCGCTCGGACAAGCCCTGGACCCTGGATTTTGTCGTTACCCCGGCGAAGCCCGGAGTGGATCGGAATACGAAGAACATGTACGACTACTACTGCGTCGATGACCTGACAAACGGGGATACGGTTTCCTACCTGCTTACGAAGGACTGACCCGAATCCCTGTCGCGGACGTTCGGCCGGTTTGACGGCAAGGGGAACCTACCCCTTGCCGTTTTTTTTAATTGCTATTAAATTAACAAAAGTTAAAATAAAACCGGCTCTCGAAATGGAAAGGAGGTTTCATGCGGGCGTTTTCCAAGGAACTGTACGAAGAGTCGAAGCGGCGGATCCTTCGAGCGGCTCTGGAAATCTGCGCCCAAGAGGGTTTTGAGGGAATGACCATCGAGAAACTGGCCCGGCGCCTGGGCCAGACCAAGCCCGCGCTCTACCATTATTTCAAGAACAAGAACGATTTGCTAATCCACTTGACCCGGCAATACCTGGAGCAGGCCAACCGGGAGATCTCCCGCATCCTGCGTCAGGGGGAGGGGAACCACTCGGATCGTCTTCAAAGACTTCTTGAGTATTACATCACCCAAGGCAGGGAAGAGCCGGGGTATTTTTACCTGGAACACCATATCAACAACCTTTTGGGGATCCTGCCCCCGTCCCCGGAAAAAGAGGAGATCCATCGACTTTCCTCCAAGATTCCCAAGCTCATCATGCAATTCATCGAGGAGGGAATCGCAGGCGGTTCGTTCATCGCCCTGGATCCTATGACCATGGGGACTTTGATCTTGAGCATGCTGAGCGGGGTTCTCCTCCACGGAGGCATGCCCGGAATACGGAAGATGCCGCCGACAGACCTGAGCCGAATGGTAAGCCGCATCATCATGAAAGGAGTACAGCCTTGAGTTTTCGTCCTGTTTCCCGGTTCCTGATCCGACACCCCGTCCTCGTCATTCTGAGCATCCTTGCCCTAACCGTAGGGCTGGGGAGCGGCATGGTTCGCTTGAGGGTGGATACGGATTTGACCGACGATATCCCGTCCACCATTCCGGAAAAAGTCTTTTACGATCAAGTGGGGAAAATCTTTCCTGCCGATGACTTTCTCCTGATCGCCCTGACCCATTCAAAGGGTGTATTCACTCCGGAAGTCTTGACCCAGGTAAAGGCGTGGAGCGACAGGATCGAGCTTCTGCCCGGAGTCAAGTCCGTGCTTTCCCTGAGTTCCGCCAGCCTGATCAAGGGCACCCAGGCCGGGATCAACATAGAGCCGGCGATGTCCGAGGTTCCCCGAACCCCCGAGGCTGTCGAGGCATTCAAGTCCACGATTCTTTCCAACGATCTCACCAAGACCTTGGTCGGCAAGGACGGAACATCCACGGCTCTCATCATAACCTTGAAGGAAAACCTCGATACCGAGCCGGTGCCGCGTTACATAATCCAGGTTCCGGAGCTCTACCGGGATGATCTCGCGTCCCGGCTGGCCGGGATTCCGGGGCTGAGGCGCATATATTCCGGGACGTCCCCCGAGGATCGGTTTGAGCTGGCGGCCGTCTACGCCCTGGATCCGCATAAAGGCGTGAAACGAGGTAATGTCCAGATACTGGCCGTACCGACCGATGAGGCGGACGGAAAAGAACTTCTCGCCTCCCTGGTCGCCCTCGTGAAGGAAGCGAGCGGGGGTTCCGGATCCGTTCACTTCGTCGACAAGGGCATTCCGTTCTATGACCGGATCTCCCTGGCCCTGCCCTTGCTGGAGAACCGGATCGACGGGAGGATCTACATCTCCGGCTCCCGGGCGGTAAGCGGAATCGTGACCCGGCTCTTGGTGCAGGATCTTTCCATGCTCTTCCCGATCGTGGTCCTGATCATTGTCGTCGTGCTGTATCTTTCGTTCCGGTCCGTCCGGGGAGTCCTGCTCCCCTTGGGGAACGTGATCCTCTCGGTCGTCTGGGCCATGGGGCTGATGGGATGGCTGAACCAATCGATCTCGACGGCCACCATGGTGCTTCCCATCATCCTGATAGCCGTGGGAACCGCGTACACCATCCACGTGATCAACCGGTACTATGAAGAGCTGGGGAAGATCCCAGACAAGAAGGCGGCCATTGAAGAAACGGTAAGCCGTGTGGCCCTGCCGGTTTTCCTCGCGGGCGCCACCACGTTCATCGGGTTCATGTCCCTGGCGGTTTCCCGCATCGACGCCCTGCGGATGTTCGGAATCCTCTCCGCCCTGGGCATACTCTTCGCGCTCGTACTCAGCTTGACGCTGACCCCCGCGATCATGGCGGTGCTTCGGGCTCCCAAGAAGGCGGTACACCGATCCCCGCAAGCTAAGGGGCGCCTGGCCGGGATTCTAGGAGGCCTGGGGGATTCCGTCGTCCGCCATCCGAAAAATGGCCGTGGTTCTGAGCTTGGTCATCCTGGCGTTTCTCGCGGCCTTCATACCCCGGGTGAAGTTCGAGACCAATACCATCAATTCCTTCAAGAAGGGAAGCGAGGTCCGGACCGCGTCGGAATACCTGAACAAAAACTTCACGGGCATCACGGTGATGACCATCATCGCCGGCGTGGGAGAGGACGGAGCGATACTCGAGCCCTCCACCTTGAAAGCCATCGACGGGCTCCAGGCGAGGCTTGAGCAGCTTCGGATCTACAAGGACAAGGTGATCGGACCCGAGGATCCGAACTGGGTCCGGGGAGAGGATATCGTCGGGGGATCCCAATCCATCGTCACCTTCATCAAGGGCATCAACAAGGCCTTCAACAACGACGACGAGTCCTTCAACAAGATCCCCGACGAGGAGAATCCCGTCCCCGTCACCGCCGAGGTGTACTCCTATGCCGGGAACCGGCTTGTGGAAAAAGATTCGGAAACCGACGAGGTTCTGGCTTCCTACGAGGAGGGGACGGATTTTTCGATCTCCGACGGGGCGGCCGTTCTCGATATGGGCGATTATATCCGCAAGGTGGATCTGGAATCCGGCAAGGCCACCGACCTGGTTCCCGGCAGGATATATGCGGGTCAGCTGGTATTCCAGTACGAGAATTCCGGCAAGCCCGAGAACATCGAAGCCTTCCTGGACAGCCCCCGGAAAACCGCCAAGATCAACGTCTTCATCAAGACCGCGAGCTCCACGCTGATCGGGCAGATCCAGAGGGAGACTCGAGCCTATATCGCGAAAGGTTTTCCGGCGGGCGTATCCGCGGATATCACGGGTCTCTCCAATCTTACCCTTGCTGTACTGAGGCTTCTGGTGGAAAGTCAGATCTCCTCGGTGCTGGCCTCCCTGATTATCGTGTTCCTGTTCATCTCGCTCTTGTCCCGGAGCCTTGTGGAGGGCTTCTTCTCCATCATCCCGCTGAGCGCCTCCCTGCTCTTCAACTTCGGTCTCATGGGGCTTTTGGATATTCCCATCGATATTTCCACGGCCACCATCGCGTCCATCGGGATAGGAGTCGGAATCGACTATACCCTCCACTTCCTGGAGCGGCTCAAGAGCTACCTGTGTACCCTGGACTACGACGAGGGAGTCCGGGCGACCATGGAAACCACGGGCAAGGGAATCTTCTTCAACGCCTTGGCGGTAGCCGCGGGATTCTCTGCCCTCATGTTCAGTCAGCTTCGGGGGAACTTCTTCATGGGGCTGCTGCTTGCACTGATCATGGTCACCAGCTCCACCTTCGCGGTTACCCTCCTGCCGGCCTTGCTCAAGCTGGCACGGCCCAAGTTCCTCCGGAGGGAGGCGTTGAAGAGCGTCTGCGAGGACGATCTCTAGACGAAGGTGCCTTTGAACCCCGATAGAAGCGGTCGTACCGGCGGGTCCGTACGGCCACCGGGTGCAGGAGCCCGTCGGATCGTTTAACCGAGCGGATACGCCGGGCCATGATGTCGCGGCGATCCGGACAGAGAATGTATGGAGGTATGTATGGACGGACGGTGCAAGCGACGGACGATTATTGCCGCGCTCTTGGGCGGGATCCTCGGGATGGGATCCTTCGCCCAGGATGTCAACCTGGAAACTCTTCTAAGCAGGAACGAAAATCAGCCCCGCCCTACGGCCACCGAAGGGGACATGAAAATGATCATCCTCAACAAGGCGGGCCAGGAGCGGATTCGTGAGATCAAGGCCTACTCCAAGACCGAGGCGGACGATACGACAAAACAGACTCTGATTTTCCTGTCCCCCGCCGACGTCCGGGATACGCGGTTCTTGACCATCGATTACAAGGATCCGGCCAAGGACGATGAACAGTACATCTACATCCCGGCTCTGAGGAAGGTGCGCACCATCGGAACCAGCGGGGGCGATTCCAAGACCGGAGCCTTTCTGGGTTCCGATTTTACCTTCGCGGATATCGGAACCCTGGAGAGAAAGGACTTTACGGTCAAACTGCTGGGAACCGAAGCTATGGGCGGCCGACAGTACGCGAAGGTCGAGTATACGGCAAGGACGCCCCAGGTGATCAAGAATTACGGCTACAGCAAGATCCTTCGCTGGATTGACCTGGAACACGCCACCACAAAGCAGAGCGAGTACTACGACCCTTCGGGGAAACTGAGCAAGCGCCTGGTCATCCAGGGTCAGCGCCTTGTGGACGGCAAGTACTGGCAGTTCGACGCCATGGAGATGCAGAACCTGGGAACCGGCGGCAAGACCATCTGGCGCTTCGAGAAAACCAACATTCTTTCCGGCATCGACGACAAGTATTTCACGGTGCGGTTCGTGGAACGGGGAAGGTAGACCATGTCGGGAATATCCGCGCAAGTGCGTCGATCCGCCCTCTTGACGGTTCTTGTCTTGGTTCTTGCCGCGGCGGCCCCGGCCCAGGGTGTCCGGTTTTCCGCCGCCTTGACTCCGTCCGCCTTTGTTCAGCCCGGCCAAAACGAGGCCCTGGCCTTTGCGGGCCTTCGGGGTACGGGAGCCCTGCGGGGCGATCTGGGCGACGCGTTCGCCTATACGGTTTCCGCGGAGACCTACATCAACGCCGCGGGCTTGGCCGATGCCGCGGACTGGGAATCCTCCTGGGACGGTCGTCTTCTCTCCGCGAGCCTGATGGGTAACTCCCGCCTGTCGGGTACGGCGGAGCTGAAGGAGGCCTGGGTGGAAGCGAGCCTGGGGGATCTGGACCTTCGCCTGGGCAAGCAGGTCGCCGCTTGGGGGCTCGCGGACGGGAACAACCCTACGGATACCCTGAACGCCCGTCACCAGGGAACCCGGTATTCCACGACCCTGGACGAACAGAAGATCGCCTCGTGGATGCTCAACGCGACCTGGTACCTCCCGAACAACCTGGGGACCATCCAGGGGATCGTTCTCCCGGTGAGCATCCCCAACGATCTTCCGTCCCTTGCTATGACCATATCCGCGGGGCCGACTACTATCGTCATCGAGGAGGACTCCTACCCGGAGCTGAGCCTTGAGAACGCGGAAGGTGGTCTGCGGAGCCTCTTCTACCTGGGGAACCTTTCGTTCTCTGCAAGTTATTTTACCTACTTGGATCGCTATCCGGATTTCACCGTATCCGTGGTCGGAGGTCCGTCGACCACCATCACCTACACCCCGACGCATAACCGGATCCACCAGCTCGGGCTGGACGGAGTCTACACGGTCGGGGGCTTCGACCTTCGCACCGAGTGGGCCTTGAATCTCACCAAGGACATGGACGGAGTCAGCCCCGTGGAAAAGAATCCCTTCATCCAGGGAGTGGTCCAGGCGTCCCGGACTTTCCGGAACGGCACGACCACCCTCTCCCTGGCCTGGGCTCCCCGGGTCGTCCTGAACTACACCGCCCCCTCGGACTACCCGAGCCCCGAGGACCAGCAGTCCGCAGAGATGATCCGCAGGTACGACGGCCAGGCCTACCCGCTGGAAAACGCCCTTAGCTTCCGGGCGGCTGGTAAGTACCTGAATGAAAGCCTCCAGCCGGAGCTCTTGTTCCTGGCGGAAACCGGGGCCCGGGACTGGCTGGGCACCCTGTCCATCGCCTACCAGCTATCGGACGGCCTCACCATAAAGATCGGGACCGTACAATACGGGTCCTTCCTGGCACAGGGAGATCCGGACCGGGAGCTCGGGACCTTCAGCAAGAGCGCCGCCATAGACAACGACTATTTCTTTCTCGAATTGAAATTCAGCTTCTGATCCCGGCCCCGCCGACCGACCCCGGCTGTCCGAAAACGCCGAGTGTTTTCGGACAGCCCTCCCTCGCGCCTTGAGCCTTCCTGCGCTACACTTGGAGGCGGAGGCATGCCATGGGCGAAAAATCCGCGATGAAGAAGAAGGAGTACCTGGAGGAGCTGGACCGCCTGACCGTGGAGCTCGTGAAGCTCCAAGAGTGGGTCAAGGCCAAGAAGCTCAAGGTGGTGGTGCTGTTCGAGGGCCGGGACGCCGCCGGAAAGGGCGGGGTCATCAAGGCCATCACCGGGGGGCTCAATCCCCGCTACGCCCGGATCGCGGCCCTGGCCGCCCCCACCGAGCGGGAGCGGAACCAGTGGTACTTCCAACGCTACGTCGCCCAGCTCCCGACGGGGGGCGAGATGGTCTTCTTCGACCGGTCCTGGTACAACCGGGCCGGGGTGGAGAGGGTCATGGGCTTCTGCACCGAGGAGGAGTACCTCGAGTTCGCCCGGTCCGTGCCCGAGTTCGAGCGCATGCTCCAGCGTTCCGGGATCATCCTGATCAAGTACTGGTTCAGCGTCAGCGACGAGATCCAGGAGGCCCGGTTCCGGGACCGTCTCCGGGATCCCGCAAAGCGCTGGAAACTGAGCCCCATGGACATGGACGCCCGGTCCAAGTGGGTGGAGTATTCCAAGGCCAAGGACGAGATGTTCGCCTTCTCGGATCTTCCCGATTCTCCCTGGTACGTGGTGGACGCGGACGACAAGTACTGCGCCCGGCTCAACACCATCGTCCATTTCCTGGGAAAGATCCCCTACGGGGACCTTACCCCCGAACCCATCGAACTGCCGCCCCGCCAGCAGGGCGGCGACTACCGGCGCCCCCCGATCGAGGGCCTTAAGTGGATACCCCGGGTCTATCCGGAGTCCGAAGGCAAGGGCGCCAAGAAGGCGAAGTGGAAGAAGCCTCCTAAACCGGGCAAGGAGGGGAAGAAAGCGAAGCCCGGGAAGCCTGCGAAACAGGGGAAGCCCCGCAAGGGGGCGGCGAAGGACAAGGTCGGCAAGCCCAGGAAGCCGGAAGGCATCGGCGAAGGAGAGGGTGACCGGGAGGCCTAGCCGGCGGCCGCCCGGGATAGCTGTCCGGTTGGATTCTTCCGCCGGGGCCTCCGGAACGCGCCGGAGAACCAGGCACAAGCCGGTCTCTGAATCGTCCCCGGCCGTGGTTGTACCCGAGCGGGATCCGGGGATCCGTCCGCGGCCGCGCCAATCCGGCCGCGGAGCTCCGCGATCCTGTCCGGACGGAAAAGGCTCGCGGGCGCCGCCGGACAATCGATGCCGCAGGGAGTGAAGAAGGGTTCCATACAGCCTCCTCGGAGGGGGGCGAGCCGTTCCGGTCCCCGGAGCGTCCGCCGGTCTTGAGGAAAGACTACCGGGAAACCATGTCGAAAAATGTCAAGGTTTATCTGAAATCCCCGATTCTTCATACAATTCCGCGACTTTCCGCGCCCGATCGGCGAACTCCGCCCGGATCTCCGGAGGGCCCAGGACCTCGATCCCGTCCCCGAAGCCCATCAGAAAGCTGAACAGCCATTCCCCGTCGGGCATACGGAGGTCGACGACGCGTCCTCCCCTGCCGTCGGGGATGCCGAAATCCCGGCCCAGATCATCCTCGAACCGGGTCAGGGCGGACGGCGCGACCCGGATGCGCAGCTCTGTCCTACGGCCGTACACGGACCTCCAGGCGTCCTCGGAAGGCTCCGGGCGAGGTTCGAATCGTTCCATCCGGGTCTTCGGGCGCTCGATCCGGACGAGCTTGAAGAGCCGCCAGTCCCGCCGAAGTCGGCACCAAGCCCAGAGGTACCAACCCTCCCAGAGGTAGACCACCGCCGCGGGCTCCACGGTCCGATCGGTCCGCCGCCCTTCCGCGTCCCGGTACCCGAACCGGACCGTGCGGCGGTCCTCGATGGCGTCCCGGAGGAGTCCCACCAGGGCATGCTCGTCCCGGCCGGGGGCCAGGGAGATCCGGAGCCAGGACGAGCGCCGGGTCCGGATCATGGGCCATTCTAACCCGGAGAGGGAGGGCGGGGTAAGGAAGAAAGGATGGGAGAGTGAGGCTAATTCCGGCTTCCGGTTTCGAGGGTGAAAAAAATTGTTCCTTATGGTATACTTTCTAATTGGTGCATGGCTTTTTCCTTTGCGGTGTGAGAGGAACTACGGTCTACCTGAACTGTGAGGCCGTACATTCCAGGTTTCCTCGGTCCGGATGGGAGGCTAGGGTATGTACCGAAAAGTATTGGATTTTTTATCTGGAAAATTTCCTAGTTCTGCGATTCGACCTGCTTATTCCCGGTTTTTATCCTTAGTTGTCCGTGCATCCCTCGCCTTCATTCTTGCGGATATCTGGATTTCCGGTTCCACAGCGCAAACGTCGGCCGGGAACGCCGATCTTCGAGTGCCTGCAAAGGGTGGATCCATCCCTGGTGAATTATGCCTATTTGCTCAACCGACGGGTCTGGTTCCGTTCCTGGACTCGGCAGAGACGTTCACCTTCGGGGGATCCTTGAGCTTGGGCGCCGAACTAGGCTTCGGCGTTTCAAAAATGCAGCCTCAGGTCGGGTTACGGATGGATTATGGAATGATTCCATTCAAGGCGGATGATTCCGTCTCCATCGTCAGTACTGAAGTTCGAGGCGGCGTATCTATGCCGCTCAGTCTCCGATTCCGGTTCAGTACGGCCGCAGGCGCAGGGTACTATTATGGATTTATTACCTCGAGCGGTCATTCAGGTACCGGTCTCGCCCTGTCGGCGGGTACGGAACTGCGATACCTGCTGTCTCCAGGGATCGACCTGTCCGCCGGGATCGGGTACAGGAACTACCTGGCTCTCTTTCACGGACTTACGGTCAACTTGGGTACTACCCTGTATCTTCAAGGGCGATCAGATCGAGCTTCCCGAATGGAATCAAGCAAGCCTCTCCGCCCCGAACTTCTTTTAGGCGCCAAACCTCATCAGCAAGGGCATGGGGTTGAAATCGAGAAGATCGAGGTTTCAGAGCTTTTCCCGGTATTCCACAAATACTATGATGTTCATCCCCTCGGCCGCGCGCTCATCGTGAATCGGGAGCAGGAAACCGTGGGGGATATTAAGCTTTCTTTTTTCATTAAGCAGTTCATGGATTCTCCCCAGTCCTGTCCGGCCCCATCGTCCCTCGGACGCGGAGAATCCCTCGCCGTCGACTTGTTGGCGTTGATCTCGGATCGTATTCTGGAGACCACTGAGAGCACGAAGGTTCAGGGCGAAGTCGTACTGGAGTACCGACTTGGCGCGGATATATTCCGGGATGTGCGGACCGTCAGCCTCCGGGTGTTCGACCGGAACGCCATGACATGGGAGGATGACCGCAGGGCGGCGGCCTTCGTTACTGCCAAAGATCCCAAAGTACTCGGGTTTTCCAAGATCGTGAGCGGATTGATCCGCGATCGGGGACCTCAGGCGGTTGATTCGAACCTTCTGTACGGGATCGGCATATTCAAGTCCCTCGACCTCACGGGCTTGTCGTACGTCGTGGATCCCAAGACGCCGTTCACACGGCTTTCGGCCCAGCGCACGGAGGTGGACTATCTGCAATTCCCCCGACAGACGCTGGAATTCAAGGCGGGGGACTGCGATGATCTAAGCATTCTCTGGTGCGCCTTGCTGGAATCCGTCGGGATAGAAACCGCATTCATCACAGTGCCTGGGCATATCTTGGCGGCATTCGTTCTTTCCGAGTCGCCAGCGCAGGCGGCCAAGGATTTCACCAACACGGCGGATCTAATCGTCCGGGAAGGCAGGGTTTGGATTCCTGTCGAGTTGACGGAGCGCCGTCGTGGATTCTTGGCCGCATGGCAGGAAGGCGCTCGACAATGGAGGGAGGCGACCGCAAAGGGATCCGCGGGTTTCTATCCCGTGCACGAAGCCTGGGCGGAATACGAACCCGTTGCACTTCCGGGCGGGGCGGGGGATGTCTCTATGCCTCCCGCAGATACGATCATCTCCGCCTTTCTCCAGGAGACAACTCGATTTGTGGATCGGGAAATTTTCCCCAAGGTCAGCAAGTTGGAAGCGGAGTTGAAGGCGGGTAACGGCGGCGCCGCTGATCATAACAAGCTCGGAATCCTCTACGCCAAGTACGGCAAGATGGACAAGGCGGAGGAGGAATTTGCCAAGGCGGTGGGAAAGGGCGATTTCGTTCCGGCCCTGATCAACCTCGGGAACGTTCGATTCCTGGCCCGGGACTTCGGGAAAGCCCGTGAATACTATGAGCGGGCCTCCAAATTGGAGCCGAACAACCCTACGGTCCTCGTGAACCTCGTCCGGGTTTATTACGAACAAGAGCAGTACGGGGCGGCCCGGTTGAGTTTCGACAAGCTTGCGAAGTTCGCACCGGCCCTGGCACAGCAGTACGCCTATCTGCTCGACTCCGGTTCAGACACGCGGGGTGCCGCCGTCGGCTCGCAGAGAATAGCGGTTCTCTGGGGAGGTGAAGAATGATGGGGCGGAATGCTCGGGCTCGCACAGCCCTGACGGTCTCGGCTTGTATCCTGGCGGCCGTCCTGTTCTTTCTGACCGGATGTCCGAACAGTTTCGAGGGCGACCTCCTCCAGGAGATAAAGGCCGAGGTAGCCGCGGCCGCCGGAGCTACGGATGCAGTCAAACCGACGATCGGAACGGCCTTGAAGATAGGAACGGTGGGGCAGACGACAGTAGAACTTTCCTGGGGGGAGGCTTCGGACAACAAGACGGTTCCCGCGAATCTGGTCTATCAGGTCGTCCGGGCATCGACTCCGGGAGAATTAGCCACTGTTGAGGTGGCCCTCCAGCAGACCGTCGCGATGGTCTGGACGGCCGCCGTGACGGCCTTCTCGGTGACAGGATTGACGCCTGATACGGACTACTGGTTCGCCATCCTCGTCCGGGACGGGGCGGAGAATACGGCCTTATACGCGCCCAAGCTGGTCCATACCCTAAACGCCTCGGCTCCGACGCCCGGGAGCGGCCCCTTCTTCGCTTCTGTCACCCAGACATCCCTGACCGTGAGCTGGGATGCCGGCCACGATGACGTGACTCAGCCGGAGTCTCTACAGTACAAGCTCGTCCGAGCGGACAGCGCTGAGGCGATCGACACCGCGGCCAAGGCCGACGCGGTCACAGGAGCCGGCCTGATCCTGAACTGGTCGGCGAATACCCTGACCGCGAACGACTCCGGCCTCGGAGTGTACACGCTCTACTATTACGCGGTGCTCGTGAAGGACGGTGTGGGCAACCTGGCCCTCTACGCTCCGCAGTCCGTCCGGACCCTGGGTACCGTGTACACCGTGACCTTCGACGCCCAGGGCGGATCCGCCGCAGTTCCCGCCACAAAATCGGTGAACTACGGATCCCCCTACGGGACCCTGGCCACCACGAGCCGGACGGGGTACACCCTGGCGGGCTGGTGGACCGGAGCCGGCGGGACCGGGACGGAGGTGACGGCCTCCACGACGGTCACCACGGCCTCGAACCATACCCTCTACGCCAAGTGGACCGCCAACACGTATACGGTGGACTTCGATTCCCAGGGAGGCACGGCGGCCAGTCCGGCCTCCAAGACCGTGACGTACGGGTCCACGTACGGCGCCCTGGCCACGTCGACCCGGACGGGCTACGTCCTGGACGGCTGGTGGACGGGCACGGGGGGCACGGGAAACGAGGTCACCGCCGCCACCACGGTGACCATCACGGCGAACCAAACCCTGTATGCAAAATGGTCCGCGGCCCCCTGGGCCCGAGTTCCCTCGGGAAGCACGAATTATTCTCAGTTCGCCGCGACGGCGGTCGACGGATCCGGCAACGTCTACGCGGCCGGATACCAGATGGGCACCGCTTCCTTCACCTACGGGACGGGAGTGAGCGCCGCAGGGCTTAATTCAGGGTACAATGCCGTACTTGTCAAATACGACACGGTCGGGACCGCTTTATGGGCCGTTGTTCCCTCGGCTGCGCCATCTTCGTCGAGATTTTTCGCGGTGGCAGCGGATAGTTCGGGCAATATCTACGCGGCGGGGTTCCAGGCCGGTACCGGAACCTATACGTACGGAGGGGGTGTCAGCGCCACGGGCGCGTATTCCGGGCCTAACGCCGTAGTGGTGAAGTACAACTCCTCCGGTGCGGCTCAGTGGGCGCGGACGGTCTCCTTGGGGGCGAACGAATCCGAGTTTCTAGGCTTGGCGGTCGATTCTACAGGAAACGTGTACGCGGTCGGCTATCAGAAAGGCACGGAGATTTATACCTACGACGGAGTGATCGTGGCGGGGGATTACAGCGGATACAACGTCCTTGCAGTCAAGTACGACAGTTCCGGGAACGCCCAATGGGCTCGTTCAACGGTGACGGCGAAGAACGATTCGGAGTTCTTCGCGGCCGCCGTGGATACGTCCGGCAACCTGTATGCTGCGGGTTACCAGTTAAACGGGGATACCTTCAATTACAGCGCGTCGGTCAGCGCGACCGGCAGTTGCTCGATTGGGGAGAATGTTCTCCTCGTCAAATACAACTCCTCCGGGACCGCCCAGTGGGCTCGGACGACCAGCGGAGGAGATGGGTCAACCACTTTCAATGCTGTTGCCACGGATTCGAGCGGCAACGTCTACGCCGCGGGGTCTCAGTTCTCCTTGATCACCTATATGTACGGGACCGGTGTAACGGCGACCGCACCGGGAACGTATAATAATGCGCTGGTTGTGAAGTACAACGATTCTGGTACCGCTCAATGGGCCCGTACGGTCATCGCCGGACCGAGCGACTCCGTATGGTTGGGAATTTCCGTCGATTCATCGGGTAACATCTATTCTTCCGGGTACCAAACGACGGTCGGGACATTCACATATGGTGCGGGAGTGAGTTCCACGGGAACGAGTACCATGGCAAACGTCTCCTTGGTGAAATACGACACCTCGGGTACCGCCTTCTGGGCTCGCACACTTCTGGGCGGCACGAACAACGCCAAGTTTTTTGGCTGCGCTGCGGATACACTGGGCGGCGTGTACGCCGCGGGGTACCAGCAAACTACAGGAACGTACACGTACTACTCGGGGGTGAGCGCTACTGGCTTGTGTAGTGTGTACAATGCGGTGCTTGTGAAGTATACGCAGTAGGGGCTGCAGGCTCGCCGTGGTGGATGCATGTCTGCCGCGACGAGTCCCTCCAGCCGCGACCGGCCCCCGCCGTTCGCACGCCATTGCGCTCCGGGCTTCAGGCGTTATACTAAAACCATGAGCAAGAACATTTCTTTCTTCTTCGACTACGCGGACGGGGAGTTCGACGGGGAATCCTTCAACGGGCCGTCCCTCATGGCCACCCTGGACTGCCTGACCGCCCAGGCGGCGGCCAGCAAAGATACCTGGGAAGGCTACAGCGCCTGGAACGTGGCCATCCACGTGGCGTACTACAAGTATTACTTCGTTCGGGCGATCCGGGGACAGGACGCGGCGGGAGATTTCCCCTATCCCAAGGACAAGCACGGCTTCGGGGATCCCCCGGAGGCAACCGCGGAAGCATGGGCCGAGACGCGGGCGTATCTCCGCAGGATCCACAGGGAATTGATGGAGGCCCTGATCGAGTTGGGCCCCGAGCGCTTTTCGGAGACTATGCCCCGCTGGGACATGCCCTACGGCAAGGCGGTCGCCTGGCTCCTGAACCACGACGCGTACCACGCGGCCCAGATCCGGAACATGGGCGTCCCGGGCCTCCGGGAGAAGCGATCGACCTGAGCAGGCGGATCCCGGGCTCAGCGGTAGCGCCCTGCGTACCTCCTACATCCAGGTAAGCCCGCCGCCCTCGATGCCCACGACCACCGTGGAGATCGGGACCGAGCGGGACGCGGAGCCGGCTGCCTCCTGGACCAGTCGGGACAGGCCTCCGCAACAGGGCACCTCCATGATCGCCACGGTCACGGAGGATACCTGGGCTTCGTCGATCAGGGCCCGGATCTTGTCCAGGTAGACCTCCCGGCCGTGGTCCAGCTTGGGGCAGGCGATCACAAGGCGTCGCCCGGCCAGCAGGGCCTGGTGGAAGGCCCCGCAGGCGAAGGCGGTGCAGTCCGCGGCGATCAGGAGGTCCGCCCCCCGGAAATAGGGCGCCCGGGGGTTCACAAGATGGAGCTGGACGGGCCACTGCTCCAACCGGGAAGCGAGGCTTT
>Ga0067045_1030344_pt1 | contig 15672 bp, 18 predicted proteins | sample TerdegcTABiofilm_FD_59184 | JGI IMG/M metagenome (GOLD analysis project Ga0067045, IMG submission 59184) | Combined Assembly of (Gp0054472, Gp0054536) Wastewater bioreactor microbial communities from Singapore -Terephthalate degrading...
GGGCGATGGGATATCAGCTATCACTCCGCTGGAAAAGGTTAAAAACAGGGGTATTCTATCCATGGGAGGCGCTGGTAAGGTTACCGGCGGTGGAACTGCAGTTTACGATGAAATAAAAGAGTCAAGAGTTCCCACCGTGTTAATTCCAGGTATTCATACAGAAACTCCTTCCCTGTATCCCTGGTTTAAAGCGGCTTACTCTCACCACGCCAGTTCCGAGAAGATCAGCATCGCCTACCACGCTTACCTGGAAACCGGCTTTCAAAACATGATTGTCTCCGACATCAGCTCCAATACTGTCAGTATCCTGATTGAAGACGGGAAAATAAGGGGTGCTATGGACGCCTGTCTAGGTGCAATGGGAGTTATCCACGGCCCACTCGATTTGAAAATGCTCAGGGATATTGATGACGGTAAGAGAACTGCTAACGAATGTTTCTCCCATGCTGGGGCTGTTAAAGTTGCAGATGTCCACGAAAAAGTAACCCGGGCTAAAGACGAGATCTTAAAACGCTTAGAAAGTGGAGATGAAAAGGCGGAACTAGCCATAGAGACCATGGTTATGACCATCGTTATGGAGATATATGGCCTGGCTGGAATCGCAGCCAACATTGATGGCATTGTTTTAACTGGCTCTGTTGGTTCTATGACTGAGCCTGTTGATGTGTTCAGTTCAATTAAAGAAAAAATAGATGAACTGGGGGAAGTTGTCAGGATCGGTGAAAGATCTGGTTCTATTGGCAGTGTTCAGATTGCTAAAGCTATTTTTGAAGGTGAAAGGGATATTTTAGGGATTCCTGTACTGGTTTAATCTTTTTTTTATCCCCCACCGACTCCTGCTCCGTCTGAATCTCTGGATATCTCATAGTTGTGGTGGGATGTTTGATGGAGTTCCTGGAGGATTTTCTCCTTTTTGGACTTTCGGTTGGCTCTTTTCTTTTCCTTTTCGGGTTTTATGACCATTAGATAATCTAACCGGTAGTATAGACCGGTGGTATCCAGTCTTATCCAGGTGTTACTTTCTTTAAAGCAGATTTTATCGGCTTTTCCTTTGGTTCTGGTGCCTAGATATTTTAAGGTTGTCCCTTCAGAGATCTTATTGCCCCTGTGGTCTGTTATGTCCATTTTAAATCCTTTTTGTGTGTTTGAGGGTTTAATGTATGAGGGTTTTTAGTACTTATTTATTTCCCAATTATTCTACAGTAGAAAATTTCATCCCCATTGGAACATCTTCCTATCGCGTCAAAAAGTCTACAGTAGAAAAAATGTGGAAAATTGTAACCTTGAAATTGTCAAATTTAATGAATTCAGAACTAATTTTTCTACGGTAGAAAAAATTAACCTATTTTAATCCAGCCATTCCCGTATTAAATCCAGATCAGTGGACGCATCTAAGGATATTGGTGTTATTGTGGCACAATTTTCCTCCCTCAGGACATGTACATCCGTACCAGGATCATCTTTCTCCTGAGGCACACCATCAATCCAGTAGTAAGGCCTACCCCTGGGATCGAGTCTCTTTTCTATATGCACCTTGTACATCCTCTTTCCCAGGCGGGTTAATTTTATTTTATTGTTGTCTGGAGAAGAAGGTATGTTAAGATTCAGAAAATCTATCCCCTCAGGTAAAGATTGCCTGGCTATCCTCCGCACCACTTTTCTGGTCATCTTCTGGGCATGGGTAAAGTCCACGTCCACATGGCCGTCATGGAACTTCATATCGCCCCGAGTTACCTGTAAAGAAACCGAAAGGGCAGGTATATCCTGGGCAGCAGCTTCCATGGCTGCGCCTATTGTACCTGACGTGGTGAGCTCCGACATCCCCAGATTTTCCCCAACGTTAATTCCGGAAATAACCAGTTCCGGCTTTTTGCTGGCTATTTCAAAAATACCAACCAGCACTGCATCTGTAGGGGTGCCGGACACCGAATACGCTTCACTTCCGTCTCTTAAATTGGTTGAAGTAACCCTGATGGGTTCAAAGAGGGTTAATGCATGTCCAATGCCGCTTTGTTGAGTGGCTGGTGCCACGATATCGATTGATCCCAGATCTTCCACTGCTTTCTTGGCAGCTATGATTCCTGACGAGTTAACTCCATCGTCGTTGGTAATGAGAATTCTCATATAGGCATATATTTGCCTAACCATTCAAAAAGTTTTTGAGGATATTAAATAGGAACAGTTTTAAGTAATAAAACAATTAAACAAATATAATATACATAATAGTGTCCATATAGAGATGAGATGTTAAATCTTTCACCTATTTGCCCAAGGTGAGTTAATGGAGAAAACAAAATTAGTTGATTTCGTGGCCAAGGTCATGGAAGAATCCGGTTTCAAGGTCTATAAAAACTTCCAAACCTCCAGACATATTATCGATATCTATGGAGTACTACCGTCTGTTTTAGGCGATGTCGGAGTTGTAGTTGGTGTTAAAAACTACGATGAACAATGGGAAGTCGGACTTGACGTTCTAAAGGAGATGGAGATGGTGGCCAAGACCCTGAAGGCATCCAAAATAGTGGTGGTCAGCAGTTCCTACTTCACAGATAATGCAATCAACTACGCCGGTCGGAGAAACATCAAACTCATAGATAAAGATGGATTGGTAAACCTGGCTAAAAAATTCTCCAAAAGAGATTATGTCGATGATTATGAAGTGGATGAAGATGTAGAAATAGCCGATGAAGAATATACACCCACTAGAAAATCACCTGGCATATCCTTTTTCAGCGGGCCTAGAAAGAGTTTAGATAAGGGTGGAAAAACAAGTCGGCCCACCAGCAGTTCTATAGGACCAACGTTAAGGAATATTTTAAGTAATACCATAGTACTGATAATACTGGTTTTACTGATATCAACCCTGATAAAGTACCTGGTTAGCTACAGCGGCGATGAAAACACAGCCTTCATAGGTATAGCAACGATTTTATCAGCAGCCATCCTGTCTTATGGACTAGCCCTCTTCTTCGAAAGGGATATCATGTCCACGTTAGTTAAGGGAACCACGGTATTCTTCGTGACACTGATTATACACGTTGTGATTATTTTAGCATTTTAAATCGGTCTAATTTTAACACTCCAATATATAACTATCTAATCAATGAATTACCCATTAAAGGTTTAAAACCAGCACAACCAGTGAATTACCCATCAATAGCCCCCTTAAAAATTATTTTTAGATGGGCCGGAGGAGATTCGAACTCCTGATCACCTCGGTGTGAGCGAGGTATCATACCCCTAGACCACCGGCCCATGACTAGGAACCTGGTTTCCACCAAATAAAATAGGCTAAAAAAATAATTATTTTCAAATGGGCCGGAGGAGATTCGAACTCCTGATCACCTCGTTGTAAGCGAGGTATCATACCCCTAGACCACCGGCCCCATGGTATTTTCAGTATTAGACAGACAGTGTATATAAATCTTCTGATTATAAATCAGTGTTATTTTTATATTAAGGACAATTATATAAGGATAAAGGAATTAAATGTTCTAATCTAAAAAATGTTTCTATATTTAATTTTAAATCAATCAAATTTTATTGAGCATTCAAATTTTTAGGGAAGAAGTAGATAAGAGAAGTGATTTTTAATGGTTTTCAATGAATCCGGTAAAATATGGTTCAACGGCGAGTTGGTTAACTGGACAGAGGCGAACATACATGTTCTATCCCACGTGGTTCACTACGGCTCCAGCGTATTTGAAGGAATACGCTGCTACAAAACCCCCAAAGGTTCAGCCATCTTCCGTCTAAAAGAACACGTAAAACGTCTTTTTAATTCTGGTAAGATATACCGTATGGACAGCGACTACAGCGTAGAGGAATTTTCCCAGGCAATAATAGACACCATCAAGGCCAACGACTTGGACGAATGCTACATAAGACCAGTTATATTCCGTGGTTATAATAAATTGGGCGTTCATCCCCTGGAAAACCCGTTAGAGTATGTTATCGCTGCCTGGAGCTGGGGTAAATACTTGGGAGAAGAAGCCCTGGAAAAAGGGGTGGATGTAGGTATCTCCTCCTGGCGCAGATTAGCACCCAACACCATGCCCAACATGGCCAAGGCCGGATCAAATTATATGAACTCCCAGCTTGCTAAAATGGAAGCCATGGAAAACGGATACGAAGAAGCAATAATGCTGGACTACCAGGGCACCGTGAGTGAAGGCAGCGGTGAAAATGTTTTCCTGGTTTACGAAGGGGCCTTATACACTCCTCCCCTTTCCTCATCTATACTACCAGGTATCACCAGAGATTCCATAATAAAACTGGCCGAATCAATGGACATAGAAGTCAGACAGGAGAATATTCCCCGGGAGATGCTCTACATCGCTGATGAAGTTTTCCTGACCGGCACGGCCGCTGAAGTTACACCCATCAGATCCATAGATCAGATAAAGATAGGTAACGGTGAAAAAGGCGAAATAACCAGTAAACTACAGGAAAAATTCTTCAGCATAATCAGCGGATACCAAGAAGATAAATACAACTGGCTGACGTATGTAGAATAAACATATCCCCCAGAACAAAGATATGATCTAATTTTTTTGGTGACTTTTCAATGGATATTATACAAGCAATAATAATCGGTATAGTACAGGGACTGACTGAATTCCTGCCGGTGAGCAGCTCCGCCCATCTAGTATTTACACCCTATCTCCTGGGAACAGAATCCGGCCTGGCATTCGACACCCTACTACACATAGGAACATTAGTTGCAGTGGTTGTCTATTTCTGGAATGACCTAGTGCACATGTTCAAGTCTTTCATCGCCAGCCTGGCAGACGTTCCACACGGCAAGTTCCGTGAAGGCCTACGGGAGGACCAGTTTAAGAAACTGGCATGGATGGTGCTTTTAGGGACTATACCCGCGGGTTTAGCGGGTGTCCTGTTTAAAGGCTTCTTCGAAGGTTTGTTCAGTAACATACCTGCCGTCGGGGCGTTTCTGATAATTACTGGTTTTTTACTCTACGCATCAGAGATGGTATCCCGGAAAACCAGGGATAAATCCAGTCTAAAAGAGATGAGCATTAAAAATGCCATGTTAATTGGTGTTGCACAGGCATGCGCCATAGCCCCGGGAATATCCCGATCCGGTGCAACCATATCTACTGGTCTGTTTCTGGGACTTGAAAGAGAGCTAGCCGCCAGGTTCAGCTTCTTACTCTCCATACCAGCTATTCTAGGTGCGGCGCTGGTCCAGGTACATGACATATCATCTTTATTTGACATAACCACCAGTGTTACTGTAGCCGGCTTCATCGCTGCTGCCATATCCAGTTACCTGGCTATAAAAGTGATGTTAAAATTAATATCCGACCGGGACCTCCTGGTATTTGCTTATTACTGCTGGATAGTCGGGCCCCTGGCTATAATAATCTGGTACTTCCTCATGTAAAATTATAGCCCACATTATTTCCCGCTTTTTTTTATTCATCTTCGAAAATGAAAAGATCATCTATCGTGGACTTTAAAGCCACGGCGATGTCATGAGCCAGTTTCAGGGAGGGATTGTACTTCCCCTTCTCCAGGAAAACAATAGTCTCCCTCCTTACCCCCACCTTCTCCGCCAGCTCCGCCTGGGTAAGGTTGTACTTAGCCCTGAATTCCTTTATCCTCGTCCTCATGAAATCCCACTATTCTATGTCACCTTTACGGCTTAAAATAAGGTTAGCCACCAGCATAGCGGCTACCATGACAAAAATAGTCACTCCCATTAGTTCCACCGGATCGCGGATTCTATTTGCCCAGTACATTGAAACCACCAGAGAACCCACAAACGTCAAGGTTATATACCATGACCATGTTGCTGCAAGGGTCCCTACCTTTCTCAAACGCTCATCCTTTACTGTATCACCCATTCCAATATACGCGAAGAAGCTGATTACATAAAACATAATTCCCAGAAGAAGCCCAGTAACTATGATATCATTCATGGTCTTCCATAAAATTAAACTCAGAGAACTAACTATTAGAAGAGCTGATCCAATCCATAGTATTACCCTGTACGAATTATAATCCCTTTCAACGTTGGATTTTGTCTTTTCGGTATTTTCAGTCATTCATCCCACCTCGAAGTTATCAATTTCGAACAAAAAGTTAAATATTTCTAACTTGATGTTGTATAATTCTAACATCCTGGTATTTAAATCTTTCTATAGAAATTATAAAAAATCTGACTAAAATAGAAAATCCCAAAAAAATCGGTGCTTAAAATATTTCCGCACAGAATTCCTCTGTTTTTATTCGTATCTCACCAACGCTGACCCCTTTAACCAGAGCAGCCATCATAGCTCCTCCCGCCCCTACCCCCTCTTTAACCGATCCGTTAAGGTAGTTCTTCAGTCCTGCGTTGCCACATTTTTCAAATTGAGGATCAACGGCAAAGATGGAATAATCAGCTATCTGCCGGGAGATATAGTTAATATCCGATGTCTCATCCCTGGCCACGAAAATCGTGGTGGCGATGGAGAGTTCCTCCCAATCAAAATCTTTATCCATCTCTTTGATCACCGCACAAACCGCAGTCATCTGGGTACCCCCAGCAAGGGTCACCGGCACCTGCGAACCAGCTGCAATTCCTGCGACGGCAGGAATCATGGGGTCACCCACCACTTCCACAGCTTTAAGTGGATCACGGGCTAAGTCTCCTGCTTCAAATCCGGCGGCTTTCAATCCATCAGAGACAACCTCCAGCTTTAGGTCATGAGGGTTTTCCGGCATGCTTCCACTGACCTTGCGGTTACCATCATAGCCCATGGCAGTCAGAACACCCAGTGCTGTGGTGGTTCCCGCAGGTGTGCTCTCCCCAATGAACAGATGATCATTAAACTGTGAAAGCATCTTTCCCAGGAATTTTCCCCGTTTAAATATCTGTTCCGGGTTTAAAACAGCTTTTCCACTCTGGATATTTTCCCCTGGTTTATGGTTGATATCAAAAAAGGTTACATTAGGTTTAACTGCAGCACCCGCATCAGCTGTTAAAAAAGGTATATCCGCCAGTTCCAGGGCTGCTTTGGTAATTACAGCAGGAGTGGGTGAAGCCGTGCCTTCAACCACGGTTTGGGGAATATCAGGCAGACACAGGGCCTTTCCATGCACGATCAACTCCACATCAGCCGCTGGCGTGTAATCGGTTAATTCTGGTGTGGCACCAGCACCAGTTATGCCCGGGATATTGGAAGTTCTGGTACTGGCTATCACGCACAAAAATAGTGGGTTGGAGTCTTCCAGTATGGGTAATTCACCTGGTGAGCCAAAATGTCTGATGATATTCTTCAAGTTCTTCCACCTTTATATTGTAGTTTGATAAAATTAAATGGTTAATCCATCTATATAAGTATAAATAAACTGATGGAAAATTAAATTTCAAACCTGATTGGGAAAAATTATCGATTATCGAGTTGATTTACCAATGATATGCATGGGACTGGAGGGTACCGCAGAAAAAACAGGTGTAGGGATCGTAGATTCCTCCGGGGAAATACTGGCCTCGGTGGGCAAATCCCTCATACCAGAAAGCGGAGGAATACATCCCCGGGAAGCAGCAGAACACCATGCAAACAACATCGTACCCCTCATCAAAGAGGCATTAGTCGAATCTGGACTGGAACTGAAGGATATAGATCTGGTGGCCTTCTCCCGGGGCCCGGGTTTAGGGCCCGCCCTGCGAACGGTAGCTACTGCGGCCAGATCCCTAAGTCTGTCCTTAAAAGTACCCATCATGGGTGTTAATCACTGCATAGGGCATGTGGAGATCGGCCGCCTCACCACCGGAGCTGTAGACCCATTAACTCTATATGTCAGTGGTGGTAACAGTCAGATAATCGCCTATGACCGGGGAAGGTACCGTGTTTTCGGGGAGACCCTGGACATTGCCCTGGGTAACTGCCTGGACCAGTTCGCCCGTCAAGTCAACCTGGGCCATCCTGGCGGGCCTCGGGTAGAAGAACTGGCCCTTAAATCTCAAAACTATCTTAAACTACCCTACACAGTCAAGGGTATGGATCTATCATTTTCTGGTTTACTCACCGCGGCCATTCGGAAATATGAAGCTGGAGAACCCTTAGAGGATGTATGCTACAGTCTGCAGGAGACAGCTTTCGCCATGGTCACCGAGATAACCGAGAGGGCCCTGGCCCATTCCAAGAAAAGGGAAGTGATGTTGTGTGGTGGGGTAGCAGCCAACAGCCGGTTAAGGGAGATGATCTCCATCATGACCAGAGAACACTACGCCGACTTCTACCAGCCCCCTATAAAATATTGTGGAGATAATGGAGCTATGATCGCCTGGATGGGCCAGTTGATGTTCCATTACGGCTCGGTGCAGAAAGTGGAGGACACAACTGTGATTCAGAGGTACCGTACCGATCAGGTGGATGTTCCCTGGATGAAAACCTCCCCTGTCCATTTAGAATTACCATCCAATATGCTGGAGAAGGGAGCTGAAGCCAACATCTATCCGGGGGAATGGATGGGACGGGATGTGCTCCTGAAGGAAAGGGTATCTAAAAGCTACCGTATAGAAGAAATTGACCACAGATTAAGGAAGAGGAGAACGAAGGGTGAAGCCAAACTCCTCCATCTGGCCAAAACCTGCGGAGTAACCACCCCACTCGTATACGATATAGATAAGGAAAATAAGACCATAACCATGGAATATATACCAGGTAAACCGGTTAAAGACGTGTTCAACGAATCAGAGATATCCCAGATAAAAATCATCTGTAAAAAAGTAGGTGAAAAGGTCGCCCGCCTGCATAACTGCGGAATGATCCATGGAGACCTGACCAGTAGCAACTTACTGCTAAAAGATGGGGAAATTGTGTTCATCGACTTCGGACTGGGAAAGATCTCCGACCTGGTGGAGGATAAAGGCACCGATCTCCTGGTTTTCAAGAAAGCACTTACCGGCATACACTACGACATTGCAGAGGATTGTTTCCAGTCGATTTTAGAGGGTTACCAGGAAGCAGATGATTATCAGGAAATCTTAGAGAAAATATGGGAGATTGAGGTAAGAAGGCGTTATACAGACAACAATAATTAAACCGCTCCAATAATTAAACCATTCTTCGATGTTTAAGATCTTTCGTAGTTTTTATAGAAGTTCACCACCAGTTCTATCACGGTAGGGTCTTTAGTCAGGTCATTATGTCCCACACCACGGATTAGTTTGGGTGTGATGTTGCCCAGAATACTCTGTTCATTGGCCACGGCTCCATCTCCTTTGGCCGTCCATCTGTAAACAGTTTCACCATTTTCAACTAACTTAACCCGTGTGGGTACGTACCCCTTCCTCTTTACGGATTTATAGCTTTCATATTCTTCTTTTGAGGTTCCTATCAACCATTCCACCATACCCATCAATTTAGATATGAATTTGGTTTGTGCAGGCACTTGGTGGCCTATTATTATGTGGTAGGTAACTCCCGGCATGACCCCATCATGACCCGGCCCTGAACTATTCAGCTCAAGGGTCTGGCGGTCATAAGTACGCATATTAGCCACTGCGCCTGAAGAACCTATGTCCCTGAAATACAGGTAGAGTAAAGGCTTAAGAAGCAGATAAAGCAAGCGTCTACTGTCGATTAAATCGGCCAGTGCACTGCCGTGATTTACTGGCGCTATACCGATCCACTGCCGGATGTTCTTGTAATTATCATTTTTCATCATGTAGAACCGGGAAACCAGAGCACCCATGGAGTGGCATACTATGTCGAACTTACCAGTGTATCCGGTAGACGCCCTGATATCAAAGATGAACTTCCCTAAATCAGTAGGGTAATTATAGGGATCGCCTGTGGCGGGTAGATAATTAAACTCATAATAAGGGATGTTCTCTTTATATAAAGCTTTTTTCATCACATCCCATTCTACGAGTACATCCTCCTCCTTCCTAGGACGCCATCCATGGACTAAAATTACGGGGGTTAGCTCCGCCACTGATTTTGTTGAATCTGTATCGTTCATAATGTGTATCACTTTATATGAAATCTGATTTTTAAAGACCATCGTCGTTATTTTTCCAAATTCGTTCATTAAAAATATTACTTCAACAATCTAATTTACAGATAACAATAGATAAGTCCACAATTAAACCTATGATTAAACTAATTAATATTTACTATTAGAATTACTGTTGGTCTTTAAAATGTCTGAAAAAATCGATTCAAAAATCATTACCTTTATAACCGGTAACTCCCATAAAGTTAAAGAAGCCCAGGGAATATTGAATAACTTGGGAATTTCACTGGAGCATGCTGATCTCGGCTACCCTGAAATCCAGGGAAACCTGGAGGATGTGGCCCGGTACGGTGCACAGTATGCTAGCAGGCGTCTCGGTAAACCAGTGATAGTAGAGGACGCCGGATTATTCATAAAAGCCCTTAAATGGTTTCCAGGGACATATTCATCCTACGTGCAGGAAACATTAGGTAATAAGGGCATATTGAAGCTTATGAGCGATGTTGAAGACAGATACGCCGAGTTCAGGTCGGTAATTGGGTACTGCACCCCCAAAACCGAGCCCGAGGTTTTTTTAGGCACTGTCAAAGGACGCATCGAATACGAGGAAAAGGGCCAGTACGGTTTCGCCTACGACCCCCTGTTTATCCCAGATGGATACGACAAATCCTTCGGAGAACTACAAAGACAAGAGAAAAACATGTTCTCCCACCGTCGCAAATCGCTCGAGAAGTTCGCACTGTGGTATAAAGACCAGGGATAATAAACCATAAAAATGGACTGAATCCACAATGAAGTGTATCAACCTGCTCTAACCACATTATTAAAATAATATTTTAGAGGTGAAATAATGGCAGTTAAGCCAGAATGGATTGAATACTCCAACGAAGAGATTGAAGAACTGATATTAAAACTTAAAAAGGAAGGAAACTCCACCAGCATGATGGGAATCATCCTGAGGGACCAGTACGGTATCCCCGATGTTAAACTGATAACCGGGCTCAAAATCACCCAGATCCTGGAAAAGCACAACCAGGGCCTGGAATACCCAGAGGACCTAATGAACCTCATCCGGAAAGCAGTTAACATCAGGGACCACCTGAAAGAGAATCCCAAAGACCTGCATACCAGGAGAGGCCTGCGTATCGTGGAATCCAAGATCAGGAGACTGGTGAGATACTACAGGAATGAAGGCGTACTTCCTGAAGGATGGAGATATGAACCAAAACAAGCAGCATTACTTGTTAAATAGAGCTGAAGAAGCCCATAAACTCTTAAAAGAGCACTTAGATCAGGATCATGTGGTGAGAGTAATCTCCCACAACGATGCTGACGGAATATCCGCTGCTGGTGTGATCTGCAACGCCATCACCCGGGAAAAGGGTAAATTCCATGTCACCATAGTGCCCCGGCTGAAGGCAGAGGTCCTGGATAAGATTTCCCAGGAAAAATATAAGTTATTCTTCTTTTGTGACATGGGCAGCGCCTGGACCCAGCGTATAGGTAAGCTTAAAGGAGACGCCATAATAGCAGACCACCACCAGACCATCGATTCCACCGAAGACCAGGAGACAGTGGTGCACGTCAACCCCCACCTCTTCGGCCTGGACGGAACCAGGGATGTCAGTGGTTCAGGAGTAACTTATCTGGCAGTAAGGCCCATGGGTCACTATGAACTCACCGCATTAGCCATGGTGGGTGCTTTCGGAGACATGCAGGGCAACGGCAACATTACCGGGGTTAACCACACCATACTACAGGAAGGAATAAAGAAAGGAGTATTAGAAATTAACGACGGGTTGAAGGTCTCCTTCTTGAATGGAGAACCCCTGTATAAAGCGCTTTCCTACACTTTTCTACCTTTACCTGGCATTTCCGGTGATTTTGAAGGTTCAAAAACCTTCCTGGAGAAGATCGGACTATCCTATGAAACCAAATTCCCCGACCTCAGCAACGAAGAAAAGGACACACTGAAAAATGAGTTGGTGAAGGTAAACCCGGAAATTTTCGGTAAAATCTACCAGATAAAAGATGAAATACCACTACTTAGAAATATAGACGATTACTCCCAGATAATAGACGCCTGCGGAAAGAAGAAAAAGTACGGCTACGGCCTGAGCATCTGCCTGGGAGACAGGGAAGAATCCCTCCAGGAAGGACTGAACTACCTGAAAAACTATCAGGACACCATAATAAAAGGTATCGAATGGATTAAAAAAGAGGGCTCCCGGGAAATGGATCACATCCAGTACATATACACAGAGGATAAGGATATAAAGAGCTTCATGGGGACTCTGGCCAATGTGGGATTGGATCTTAAATTATTCAATCAAGATAAACCTGTCTTAGCGATTTCTCGTATGGATCCCCTCATCAAAGTTTCCGGACGTACCACTCTGGCCAATACTGAAAAAGGGATTAATCTTGGCCAGGCCTTCGAACAGGCATCACATAGCTATGGTGGTACCGGGGGCGGGCATACCGTAGCAGCTGGAGCTGTTGTTCCCCGAAATAACAAGGATAATTTCCTGAACCTGGTGGATGAGATCATTAAAACCCAACTGGAAGAAGATAAATCTAACAAATCCAAACAGATAACATTCAGTTAAATTTTAAAGAGGTCCTCTATGCAGCTTACACCAGAAGAACAGGATATGTACGATGGAAAATATGGGATCGCCGTAGAGAAATCCATGGAGATCCTGGTGGCCCTGGGTGATATCTACGGAGCAGAAAAGATGGTGGATATAACATCTGCCCAGATAGCAGGGGTTTCCTATAAAACCATCGGAGACGCTGGCCTAGAGTACTTAGAAGAATTGGCAAGTACTGGTGTTAAAGTGAGAGTCCCCTCCACGTTGAACCCTGCAGGAATAGACCTGGTCAAATGGAAAGAGTTGAACTTCCCAGCAGACTTCGCTGATAAACAGTTGAAGATCATCGAGGCCTACAATAAAATGGGCATCAGTACCACCTGTACATGCACACCCTACCTGGTGGGTAACGTTCCTACCCTGGGAAGTCACATCGCCTGGTCAGAATCTTCAGCGGTGGCCTATGCCAACTCAGTCCTCGGAGCCAGGACCAACAGGGAAGGCGGCCCGGGAGCCCTGGCAGCGGCCATCTGTGGAAAGACAGCTGAATATGGTTATCACTTAGATGAAAACAGGAAGGCAAATTACATTTTCGAGCTTGAAACCCAGTTAAAAGGTACAGACTACGGTGCACTAGGCTACTTGGTGGGAAAAATAGTGGGGGACGGAGTGCCCTACTTCAAACTAAAAAACACCCCATCAATCAATGAACTAAAAAGTCTAGGCGCTGCACTGGCATCATCCGGTGCGGTTGCACTTTATCATGTGGAAAACGTCACCCCCGAATATAAAGATGCCCTTAAAGGGGTTGATATTGGTGGAATAGAAAAAATTGTGGTGGATAAGGATCAGATAACCGAATCCCACCAGAAACTATCCACGACCACCCGAAAACCAGATTTAATCTGTGTCGGGTGTCCGCATGCATCATTAGATGAGATTGAAGCAATTGCAAGGAAAGTTGCTGGTCGGAAACTCTCCACACCCCTATGGATATGCACCTCGATATCAGTTAAAGCCGAATCAGACAGTATGGGCTACACCAAAACCGTAGAAGATGCCGGTGGTAAAGTAGTATCCGACACATGTATGGTGGTCTCGCCCATAGAAGACCTTGGTTTTAAGGTTGTTGGTGTTGACTCTGCAAAAGCAGCTAACTACGTACCCAGCATGTGCGGTTTAGATGTGGTTTACGGTGAACTGGATGATTTGCTTGAAAAATAGCAATATCTAGATAAAATAAAGAAAGTTATTTGAATTAGGTTCCTATTATTTTCAAGAATATAACACGTATTTTATTTAAAATAAGTATATAAATAATCAATCATCATCAATTCTTAAATGATATGATATTTAAATCAAACAAAAATCTTTATATACCAAAATCCATACGTAATAATATACTTTTTTTATTTGTTAAGGAGGACAAAGTGTGACAATCGCAATATCTATGAAAGTTAATGATGGTATTGTATTAGCGGCTGATAGTGCCTCTGCAATTATTGAAAAAAATCCTTCCGGTGCTTTAAGTGTTGTAAATATCTATAATAACGCTAATAAGATTTTTAATTTAATTAAAGGAAAACCAGTTGGATTAATTGCTTGGGGATCTGGAAGCATTGGAAACTCTTCAATTTCTACACTTACTAAAGATTTTAGGGAACTAATTAAAGAAAAAAAAATCGGATCAATAGAAAATAACAGTTATACTATAAAAAAGATGGCGTTAGAGTTTAAAAAGTTCATATATGATGAGAATTATTTAAAAGAATTTAAAAGTTGGGATGAGAAACCTGACATGGGGTTCATGATAGTAGGATATTCAACAAATAGTCATTTTTCAGAAGAGTGGAAATTAGACATCCAGAACGGTGAGTGTGAAGATCCTTATATCGTTAGGGAGAAAAACCAGATTGGAATTACTTGGAACGGGGAACCAGAAGCCATATGTAGGCTTTATTTGGGACATAGTACGGCGCTTTCAGATATTTTAGAGATGACAGGACTAAATAATTCAAAAATTACAGAAATTTTAGATATTTGTCAAGAAAGATTAGTTGCTCCTATGGTAACTCCAGCTATGCCAATTCAAGATGCTATTGAACTGGCTGAATTCTTAGTTGACACTACAACACAATTTTCACGTTTTATTCCTGGTGCTTCTACAGTTGGCGGACCTACTGAAATAGCAGCGATCACTAAACACGAAGGTTTTAAATGGATAAAGAGAAAACATTATTATGATGTTTCTTTAAACATGGGGGTTTAATATGGTTGAAAGATGTGGAAGTGTTATATTTAAAGGGTCTATAGATCATAATCGAGTGGCAAAAAACCAATTAAACTATAACTATGTAACTGCGGTTTCTATGAGTATAAACTACCAAAATCCATATATATTAGAAGAAGAGGATTTAGAATTCGGAAGAAGGACTGAAATAGCTTTAAATGAGATTTCTGAAGGTCATGGGATCAAAATGAACTGTGTAGACTTCCTGAAAGAATTAGAGACATGGTGAATGATGATAATACACTTAAAATTGTTTTTCTTCCTAATTTCCAAGATGTGTTGAAGAAATTGAAAGAGCCAACAAAAAGTGAAGTTAAAAAAAAAATTGAAAAAATTGTTAAAAACCCCAAAATTGGAAAACCCATGCGTTACGGGAGGAAAGGCACAAGAGAAGTTTATGTGGGTTCTAAATCATTCAGATTGTCTTATAAATATCTAGAAGATGAAAATACGATCTATTTTGCTGATTTTTATCATAAAAAGCACCAATAATAAATGGAATGTATAATCCATTCTTAAATTTGTTTTAATTTCTTAAATATTAATATTAGTAAAGAATTGAATAAATTTAATTTTTATGAGTTCAATTATCAAAGACTAATTGTCAGATAATTTTATATCTTATTTCCATTTTTAATTTAATTAACTAGAAAACTATTATTAGGATTGAAATGGTAAAACAGGAACATACAAAAGATATAAATCCTTTGAAGAAATCCATTAATTGGATCCAACACCCCCTCATCAAGCCAGAGAAAATTGAATCCCGGCTTTACCAGCAAGCACTGGCGGCTCAGGTTTTAAAGAAGGGCAACA
>Ga0067045_1030345_pt1 | contig 15668 bp, 14 predicted proteins | sample TerdegcTABiofilm_FD_59184 | JGI IMG/M metagenome (GOLD analysis project Ga0067045, IMG submission 59184) | Combined Assembly of (Gp0054472, Gp0054536) Wastewater bioreactor microbial communities from Singapore -Terephthalate degrading...
CGGGGATACCGGGCCCGAGGATCGAGGGAGGGCTTGCAAGGATGTTCCGCCAACGGGCCTTCCTGAGCCGGACTCGGCTTTCGGAATCCCAACGGAGGATCTGGATGAAGAAGTATCCCACGCCCCTGAAGAACAGGCCGGAATACCTTCCGGCGTATGCCTGTGCTTGATCAGGCGAGGATTGCATATCCTGCCTTGGTACAAGCTTCGTAACACTAAGCCTAAGCTGCGAGCTGCCTGTGTCCTACTCCCCCCACATCTTCCGGAGCCCCGCGAACACGGCGTCCGCGTCCGCCTCGGTGACTTCGGGCTCCTCGTAGTAGGTGATCAGGTGGGAGGGGATTTCGGCCAAGAAAGGGGACGGGGCACAATCCACGGCCTGGGCTTGGCGTCTGCGCTGTCGGCAGGCGGAGATGTAGAGTTTTCGTCGGGCCCGGGTAACGGCCACATAAAAGAGGCGACGCTCCTCCTCCAGGTTTCCGGCTCCTTCCGCAAGGGCTCGGGCATGGGGCATGATCCCGTCCTCGCAGCCGGCAATGAACACGACCTCGAACTCCAGGCCCTTGGAGGCATGGACGGTCATGAGATTGACCTTCCCCGAGTCCTCCTGGTCGTCCAGGTCGTCCCGGGTGATCAGGGAAATGCGGTTCAGCCAAGCGAACAAGGACGGATCCAGGTTGTCCGGATCTTTCTCCCAGGTCTCGATGGATTGGATCAGGCTTTCCACGTTCAGGAACTTCCACTGGGCGGCCTTCTCGCTGTGCTGGTTTTCCGAAATCAGGTAGCCCCAATAGTCTATGGCGTCGACCATCTTCCGAACCTTGGCGGCCAGGTTTCGGCGGCCCAGCATTTCCTCCCGGAAGCTTTGGATCGTCCGGAGAAACTCAAGAGCGTCCGCCCGGGACCGGTCGGGTAACTCGTCCTGTCCGTCCAAGGCCAGGGACTCCAGGGCCGTGTAGAGGGAGCCCGACATCCGCCGGGCCCGTTCCTGAAGGTGCTCCAGGGCCCGCCGTCCCAAACCCCGGCGAGGCACATTCAGGATCCGGATAAGGTTGATGTCGTCCTGGGGGTTGGCGATGACCCGGAGGTAGGAGATCACGTCCTTAATCTCCTTGCGCTGGAAGAAGCTTGTGCCTCCGGATACCTTGTAGGGTACGTTCTCCGCGAGCAGGGCCTCCTCCAGGTTCCGGGTCAGGGCGTTCGTGCGGATCAGGATTCCGATGTCGCTGTAGGGAACCCTCTCGGAAAGGCGGGCTTCCTTCACCGCCCGGGCGATGAACTCCGCCTCCTCGATCTCGTTCTCCGGGGTGTAGACCTCGATGGGGGTGCCCCCCGTGCGGGAAGGGGACCATAGGGCCTTTTCCTTCCGGTTTTCGTTGTTGGCGATGACCGCGTTGGCCGCGTCCAGGATGGTGGAGGTGGAGCGGTAGTTGCGCTCCAGTTTGATCTCCTTCCGATGCGGCCAGTCCCGCTCGAACTGGACGAGGTTTTCGTAGTCGGCCCCCCTCCAGGAGTAGATGGACTGGTCGTCGTCCCCGACCGCGCAGACGTTGTCGTCCGCGAGGAGCCGCATCAGCCGATACTGGATCCTGGATGTGTCCTGGAATTCGTCGATCATTATGTACCGGTACTGCTCCCGATACTTGGCCAGGGCGTCCGGGAAGGCCTCGAAGATCTCGATGGGCTTGACGATCAGGTCGTCGAAGTCCACGGCGTTGTGGGCCTTGAGGGAGGCTTGGTACTCTTCGTAGACCTTCTCGTAGAGGTCCGTTCCGTCCCAGGTCCTCCTTCGGGTCTTGATCTCCGAGAACGCGGCCCCCGCGACCGCGGGGTCGAAGCTTTCCATACGGAAGCCCGTCTCCCGGGCGCAGTCCTTGATAAGCTGGGTCCGGTCCGTCTCGTCGTAGATTGAAAAGCTGTCCTTCCATCCCAGGCGGTGGATTTCCTTCCTAAGGATCTTGACCCCGAAGGCATGGAACGTGGAAACGGTCAGGCTTTGCAGTTTTTTCCGGGTGAGGGCCTTAACCCGATCCTCCATCTCCCGAGCGGCCTTGTTCGTGAAGGTCAAGGCCAGGATGGAGGACTGGGGTATGCCTTTTTCGAGCATGTAGGCGATGCGGTACGTGATGACCCGGGTCTTGCCGGATCCTGCCCCGGCTATGATGAGCACGGGTCCCTCGACGGCGGTGACCGCCTGGTACTGCTCCGGGTCGAGTTCCGCCTGGTAATCGATCTTCATATGGGAAGCAAGTCCTAAAGACGCTTGATCAGGAAGGAGAGGGCGCCGATCCCGAGGCCCACAACCGCGGATACCACGATGCCCGCGGCCAGGACGCCCAGTCCGATATACAGGGATGCCTTCCGCTTCCGGAGACCTAGGACCCAGGCCCCCAGGGCTCCGGTCCACGCCCCGGTGACGGGAAGCGGAACGGCCACGAAGACTAGGAGTCCCCAGTACCCGTATTTTTCCACGGCGCCTCCGACCTTGGCCCGGGCTCTCTCCACGATTCCGTCGAAAAGCCGGGCATACGGCGCCCACCGATGGAGCAGGCCGTGCAGGGTGCCCAGAAACAGGAACGCGAAGGGCGCCACGAGGACGTTGCAACCCACGGCCAGTAGGAAGGCGGCGGGCAAGGGCACTCCTCGCGCGACCGCGTAGGGAATCGCCCCCCTTAGCTCGGAGATCGGAAGGAAGGATAGGAGTACGGCGGTCAGAAGGGTCGGAAGATCCATGGGGGGCGAGTATAGCGGGGAATCGGGAAACAGTAAACGGTGGTCAGCGGCCGGAAATGACTTCAGGAGTCAGGAGCCGTGCACGCCCGAGCATTCACAGAAATCGATGCCGGGGGTCTCCTCCGTTCACGGACCACAGTCCACCGACCACCATCCCAGGATCCTTCTACCGACACCCTCCGCATCCTCCGCGTCGAACCACTCCACCCCCGGCAGGGTGCGGAAGAAGGCGACCTGACGCTTGGCATAGCGGCGGGTGTCCCGGGCTATCGCGTCCCGTACGTCCCGGAGCCGCGGGCAACCGGCCCTCCGGGCCTCCAAAAATTCCCGGTACCCGATGCCCTGCATCCCGGGATCCCTCTCCGAACGGCCGGCCTCGAGGAGGTTCCGAACCTCCCGGACCAGCCCCGCCGAGAACATCGCATCCACCCGGGACTCGATTCGTTCGTACAAAACCTCCCTGGACCGGTTCAGGGCGATCAGCAACAAGTCGTACCCGGGACGGGGTTCCGCGGGGATCTTGAAGGAGGACAGCGGCCGCCCGGCTGAGCGCAGGACTTCCACGGCCCGGGTAAGCCGATAGAGGTCCCGGGGATGGATCCGGGCCGAGCTCTCGGGATCCCCGGATTCCAGCTCGGCGCGCAAGGCTTCGGGTCCGAGCTGAAGAAGATCCCTCTCCACTTCGGACCGTATGCGGGCGTCCGCCGGAGGCGCATCCGGAAGACCGCACACGAAATTCTTAAGGTAGAATGCTGTTCCGCCGGACAGCACGGGCAGACGGCCCCGGCTGCGGATGTCGGCGCAGGCGCGGTCGGCCTCCCGGACAAAATCGCCGGCGGTGTACTGTTCCGAGGGATCCCGTATGTCGATCAGGTGGTGGGGCAGGTCCCGTAGAAGGGCCGCGTCCGGTTTGGCCGTACCGATGTCCAAGCCTCGGTAGACCTGCATGGAATCCGCGGAAACCACCTCGGCCCGGGGCAGACCGGGGACCCGGTTCCCGAGGAACAGATCCGAAAGAAGGGCCGTCTTGCCCGAAGCGGTCGGGCCGAATAGGAGAAGAGCTCTATTCGATGAAGCGGTACTCAACCTGGCCGGAGAAAATCTGACGCATGCCCAGGGAAACCACCTTGCCGTTGTACTTCTCCACCTCGGGAGTGCGGAGCACGGCAAGCTGGTAGGCCCGGCGGGTTACGGCCACGGTAAACTCGTAGGCGTTGGTCTTGTTCTCGATCAGCTCTTCGAAGGGCAACAGCATATTCGCTCCGGTATTCGTCTCATTGTCGGGAATGGAATTATACCGGCCCGCGCCGGGGGGATCAAGGGGCGTCCGAGCCCCCGACGTCCGGATCGGTATCAAGATCGGACAATGCTCGTTCCAGTCGTTCGATCATCCGATCCGCGGCGCGGCCAAGCTCCTCCTGGTCGGCCTCCCGGGAGGGGCGATGGGCCCGTTCCCGGAAGAGCTCATCCACGATATAGACGCTCGTGAGGATCGAGGTCTTAAGGGGATCCGTCACCCGGGTCGTCCGCTGGACCTCTTCCGTGCGCCTTCGGATGTGCGCAAGGATGGCGTCCATGTATTCCCGGGATTCGTCGGTCTGTATCGTGAACGAGGCGCCCAGAAGTTCGATTCTCAGGGTCTGGACGGCCACGGCGGGGCGACCGGAGTCAGAATATCTCGAGCTCCGCCCCGTCCGCGCCGGGATCGGGATTCGGAGCTGTCCCTTCCTTGGCGGGTAAGGCGGGTTCGGGTCGGGCGGTCTCCGCCGAGCGGGACGGGACGGCGGGCTTCTGAGCCGCCGGGGCGCCGCTTGCGGAAGCGGCCGGGGCCGAGGGAGAGACCGTCCGGACATGCTTGTCCGTCTGGACAGGACCGGCCGGGACGGGGTCCTGGATCGCATCCTCGAAGGCGTTCAGGCGTTCCAGGGCGTGCAGGATACCCTGCTCGATGCGCTCCTGGTCTTTTCGGTACTCCTCGATGGCCCTCTCCAGATCCGCCGCCCGTCGTTTCTCCCGGGCGGCGGAATCCCGCAGGGCGGCGTTCTCGGAGCTCAGCCGATCGATGGCCGCTAGGGCTTTTTCGATCCGCGCCTCCAGGGCCTGGACCTGCTCGAGGGTGATCATCCTAGGCCTGGAGTGCGGCCTTGGCCCGCTCGACTATAGCCTTGAACGCAGGGGCGTCCCGGACGGCCATGTCGGAAAGAACCTTTCGGTCCACCGCCACTTGGGCTTTGGCCAAGCCATCGATCAGGCGGCTGTAGGTGATCCCTTCCGGCCGGCAGGCCGCGTTGATGCGGGCGATCCAGAGGGTGCGGAATTCATTCTTCTTGGCCCGGCGGTCGCGGTACGCGAACATCAGGGCCTTGGCCACGGCGTCCTTGGCCGCCTTGTGGTTGGTGCCGCGGCGCCCGCGGTATCCCTTGGCCAGCTTGAGGATCTTCTTCCTATGGTCCTTGCGGCGGGTGCCGTCTACTGCTCTAGGCATTCTATCGCTCCTGTGCTATCTGTCGCTCTTCTTCAGGGAATCCCGCGCGCTCCGAACGGGGGAAGGAGCGCGCCGTGATTCAGCCGTTGGGAAGAAGCTGTTTCTTGATCATGCGGACGTTGCCGCCGTCCACGAAGCCTGCCTTGCGGAGATTCCGCTTCCGCTTGGAGCTCTTCTTCGTCAGGATATGGCGAAGATTCATCTTCTTGTATTTGACCTTACCGGATGCCGTAAGCGTGAAACGCTTGGCAGCGGCCTTTTTCGTCTTCATCTTGGGCATGACGATCCATCCTTGTCTTCGTAGTATGCGATAATCACTCGCCGTCCGACGGCTTAGCTTCCACGGGTTTCTTAACGGCCTTCGGAGTCAGGATCATCGACATGAAACGGCCTTCCATGGCGGGAAGCTTTTCCATGACGTAGGCCCCCTCGATCTGGGCTAGGACGTTCTTGAGCACTTCCTCGCCGATCTCGGTGTGAGCCAATTCCCGGCCCCGGAATCGTATCGTGACCTTGACCTTGTTGCCTTCCTCAAGGAACTCACGGACATGCTTGGATTTGAACTCAAGATCATGGTCGTCGATCTTGGGCTGCATCCGGACTTCCTTTATCTTGACGATCTTCTGGTTCTTGCGGCTTTCCTTGATCTTCTTTTCCTGCTCGAATTTGAACTTGCCGTAATCGAGCAGCTTGCAGACCGGCGGACTCGACTGGGGGGCGACCTCGACCAGGTCTACGCCGGCCTCCCGCGCTATCTTAAGGGCTTCCAGAGTGGGTACGATCCCCCTCTGCTCGCCCTTGTCGTCGATAAGCCGCACTTCACGAACCCGGATCTGCTCGTTGATCCGCAAGTTTTTATTGTCCGCCAATCGGCCTCCTTCGGAATACACCTAGCCTAGGAAGTTTCCGGCTACTCTAGCATACTTCACGGGGCGCGTCAAAGGGTCGGCGCATCCTATATCCAGCAGGGAACGGAATTACTCGAACCTCAAGCGGGGGCTCGTTCCTGCCCCGGACCCGGGGAGGGCGCGTTTGACAGCTTGTAGGACGCGTAGTACAGTGATTCTATATGTCCTTACCCTCCAATTTCAAGTCCGCGGTGGACCATACGGCCGCGATCAACGCGGAATGGATCCGAAGATACCGGGAATCCGCCCAGGGGGTCCGGAACCCCGCGGTCAGGCGCCTCATGGTATCCGTGTTGGACCAGAAAACCAGCCAGGCGGATCTGCTCCGGGCGGTCTCCGAGTCGGAAGACCCCGGAGGGGACCTCTCGGCATCCCGGGGACTTCCGCGAGCGATAGACCCCTTCGGCCGGCCCCCGGAGGAGCAGGCCGTCCCGCCCGCGGACACAGCGGCGGCCCCGAAACCCGATGAAGACTCCGCGGCGGACCTGCTTCGGATGGTCCAAACGGGGGAGGAAGACCTGGGCGCTCTCTTCGAAACCCTCCGGGGATGGACGACGGACGCAGAAAACCAGGAAAGGCTCCACTCCCTTTCCGAAATCTCCCGCAAAATCGGCGACTGGGTCCGGGACCATCTGGAACTGCTCTCCCTGTTCTGACCCGGCTCCTCGGTTCGGCTTGCGCCGGGCAACCCGTCCGTGCTACCCTGCGGGACGCCATGTTCGCATTCCCCGTATTCGCCCTGCCCCTGGGATACCTCTCCCTGGTCGCATGGTTCTTTCCGCGCCATCGGGAGGAAGCCCTCGCCCGCAGCTTCGGCAGGGGCCTGGCCCTGGGCATCCTTTGCGCCCTGATCCATAGCATCGCCCTGGGATGGATCCCGGAAGCATACGGCAGTCCCCTCTTCGTGTTCAGGATCTGGTGGGAGCGCTTCCTGCTTCCCTTTTCCCTGGCCCTCTCCGCCTCTCGCCTGCTCCTCAGCTTCGAGGATATGGTGCGCTCCGACGCGGCCCTGCGGAGGTTCACGGCCTTCCTGTTCGGGGTCTTCACGATCCTGAGCCTGGCGTCCGCGGTTCGCTACGCGGGGGACCCGGATCCTTTCGTCCTGTTCTTCTACCCCGTGCTGACCGTCGCGGGTATCTTCGGGGCCCTGTTCTTCCTGGAGCGGGCGGTGACGGAGGCTGGCATCTACGCGGTTCTCTGGGTGGCGGCGGGCGCGGCGGCGAGCCTTGCCTTCGCCTTCATAGCCTACCTCTTCGAGGCGAGGCTCGAGTGGCTCGGAGCCATCCTGAGCCTGTCCGTGCTGGGCATAACGGCGTATAAGGTGCGTTTTTTGATGAACTAAAACGGGACCAGAGGGACTCGAACCCCCGACCTACCGCTTAGAAGGCGGTTGCTCTATCCGGTTGAGCTATGATCCCCTCCGCGCTCTTCCGCGCGCGGGAACTCGGGACGGGCGGATTTGAACCGCCGATATCCAGCTCCCAAAGCTGGCGCCTTAGCCGCTAGGCAACGTCCCGGAGCACCCGCGTACTCTAGGCCGAAGGCAAATCCTTTGTCAATTGAAGGTTCCCCGACGGGGTCAAGCCTTCCCGGCTGCCCGGCGAAGCCTCCGGAGGGCGCTCGGCCGCAGGCCCGGGCTTTTTCCCTTGACAACCGGAAAAATCGGGTTCTATCATGGCGGCAGTCCTTTAGGCTTGGGATCCCCGGGCCTTAACAATCAAGGAGCGCTTATGGCCTTTACGACCGATCTCATCCGGAACGTGGCCCTGGCGGGACACGGAGGGACGGGAAAAACTTCCTTGCTCGAGCACCTGCTCTTCACGGGCGGGGCCATCTCCAAGCCGGAGACCGTGGACTCGGGCAAAACCGTCAGCGACTACATGGAGGACGAGATCGCCCGCAAGATCTCCCTTCACGCGGCCTTCTGCCACATGGAGTGGAGGGGCAAGAATATCAATTTTATCGACACGCCCGGTTCTTCCGACTTCGTGGGGGACGTGATCCTGGCCTTCCGGTCCTGCGAGACGGCCCTGCTCCTCGTCGACGGCAAGAGCGGGGTCCAGATCGAGACCATCAAGCTCTGGAGGGAGTTGGAAAAACGGGAGAAACCCCGCTGTATCTTCATCTCCAAGCTCGACGAGGAACGCGCCGATTTCGACGCCACCCTGGCGGACATCAAGGAAAAGTTCAAGATGAGCGCGGTCCCGGTGACCATTCCCATGGGGGGCGGTTCATCCTTCAAGGGCGTGATCGATGTGGTGAACGGCAAGGCCTATCCCCTCCCCTCTTCGGGAGAGCAGAAGGAAGTGGCCTCCGAGATCCCCGCGGAATTCGCCTCCGCCTTTCAGGAAGCCCGGGCCCGGCTCTCGGAAGCCGCCGCGGAGGGGGACGACGAGCTCATGGAGAAGTACCTGGAAGCGGGAGAGCTTTCCCAGGAAGACATCGTGAAGGGTCTTTCCGAAGCCCTGGCCGCCAACCGCATCCTCCCGGCCTTCGCGGGAGCGGGGCTCAGGAACTCCGGCTGCGCCGCCCTGCTCGACTTCCTCGCGGAGATCGCCCCCTCGCCCATGGCGCTGAAGCCCGAGGTCGTCAAGAACTCCAAGGGAGAGGAAATGGAGTTCGGCGTGGATCCGTCCAAGCCGACCACGGCCCTGGTCATCCGGACCCAGATCGACCAGTTCTCCGGCCGGCTTTCCTTCTTCAAGGTCTTTTCCGGCAAGCTCACCCCGGACACGGAACTGTTCAACGTCCGGGAGAACAAGAAGGAGAAGATCGGCAAGCTGTACCGGGCCCAGGGCAAGAAGCTCGAGGAAGTCCCGGAGCTCTGCGCCGGGGATATCGGGCTAACTTCCAAGGTAGCGGGTCTCAAGACCAACGACACCCTGACCCTGCACGAGGAGCAGTTCGCCTTCGCGCCCCTGCGTCTGCCCCAGCCGGTCCACGCCCTGGCCATCTCCGCGGTCAATAAGAAGGAAGAGGACAAGATGTCCGAGCTCCTGTACAAGGCCGCGGAGGAGGACCTGACCTTCCAGGTCCGGTTCGACAGCGAGACCAAGGAGACCGTCATTTCCGGGATGGGCGAGCTCCAGATAAACATGATCCTGGAAAAGATCAAGACCGGCGCCAAGATCGCTGTGGAAACCCGGACCCCCCGGGTGGCCTACCGGGAGACCATAACCAAGAAGGCCCACGCCGAGTACACCCACAAGAAGCAGACCGGCGGTCATGGACAGTACGCCCGGGTTGTCTTCGACATCGAGCCCCTGGAACGGGGCAAGCAGTACGAGTTCGAGAACAAGATCTTCGGCGGCGCTGTTTCCAAGGGCTTCATCCCCGGCATCGAAAAGGGCATCCACCAGGCCATGGAAGCCGGTGTCGTGGCGGGCTACCCAGTCGTGGACGTCAAGACCATGATCGTGGACGGCAAGGAACACCCCGTGGATTCCTCGGAAATGGCCTTCAAGATCGCGGCCCGGGGCGCCTTCCGGGAGTGCATGCGTCAGGCGGGCCCGGTACTGCTGGAGCCCATCATGAACCTGACGGTCTTCGTGGAGGAGAAGTACCTGGGGGACATCATGTCCGACCTCTCCGGCCGACGCGGCCGGATTTCCGGTCAGCAGCCCGTTGGCGGAGGGATCGTCGAGGTGAAGGCTCAGGCTCCCCAGGCGGAACTCTTGCGGTACTCCATCGACCTCAGGGCCATGACCAGCGGCACCGGGTCCTTCGAGGTGGAGTTCTCCCACTACTCCCCGATTTCCGGCAAGATCGCCGAGGACGTCATCAAGGCGGCCCAGGCCTTCCGGGTCCAGGAGGAAGAGGAAGAATAGCGAACCGTCCTTCCGCCGGCTTCGCGGAAAAACCGCGAAACCGGCCCGCCTGGTCGTTGGCAAGCGTACACGGGGCGCCCTCGGGCGCCCCGCTCGTTTTAACCGCACCCGCTCAGGATTCCGCGGCGCCCCGGCCCGCAAAAGCCGCTTTGGGGCAGCCGGTTGGCGCTGTGCGCAAACCGCACCGCGGCACCGGCGAGGCCCTTTCCGGGACAGCCGGTTCGAGCGCACAGGGCTCGAACCGCACCGCGACTCGGGCTTTGCCCGATTCGCGCTACCAGAGCACCATCCTGCCGCGGTCCGCCTCGAAGCCCAGGTCCTTGAGGACCGAGGCGTAGGGTCCGTCAGCGGCGGCCGCTCCGTTCACGGTTTCCACGACCACCTTCCGCTCCGGATCCACCCGGCGAGTCCGGGGTATCTTCAGGAAGGCCAGGGTCGCCTCCGGATCTCCCCCGTCATCCAAGACCCTCACCTCCCGACCCTTCCTCAGGGAGACCGCGGCAAGCCGGGTTCCCCGGTAACAGAGCCGCGAGGAGGCCGTTCGGGGCGGCAGATCCCGGGGCAAGCCCTCCGCGGTTACCCCGGCCAGGCTTGCCGGGTCGCAGGCGTTCAGCCAATACGTCTCGCCGAGGTTATCCGGGCTTTGAAAGGTATTGAAGGCCTCGGGGCTCATGAACTGGAGGCCCCCGAGGCCCGCGAAAAACCTTCCCGCCAGAATTTCCCCCGCCAGCTCCATGGATCGCAAAGCCCGCAGGAGCCGCGCCCAGCCCAGGGCCGGCACCTCGCGCTCCAGTAAAGACCGACAGAGGATGCCCCAGCGGCGGGCAAGGAGCCGGACCCGCTCCCGATCCAACTGATCCCGGTCCAGGGGATCGGGATCGCCCTCCGCCGCCAGGGAAAACCATCGACCCGCGACGGGCGGCCCGCCCCGCCATCGGTCCCTTAGAGCCCGGGGGATGCGGCGAGGGACACCGTACGAGGAAGGCTCCGGGCGCGGATATCCCGCGTCCGGGAGGACGGAGGCCCGGAAACCGAAGCCCGATCGAAGCCCGGAGCGCAGGGTTTCCCAGGAATCCGAAGATGCCATCCCCCTCCAGGCCTCCTCCCAGAGGATCCGGACGCATTCCTCGACGGAACGGCCCGAGGCGTCCCGAACAGCCCAGAAATCCGCGAAGCCGTCCGCAACCACCTCCGACGCCGAGGGACGGTCCGGAAGAACCAGATCCAGGTCCTCGGGCGCGCAAATCCCCGCGGTTTCCCGCCCCGCGCCGAACCAGAGGCATCGGCCCTCCGCGAAATCCCGATCCAGCCGGGCCGGGGTGTACTCCGGATCCCGGGCGGGAAGGAGATCCGTCTCCCAGAGCCGAACCGGAGCCGTCCAGCCCGCCAGGGGCGCCCAAGGGCGCTCCGGCCGCTTCCCGACGAGACCCTGGATTCTCGCCAGGAACAGCGGAAGGTCCGAGAGAGGCCGCTCGTCCACCCTGGGCCGGGCGGCCTTCCGGGTCAGACGCAGGAGGAGCTCCAGGTTGGTCTCGTCGCAGAATAGATCCCCCGTCCGGCCCTCGACCCGAACCCCCGCCGCGAGGATCCCTTCCTCTGCCAGGGTGGCCAGGACGGACAGGGCCTCCTCCTCCCGGATGCCCAGAACCGAACCGACCCGTGCCGGAGCCACGGGACCCTCGTACCGGAGCCATTCCGCCAGGACCGCCCGAGGATCCGCCTCGAACTCCGGCCTTCTCTCCTCGTGGATATACAGGTCGAGCCCTCCCGGCCGGATCCGGGCTATCCGGCCGCCCAGGGTCTGGTCGTTCCGGAGAGAGCTCTTCGCGTCCTCACCCAGACTCGCCGCTAGGGCGTTCCATTCGTCCCCGGGGATGAAGACCCGCTCCTTGACCCATTCCGCCAGAGCAGGCCCGTCCTCGGGCGCCCAGCCGGTTAGTTCCCTGCGCAGGCGGGATTCGAAGTCCGAAACCAGCCCCGCGCTCAAGGTTGGGCGAAGAGCCGGGGCGCCCAGGGCTTCCTCGATGGCCCGATCGGACAGGGAGACCCCCGACCTCCCCCCGGATCCATCCCCCTCGTACAGGAAGCGGTTCGTCTCCTGCCAGACCGCCTCCCGGGCGAAGGGGCTGGGGGCTCGGGTGCGGAAAACCGGAACCCCTATGCGGCCGTCCGCTATGCCCTCAAGAAGGCGGCCGAGCTCCGCAAGGTCGAAGAGGTCGACCAGACAGGTCCTCCAGGCCTCCGCGGAGACCGGGAAATCACCGAAGGAGCTGACCGCGTCGAAGAGCCGCTTGGACCGGAGCCGGGTGATCCACAGGGGGGTGCGCTTGCCGAATCCCGCCCGGGGCAGGATCAGGGACCTGCCCGCCGCCTCCCGGAAGGCGGCCCCGAAGACTCCGGACCGTTCCAGCCGGGATCGAAGGCGGCGCTCCCGGCGACCCGGATCCCCCAAGCGCGCCAGGGCATCCCGAATCGCCGAGTCCGCGGAGACCCCCGGCACCAGGGGAAGGAGGACCAGCACGAAGTCCTCGTCCGCGATCGTCTCGATCCGGACGCCCAAGGCCTCCTCGAGTTCCGCGCCCAAGGCCAGGGACAACGGCTCGTTCACAGCCCCGCCCCGGAGGGTGTGCAGGACCGCAGTGACCGCGTCGCCCCGGAGTCCCGGGTCGGAACAGAGCTCCAAGGGTAGACAGGATGGGCCGGCCAGGGGCGCGCCCTGCTGGGCCCGGACCTGGGACTCCAAAAACCGCCCCAGAGCGGTCCGGGCTTCCGTCGTCATTCCCAAGTCCTCCAGAACCCCCGGCGGAAAGCCCCCGGGATCGAAGGACGCGGATAGCTCCAGGGTCCTGCGAACCAGGACCGGACTTCGGTACCGGGCTTCCCCTTTCCAGAAGGGCACGAAATCCGCAGGTCGGTCCAGGGGAACCACCACTACGGCCTCGGGCCCGATGTCCCGGATGCGCCAGGAACGGGTTCCGAAGGAGAAAGCGTCCCCGACCTTTCGCTCCCATACGAACTCCTCGTCGAGCTCCCCGATCCGGGTGCCGTCCGACAGGCGCAGGGAATACACTCCCCGGTCCGGGATGGCGCCGCCGGAGGAGTACAGGAGCTGGACCGTCCCCTCCGCGGCGCTCAGGACGCCGGAAGCCCGGTCGAAGCGAAGCCGAGGCTTGAGTTCCCTCAGCCGGGCGGACTCGTAGCGGCCCGCGAGCATCTCCACGACCCCGTCGTAGGCCTGTCGGGAGAGGGTCCGGAAGGGCGAAACGGCGCGGATATCCTCGTACAGGGCGTCGACGTCCCGGTCCCCGGTCGAGCAGAGAGCCAGGATCGCCTGGGCAAGGATGTCCAGGGGGTTCTCCACGGGAGCCGACGGCTCGATCTCCCGGTCCCGGACAGCCCCGGCCAGGGCGGCGGCGCGCAGCAAGTCCATGCCGTGGAAGGGGAATAGGATACCTCGGCTCGCCCGGCCGACCCCGTGGCCGGACCGTCCCACCCGCTGAAGGGCGGGCGAGACCGCCGGAGGGGAACCCGCCAGGACCACCTCGTCCACGGAGCCCACGTCGATCCCCAGCTCCAGGGATCCCGTGGCCACGACGCAGGGAAGCTCGCCGGCCTTGAGGCGTTCCTCCACCATGCGCCGAACATCCTTGGACAGGGATCCGTGGTGGGCGTAGGCCGCCCCCGTCCCGACCTTCTCGTTTAGAAGAAAGGCGATCCGCTCCGCCCTGCGACGGGAATCCGTGAACACCAGGGTCGAACGGTTCCTGCGGATCCGCCGGTCTAGATCGCTCACCAGGGCCGCATACCGGGAGGACTCCGGCAGTTCGTCTCCAGGTACCGCCTTCGGATCCTGGGCAGGAGGGGCCGGATACTCCACGGAAAGGTCGATCCTCTTTTCCGCCGGGGGAGCGACGACCACCACCGGTCGGGGCTCGTACCGGAACCCGGCCCTTCCGTCTCCGGCGGGAACCTTCCGAAGACCCCCGACAAAGGCCGCGGCGGTCTCCGCCGGGCTCACCGTGGCGGAAAGGGCGATCCTGCGAAACTCCCCGGCCAGGAGGGACAGAGCCCCGATCTGGCAGGCCAGGAAGGCGCCCCGCTTGGAATCCAGGACCGCATGGATTTCGTCCAGGATGAGCAGACGGACTTGGGAGAGGACGGATCTTCCCCGTGGGCTCAACAGAAGGATGGCCAGGCTCTCCGGGGTGGTAGCCAGGATGGAGGGCGGCCGAACCAGGAACCGCCTCCGGTCCGCGGCGGGTGTATCCCCGGATCGTGTTTCCACCCGGATGTCCGGAAAGGCCAGCCCTTCCCCCTCGAAACGAGCCCTGAGGGACACGAGGGGCTCCCGGAGATTGGCGCGGATATCCTCGTTCAAGGCCTTGAGGGGGGAGACGTAGAGCACCGAGAGCCGGGCCGGGTCATACTCACCCAGGACAAACCGGGAAATCGCGTCCAGGAAGGCGGCCAAGGTCTTCCCGCTCCCCGTGGGCGCCAGGGCAAGAACGTCCTGCCCCGCGGCGATCCGGTGCCAAGCCTCCCGTTGAACCGCCGTGGGTTCTCCATAGGTCCCCAGGAACCAGGGCGCGATCAGGGGGTGAAATCCGGGCGGGAACGGATGGTCCATGTCGAGCATGGTACCCCGGAGCGCCGGGGGGTTCAACCGCTATAGTGATACGAAGCTTGTGCCGCCCTCGGGATCCGTCCTAGTCAATCGGATCCGGAGACTCAGAAGGACGAACGGATCCGCACCCGGGCGGCCCGCTTCCCGAGTTCCCGGGCGTACTCCTCCAGGAGCCGTTCCGGCGTGGCCGGGAAAGACCCCCATCGGGGATCCAGGACCCGCAGGGGCCGGAATCCCTGTAGGGCTACGGAGTCCTCGGGCAGGAGAAGCTCCGCGAGCACCCGGATATCCTCGGGCTCCGCGACCCCGGGAGCGCAGGTGATGCGGAGTTCGTACGGCACCCCCAGGGAACGCACGACTCGAAGCGATTCCAAGACCTTAGCTCCCGCATCCGGAACACCCGGCGCCACCCGATCGTAGCGGTCCGGGTCCGTTTTCAGATCCAGGGCGACGTAGTCCGCCCCCACGTCCTCGATCCGGTCCGGGAAGGAGCCGTTGGTGTCCAGCTTTACCTTGAAGCCCCGGCCCCGCAGTTCTTCGGCCAGGTTCGGCAGGCCCTCCCATACCAGGGGTTCCCCCCCGGAGAGGACGACCCCGGAAAGGACGCTCCTTCGTGTTTCCAGGAAAGACAGGGCCTCCTCCAGGGTTCCCAGGTCGTCCGGGAAGGGCGGCCGGACCAGGTCGGGATTGTGGCAATAGGGACAGCGGAAATTACAGCCCGCGAAGAAGAGGACCGACGACACCCTGCCGGGAAAATCGATCAGGCTGGTCTTCTGGACCGCGACCCCCGCAGCCGCAGTCCTCCGCGATTCCGCCAAGCCCCTCACGGGAGCCTAGACCGTCTCGGGCACCGTCTCCAGGAAGGCTCGGAGCTCCGTGACGCTGTAGGCCCGGTAGACTTCCCGATCCTCGAGATCCCGGAGCACCGCGGTCGGGCAGGCCAGGACGCCGTAGCTGCGGGCGAGCTCCAATCCCTCCGACGTGTCCACGTCCGCCTCCTGCCCGAGCAGGCCCGTACCGTCGAGGTAGTCCCGGACGGCCGGACAATTGGGGCAGGACCGGCGAGTGAAGAGGATATACGAGGCCGGGCC
>Ga0067045_1030346_pt1 | contig 15665 bp, 14 predicted proteins | sample TerdegcTABiofilm_FD_59184 | JGI IMG/M metagenome (GOLD analysis project Ga0067045, IMG submission 59184) | Combined Assembly of (Gp0054472, Gp0054536) Wastewater bioreactor microbial communities from Singapore -Terephthalate degrading...
GTTGCGCAAACCCCGCAATATAGGAGCGGATGCTTTGAGCTACGATTTTGAAGAAGAAAATCTTTTTCCGGCAGGCAACCAAAACCGACAATTCGACATCAAAAGTTTGCGGTATAGAACCGAGCGTGTGGCCGATATTCGTTACCTGAGCGATGGTTACCATGTTTATCTTCAGCCTGATCTTCCACGGGTATTCAGACCCTTTGTTAGCGAGCCTGATATAAACGGAAGAATGTACATTCATACCGAAGATATGACTAAAGGCGAGACAGAAGCCGATTATGCCTGGGTGCATTTCAGGGTACCCTTCGACTATCCCCTGGCCAGCGGGAGCCTGTTCATTCTGGGAGCATTATCCGGTAACACACTTAACCCTACAACCCGAATGGCCTACAATTACGAAGAAAAATGTTACGAAGCCACTTTGCTGCTTAAACAGGGTTTTTACAATTATCTGTATGTATTTGCAGGTAGTGGAGGCGATAAAGGCGATCCATCGGTAATTGAAGGGAATAAGTGGGAAACCCCGAACGAATATCTGCTCCTGGTATATCATCGTGAACCTGGTGATATTACTGATAAACTGATAGGTTGGACGCTATGGGGAAGGGAAGCCTCATTACGCAAACCCTGATTTTCAAAAAACAGGTATTTTTGCCATAAATACAGGGGCCATGAAAAAACAAAAAAAAGATATTATTATCCTGGGAGCAGGCAATGTAGCACATGCACTGGGTAAAGAGCTCAATGCCAAAGGATACTTAATCCGGGGTGTTTATAGCCGCACCACCAAATCGGCCAGAGCCTTGGCTAAATATTTCTCGTGCGATGTTTATGCCGATCCGTCGCTCATTCCTGCCGACGCTAATTATTACCTGATTAGTGTGACCGATGAAGCCCTTCCTGAAGTTGCCTCACGTATGCCTCTTACTGACGGCACTGTAATGCATACAGCCGGCTCGGTACCCTTGGATGTACTTGCCCGCTTTAAGCGTTATGGAGTATTGTACCCCTTACAAACGCTCTCCAAAAATAAAGAAACCGATTTCTCGATTATGCCCCTCTGTATTGAAGCCTCCGACAAAACAACCCTAAAGGAAATCAAAAAGATTGCCCTCGAAATGTCGGAAACCGTTGTAGAGGTCACAACGCAGCAAAGAAAGGTACTTCATGTGGCAGCTGTTTTTGCATGCAATTTCAGCAATTATATGTATATAGCCGCCCATGATATATTGAAGCAGGCAGGCATGGACTTTAAGATATTATTGCCGCTTATTATTGAAACAGTAGAAAAACTTATGCTCATGGAACCACGTCAGGCCCAAACCGGTCCTGCCATCAGAGGAGACAAATCCATCATGCAAGAGCATATTCATTTGCTTAAAGAAATGCCCCATTATCAGAAAATATACAAATCCCTGTCTTCGGCCATTGCAGAAATCTTAGCCCCCAAAAAAGACTAAAATCATGGTAGTGAATTATAAAGAGCTACTTCACGATATCAACACTTTTATCTTCGACTACGATGGAGTTCTTACCACAGGTGAGGTTTATATCCTTCCCAACGGCGAAGCATTAAGGGGAGGTTATGTGAAAGATGGCTATGCACTTCAACATGCTTTAAAAAATGGTTATCGCATCGCCATCATTAGCGGTGGCAAAAGTGAGTCTATGATTCATCGATTGAATATGCTGAAAATCAAAGACTATTTTCTCGGTGTTTCCGACAAACTTGCAACTTTTAAAGAGTATATAAGCAGAGAAAGCATCAACCCTAAAAATGTTTTGTACATGGGCGACGATATACCCGACTACGAAGTTATGAAAGAAGTAGGTCTGCCTTGCTGTCCTGCCGATGCAGCAGAAGAAATCAAAGCCATCTCGCTTTATATATCTCATCGCGAAGGAGGCAAAGGATGCGTACGCGACATTATTGAACAAGTGATGCGCCTCCACGGTAAATGGATGAATGGCAATGCTTTCTATTGGTAGTCCTATGTTTAAAATTAAATTCAGGAATCTTTGGATCAAAACGTCTCGCAACCTGCCGGCCTATTTCAGGTTATTGCGATGGAAAAATTTGCTCATGCTGGGATTCTCGCTGGCAGTTGTTCGATATGGCATTGTGCTCCGTCTGGTTGATGAATCAGAAGCCATGCAGCAAAATTCACATACGGTATTTCTTTTGCTAAGCATTGCAACGCTTTTAATAGCTGCAGCCGGCTACATTATCAACGATTATTACGATTTAAAAATCGACCTGCTCAACAAGCCCTCACAAATGGTTTTAGGGCGAATAATGAGTACTACCCGTGGCATCGTGCTCTATGCATTTCTCAACCTGGCTGGCCTGGTAGCTGGCGCCCTGGCTTCCGTGAAAACAGGACATGCCTTCCTGTTCCTGCTTTTTATTCTTACTTCCTCATTACTTTGGTATTACTCGGTTTACCTGAAGCGGACACTCCTTTTGGGAAACATCACGGTGGGCCTGCTTACAGCCCTGTCGCTTTTATTGCCTTTGATTTTTGAATTCTATCTTTTGCTCGATAACCCCGACGAATGGATAAAAAATATGCGTCCTTTCAGGCAGGCTGTTCGATTTACCGGAAGCCTTGCCACCTTTGCTTTTTTGCTTACTCTTATCCGCGAAATATTGAAAGACGTTGAAGACATGAAAGGAGATGCCGCCGAACAATGCCGCACCCTCCCTATTGTCGCAGGATGGCCAACCACACGCAACCTCCTTTCTGGTTTGATTCTCCTTACAATAATTATGCTGGGATTGGCTCAATATTACCTGAGTCAGGTTGGCTATCGCTGGGCCTTCTTCTGGTATTTTATTGCCCAGTTTCTGCTCGTACACCTTTTTTCCCGATTACCCGAAGAACCCCAACCGCTTCACCTGGCAAATGCAAGCCGAACAGCAAAGTCCATCATGCTGATTGGCGTGATTGGCGTTATTTTCCTTTTCCTCTAAAAAGATATTCAAACGATGATTGACTTTTACCTGAAAGAAGCCCTCATCAAAAAATTTATTCGATTTGCAGCTGTGGGTTTCACTGGCTTACTTGTCGACTATAGCATAACCGCATTTTCGAAGGAAATCCTGCGCATCCCCAAATTTGTTGCCAATGCCATGGGATTTATTGTAGCAGCCACCTCCAACTATTACCTTAACCGTATCTGGACTTTTCGCAGCCACAATCCCGAAATCATGATTGAATTTACACAGTTTATGTTGATTTCCGCCATTGGACTGGCCATCAATACATTTATCCTTTGGTTAGTCATTCGCAACTGGAAATTCAACTTTTATATTTCCAAGGCATTTGCCATTGCTGTGGTTACCCTGTGGAATTTTCTGGCCAATGCTGCTTATACTTTTCATGCCCTGGCTAATTAGTTTTGGAGTATTCCCCATGGTTTATCATAATTTTGCAAATCCTAATTCATTACCTTGAAGAAAATTCATCTGATGGTATTGCGGGCCTATATCGGGCCTTTTGTGCTTACGTTTTTCATAGCACTTTTTGTGCTGTTAATGCAATTCGTGTGGAAATATGTCGACGATCTGGTGGGTAAGGGACTCGAGTGGTATCATATTGCCAGGTTGCTTTTTTATGCCTCTTCTACTTTTGTTCCCCTGGCCCTTCCTCTGGCCATTCTGCTTTCATCTATCATGACCTTTGGAAATCTGGGCGAAAATTATGAATTGGTAGCCATGAAATCAGCCGGAATCAGTCTGGGAAAAGCCATGCTTCCGCTTATCATACTATCGGTATTTATCAGCATCGGTGCCTTTTTTTTCAACAACGGCGTTCTACCTGTGGCCAACCTTAAATTTAAATCGCTTCTCTACGACATTCGAAAACAAAAATTAGCCATCAATATTCAACCAGGCATATTTTACAGTGGAATTGATAACTATGTAATCAGGGTAGATAATAAGAATGATGAAACAAACACCCTATACGGAGTCATGGTTTATGACCACTCCGACCAGATGGGAAATATGAAGCTATCAACTGCCGGAAAGGGGCACATGTACCTGACTCCAGACGAAAAATATCTCATTTTCACGCTATACAACGGGGCCAACTACACCGAGCAATTCAACGAACGCAACTATAGAAATCGCAGACAACTTCAGATAATCAACTACGAAGAAAACCGCAGAAAATTCGACCTATATGGATTTGGATTGCAACGCACCAATGAAGAGCTTTTCCGCTCCAACTATCAGATGATGAATATCCATCAACTCGATTATGCCATCGATTCATTGGGACGCGATTTTAAGGGCAGGGTGAACGAATTTAGCCATTCTGTAACCGGCCGTTTCTCTTTTTTACAGATGGTCGACTCAACCCACCAAATACCAGATTCCATAAAACCTGTAGGTACTTTTTTTGAACACTTTAAACCGGCCAGTCGCAAACGGGTAATTGAGACTGCTTTGCAAAACCTGCGAAGCAATAAAGAGTACGTGGTAAACAATGCCAATGAGCTGAAAGTGCGCACTACCACCCTCAACCGCCACAAGGTGGTATGGCATCAGAAATTTACCCTGTCAGTGGCCTGCCTGTTGTTTTTCTTTATCGGAGCACCCTTGGGAGCCATTGTTCGCAAAGGAGGACTGGGTTTGCCAGTGGTGATGTCAGCGTTTATTTTCGTGATTTTTCACATTATCTCCATTACGGGTGAAAAATACGCAGTATCAGGCGCTGCCGAAATTATTCCTGCTATCTGGATTGCCCCGACCATCTTGCTTCCGGCAGGATTATGGCTCTCCTGGAAAGCCATCACCGATAGTCCTATCCTCGATATGGAAACCTACACCCGCTTTTTCAACCTGTTTATCCCTAAAAAATACAGGTTCAAGGTAGCAGAAGATATCCATCAGCAATCAACAAGCAAGTAAAAAATATATTCATCGACGATGAACATTCTTTTTTTATGCAATAAACCCCCTTATCCTGCCAGGGAAGGCGGGCCCATTGCTATGAACATGCTTATCGAAGGGTTGGTGGAACAAGGTCACAGTGTAAAAGTTCTTACTGTAAGTTCATATAAATATCCCTTCGACCCTTCGGAAATTCCTGTAGATTACCTCGAATCTACACTTATCGAAGCCGTTGAGGTGGATCTGCATGTGAGGCCTTTGCCTGCTTTCCTCAATCTCTTCACCCGCAAATCCTACCACGTCGAACGCTTTATTAATAAATCATTTCGCAAAAGGCTTATTCGAATTTTAAGCGAGCAGGAATTCGATATTGTACAGCTCGAAACTGTATTTATGGCCCCTTATATTCCCGATATTCGAAAACATTCGAGGGCCAAAATCGTTCTTAGAGCCCACAACATCGAACACCTTATCTGGAAACGCATTCACGACAATACTCGTTGGGTGCCGAAAAAAGCTTACCTGCGACATCTCTGGAAAACACTGAAAAACTTCGAATTAAGTACCCTGAGCCGGGTAGATGGCATTGCAGCCATTACGAAAAAGGATGCGAATTTCTTTCGGCAGTATGCCGGAACTGTACCTGTCATTGATGTTTCTTTCGGTGTAGATTTATCGGCTTTTCCCTGGCCCCATCACGCTGATGCCGAACCCAACTCCCTCTTTCACATTGGCAGCATGGATTGGATACCCAATCAGGAAGGCATTCGCTGGTTTCTTGAAGAGGTATGGCCCATTGTCAATCGCGAAAGACCTATTCTCAAACTTTATCTGGCCGGCCGCAACATGCCCTCATGGCTACTCAACGGATTTTGGCCTAATGTTGCCGTGGTCGGCGAAGTGCCCGATGCTCGACAATTTATGCTCTCAAAAGAAGTAATGGTTGTCCCCCTGTTGGCAGGTAGCGGAATCCGCATTAAAATCATTGAAGCCATGGCCAATGGTAAGGCAGTGGTAACCACTCCGGTAGGTGCCGAAGGAATTGAATATACAAACGGTGAAAATTTGCTCGTGGCTGAAGAAGCCGAAAATTTTGCTCAGGCCATCCTACGCTGCTATTCAGAACCTAACCTCATCCATAAATTAGGTCTCAATGCCCGTAATCTTGTTGAAAAAGAGCATAACCGTCATAAATTAATAACAGAATTAATTTCTTTTTATCAACATTTGCTTGGCCTTCTTTGATGTGAAGTTTGGGCAAATCGTCCAGGCCGATTATTTTTGCAAATCGGCCTGTGGAGGCTGAATCATAAATTTAAATGTGATGCAAAAACTTCTGGTGGTTCTGCCCCGCGTTCCCTGGCCTCTCGAGAAAGGCGACAAGCTCAGGGCTTATCACCAATTACATTTTCTATCCCACCATTTTGAAATATATCTGGTTGCCCTCTCCGAAGGGAAACCTCATCCCCAGGCATTAACCCAACTCAAACCTTTTTGTAAAGAAATACACATCATTCCAACTTCATTGGCCAGGCGTTTTTGGGGGATGCTCAAGGCCCTGTTTGCAGGATGGCCCTTACAGGCGGGTTATTTTTATCATTCAAGGGCATATAGAGAAATAAGGAAAATTCTGTCTTTCCACAACCCTTCTTTCGCCTACTTTCAACTTGCCCGAACCGGTCCATATGCAAGAGGTCTTTCTATTCCGTCCATTATCGATTTCCAGGATACTTTCTCAGCAGGCATACAACGACGCATAGAGAAGGCTCCCTTTTGGGTAAAGCCCTTTTTATATTTTGAATATTTAAGACTCAAACAATACGAAGCTGCCCTCCTCGATGCATTTACGGAAGCCACCCTCATCTCTCTCCCTGACCGGGATTTGTTCCCCCATCCCAACCGAAATCGCATACATATAATCCCAAATGGCGTTGACTTTGAGTTCTTTACTCCAAATCCTTCGGCAATCAAAGAGGAATGGGTGCTCTTCACCGGAAATATGAATTACCCGCCCAACGTAGATGCTGCATGTTTTCTTGCCAAAGAAATCATGCCTCAGGTATGGAAAGTGCGTCCCTCGGTTAAGCTTATTCTGGCCGGAGCCACTCCACACCCATCTGTGAAAGCCCTAGAAAATGGAAAAACAATCGTGACCGGCTGGGTAAACGACATGCGTGAATACTACAACAGAGCTGCCATTTTCGTGGCTCCCATGCGCATGGGTACAGGTTTGCAAAACAAACTCCTTGAGGCCATGGCAATGCTTTTACCATGTGTCACCTCACCCCTGGCCAATCAATCGCTGGGTGCCGCTGAAGGCCGTGAAATACTGATTGGTACAACTGCCCATGAATTTGCATTACACATCATTCATCTTTTCAACGATAATAAGTTTGCCCAACAGCTGGCCTCCAATGGTAGTATTTTTGTAAAAAACAACTACTCATGGGAAAAGGCAACCCACCGCCTAGCGGATATCATACGGCAAACAGCCCAATAATTCTTTAGAGATATAAGTTTTTATTATTTTAGCTTGTACAACAGCCCGTCATGGAAATGCTTTATGAGATTGCCCTAACCCTGGTGCCCGGCGTAGGCGACGTGTTGGCTCGTCGGCTCATTTCTCACTGTGGAAGTGCCGAAGCTGTTTTCAAAGAAAAAAAACATAACCTGATGCTGATTCAGGGCATTGGGGAATTCGTTGCCAGCAACATTAAGCAAAATAATTACTTAGAACGGGCAGCTAAAGAAATTGAATTCACACAGAAATACAAGATTCAGATTCTTTATTACCAACATACTGATTATCCGTCGCGGCTACGGCATTGTACAGATGCCCCTGTCGTTTTGTACTATAAAGGCAGTGCTTCCCTCAACCCGCGATATTGTTTAAGTATTGTAGGTACCCGAAGAGCTACCGACTATGGCAGAGATTACATAGCTCGACTTATGGATTTTCTCAAAAACTATGAGGTGCTGATTGTAAGTGGTTTAGCTTTTGGGATAGACACTGCTGCGCACCGTTCGGCACTCGATGCAGGTTTATCCACCGTTGCTGTTCTGGGCCATGGACTGGATCGCATTTATCCTTCGCAGAACCGAACTCTGGCCAAACGAATGCTTGACCATGGGGGCTTGCTCAGCGATTTTCCCTCGGGTACCAATCCCGATCGCGAGAATTTTCCCAAAAGAAACCGTATTATTGCCGGCATGGCCGATGCTACTTTGGTTATAGAAACCGGAATGCGGGGAGGTTCGCTCATCACGGCCGACATTGCCAATTCTTATAATCGCGATGTATTTGCGTTGCCGGGCCGTTTTGGGGATACCCTATCGGAAGGATGTAACTGGCTCATTAGGACTAATCGTGCCGCATTGCTCGACAGCCCGGAAAATCTTGTGGAAGAGCTGGGTTGGGCCGCACCCGATCACCAAACTTCTCCTACCCAGAAAAAACTCTTTATTGATCTTAGTCCTGATGAAACCCGCGTAGTAGAAATTTTACAGGTTTTAGGCACGGCATCCATCGATCGCATTTGTATTGATTCGCAGTTACCTGCCACCCGCGTAGCCGCAGCTTTATTAAACCTAGAACTCAACGGATTGTTGCGTTGCATGCCGGGGAAAATCTATAAGCTAACCTAAGCAAACAGCCTACGAAAGACGAGCCAAGAGTTTTAAAATAGGAGCTTCATTCACCTCCTTCAAACTGCTTTATTTCGAAAGCTTTATCCTTGAAACTCTTTTAGGTAGAATTATAAATGAGCATCCTCCATGTCTCTCCGTGTTCTCCGTTGTGTAACTCTTTTTTAAAACCACAGAGGGTACAGGGGCTCACAGAGGGACTTTCCCTGTGTCTCTCCGTGTTCTCCGTGGTAAAACTCATTTTTTAAAAAAAACCACAGAGGGCACAGAGGTTCTCTGTTACTCTCCGTGTTCCCCGTGGTGAATCTCTTTTTTTAAAACCACAGAGGGCACAGAGGTGCACAGAGAAATTTTCCTACATGTCTCCAATGTGGGCTCTTAATTTAAAGATTTGATTATCATTATATTATTCTCAACCCGGAACTCGGAACCCGGAACCCGGAACTTGGAACCCGGAACTTGGAACCCGGAACTTGGAACCCGGAACTTGGAACCCGGAACTTGGAACTTGGAACTTGAAACCCGGAACTTGGAACCTGGAACAAAAAAAGCCGTCCCAAAAGGAACAGCTTTAAATTTATCTTATAATCAACATTTTAGTCTTTTATTCCCAATTTTTTCTTAACCAGGGGAAGAATGTCATCTGCGGGGGGGGAATAAAGCAGAAGTCCTTCGGCACTGTTGAAGATATAAGAGTAGCCGTTTTCTTTGGCCACATCCTGGATAGCTTTCTTAGCCCTTTCGATGAGTGGGGTAGTCAGCTCAGCCTCTTTGGCCTGCAGATCTTGGCTTGCCTGTTGTTGAAAAGCCTCAATACGGGCTTGCAAGTCCTGCAACTCTTTTTCCTTGGTACGACGAATCAGGTCGGTCATCGTAGAAGATTTAGACTGGTAATCAGCCAGTTTGCTTTCCCATTCGGTCTGCATGGCTTCCATCTGAGCCCTGAGCCCATTGGCATATTGCTGATACTTTTCACGAATAGTATCCTGACCGGGCATCAACGAATAAAGCTTGGCAAAATCAATATGACCGAACTTCTGTGCCGAAAGACCTGTAAAAGAAAACATCAGGCCTACAAATAGTAATACTTTAATTAAACTTTTCATATTCTAATACTAAAGATTGATAATTTCCGCAAAAATAAGAAATTCTGACTATTTTAGAAAATCCCGTGTATATGCAAGCTGTAGTGAGTTACGAATGCACTTATTTATTTTTGCGGGTATTAAACGAATAGCCCATTTCTTCGAGCACATCATCGCTGATATCGTATTTGGCATCGGCCCACATGACGGTTACTCCTCCGGCTTTGTCGAACACCATTGCCAGGTTACGTGCTTTGGCCACTGCTTCAATTGCACTGTATACCTTGTCCTGAATGGGTTTTACTAATTCTTGTCTTTTCTTAAACAGGTCTCCGTCTTTACCAAAGCGCTTTTTCTGGAGTTCTTTGGCATCTTTTTCTGCCTTGATAATGGCATCCTCGCGTTTACGTTTCATCTCTTCGGGCAAGAGTACAGATTCCGATTGATAATCCTTGTACATCTTATCGATAGCAGAAAATTTAGCCTCGAGTTCCTGTTGCCATTGAACAGAAAGTTCATCAATCTGAGCAAGGGCATCATTGTATTCAGGAATATTCTGAAGAATATATTCAGAATCTACGTAAGCAAATTTCTGGGCTTGTGCTGTAAAAACAAATGCCAGCATAAGCAAGGGAAGAGCAATCAGTTTTTTCATGGTAGGTTCCTCCTTAAATTTTATGTGTTTATCAGACACCTATAACTTTCAAATATCATGCCTTAATCTATCGACTGGTTGATGGAGAAGTGGAATTGACCACCATTGGCCGAAGGTTGTCCGGGTACCTCGTCGTAGCCATAGCCATAGTCGAGACCCAGCACACCAAACATGGGCAGGAAGATACGCAACCCCAGACCTGCGCTTCGGTAAACCTTAAAGGGATTGAATTTGGTAAATTTATTCCAGGTGTTGCCTCCTTCCATAAAGGCCAGGGCATAAATAGTACTTGAGGGATTGAGTGAAAGCGGAAAACGCAATTCAAACATATACCGACTGTAAATGGTTCCGCCTACACCAGAATTTTCATAGTACTCAGGAGTAATACTTTCGTTGGCATACCCGCGCAAGGCAATAATCTCTCGTCCATCCAGGCTTCCATAGCCCGAAAGCCCATCACCCCCAACATAGAAACGCTCAAAGGGAGTTACACCCAGGTCTTTATTATAATATCCCAGAAATCCAAAACGATACTTACTGGCCAATACAAGGTTACCCACAAGGTTGGTGTACCAATTGCCTGAGAATTTCCACTTATGATATTCAATCCATTTATATTTTTCTTCTGCACTTAACTTCGAATAATCTTTATTGCTAAAGAGGCTATAAGGAGGTGTTAACTCCACGCTCAGGTTAACAGTAGAGCCCCGGCGGGGGAATATAGGATTGTCGTCGCTGCTACGGCCAAGCGACAGACTGTAACTAATTTTATTGTATTCCCCATTCCCGCTTCCAAAGGAGAAGATATTCGAATAATTTTTCAATTTATAACGCTGATAATTAAGCCCATGGTACAATTGGAAATAATCATCAGGCCATTCTAATCGTTTGCCAAGTGATAAACCTACACCATTAATAACAAATGAAGCATAGTTGGTATCGGAACTACTTAGACCATTTGTATATTTCGAATGATAATATGAAACAGTAAGTGCATTGGGTTTCTTACCTCCCAGCCAGGGTTCGGTAAACGATACAGAGTAGGCAGTGTAACCCACACCATAAGTCTGAAGACGCAGGTTAAGTTTCTGACCATCTCCACTGGGTATGGGTTTCCATGCATCTTTTTTGAAAAACCTGCGGGTAGAAAAATTATTGAATGAGAGCCCAAGCGTTCCGACTATACGGCCATAGCCCCAACCACCTGATAGTTCTATCTGGTCGCTTGAGGTCTCTTCTACTGTGTATTCCAGATCTACGGTGCCATCTTGGGGGTTAGGGGTGTAATCTATTCCCAGCTTTTCAGGATTAAAATACTTCAATTGAGCCAACTCGCGCTGGGTGCGAATAATGTCGTTGCGGCTGAAAAGTTGGCCGGGTTTGGTATACAGCTCTCGCAAAATAACATGGTCGCTGGTTCGGTCATTGCCTTTTACGGTTACCCTGCTTAAGGTGGCTTGTTTCCCTTCAAAAATTCGAATCTCCAAATCAATCGAGTCGTTCTCAATCTTTACCTCCACCGGCTGTACATTAAAAAACAGGTAACCATCATCAAGATACAGTGAACTGACATCGAATCCGTTAGGATTATACGACAGGTTTGTTTGAAGTATTTCCTGATTATAAACATCCCCTTTACGGATTTTCAGGTATGAATTAAGAACATCGGCCGAATATTTCGTATTACCCACCCAGGTAATATTTCGGAAATAATATTTACGGCCTTCCTTAACCCACAGCTCCACATTGATGGTTTTATCGTCAACAAAGTAAACCGAATCTTTAATGATTTCAGCGTCTCTATAACCGAGTTCGTTATACTTCTTAACGATATTTTCCATATCCGTTTCAAAGTCCTCGCGAATGAATTTAGAGGATTTAAACACCCGCATGCGCAGATTGCTGTAATAATAATCCGTAAGGTTGTCGGTGAGTCCGGCAGCATCCAGTTTTACTGCACTTTTTGCCACATTGTATGCCAGTCGGTCGAGGCCGGCCAATGGACGAAACGAGCCTTTTTCCTTGGTTTCTTTCAAGGCATTTTTCAGGGTGGTAGTTTTCACCTTTTCATTTCCGTGGATGATGATGGTATTGATTTTCACCTTGTCTTTCTTATCGATGTCAAAAATCAGCACCACATTGTTGAGTTTGGTAGTATCCCTAACCTCCTGGATGTCGATTTCTACCTTCAGAAAACCTTTATCCACGAAATATTTCTTGATGGTTTCCTGGGCTCTTACCAGTGTGTTGCGTGTCACCACCTCGCCGGCAGCTAATTTCAGCTTATCGCGCAAATCGTCGGCTTCTCCCTTCCGGATGCCTTTAAACGTAAATTTACTCAGGCGGGGACGCTCCTTTAATTGTATTTGCAGAAAAATAACCTTGCCCTCAATTTTTTCGGCCACTATCTGTACATCATCAAAAAGGCCTTGTTTCCATAATTTTTCAATAGCTGCCGTAATTTCTTCACCGGGTACTTTGATGCGGTCACCAACTTTAAGGCCTGTAAGCATTACTAAAACCGAGGGATCGAGGTATTGTACTCCCTGAACGGTGATACCACCAATTTCATATTCCTTGGGGTTAGCGTAATTTATTACATTTTCGTCGCCCCCCAGGTTTATTTGAGCCCGAAGCCCGCTCGAAGGGACAAGAAACAACAAAAAGGGGAGAGCAAAGAGATATTTTAATTGCTTCATCTGCAGATTTTTCCTATATAAGATCAGGTTAGTTCACTGGGGTTTGTTTTCTTTGAGTTGCTCACTGGTCTGACCGAAGCGGCGCTCGCGTTGCTGATAGCTCAGAATGGCCTCGGCAAGGTCTTCCTTACGAAAATCGGGCCAAAGTTTAGGCGTAAACCAAAGCTCGGTGTAAGCAATTTGCCAGAGCAAAAAGTTGCTTATGCGGTATTCTCCGCTGGTACGGATAAGCAGCTCAGGATCAGGCAGAAAACAGCTGTTCATGTACGCATGGATGGTCGATTCATTAATGTCTTCGGGATTCAGCCTCCCTTCGTAGGCGGCCTGAGCAATATCGCGTACCATACGGGTGATTTCCCAGCGGGAGCTATAGCTAAGGGCCAGCACCAGATCCATGCGGGTAAAAGAAGCCGTGGCTTCTATGGCGCTCTCAAGAGCCTGCCGTGTGACGGGCTGCAATTGATCAAGGTTGCCAATGGCTCTGAGCCGGATATTGTTTTTGTTTAAGGTTTCAATTTCTGTGTTAATGGTTTCCACCAGCAACTTCATCAGGGCTTCTACTTCGCATTGCGGCCGTTTCCAGTTTTCAGTTGAAAAAGTGTAGAGGGTAAGGTACTTTATACCCAATTCGGCGGCAGCTTCAGCAGCCTCGCGTACTGCCGTCACTGCGTGCTGGTGCCCCTTGATTCGCTCCATGCCCCTTTGCCTCGCCCAACGACCATTCCCATCCATGATAATGGCTACATGCCGGGGCAAACGCTCCGGGTCGATGGCTGCACGCAGTTGTTCATATTTCTCCGATTCCGGCATCTTGTCGTTTTTGATTCTGGGAAACTACTGTCCCTTCTGGGCGGCAAATTTATCAATAATCAGGCAAATAACTGCACGAACTTTTCTCTGGAGTTCAATCGAAGCGTCCCACATTTTTAAAATCATTGCAGGGCGGTGTTTTATAAAGGTTTATTTTATAAGTGATAAACATTCCGGCGTATGCGTACCAATCCTTGTTAGCCGGGTTTCCGCGCTGCATTCCGGCCGAATGGTTACGCAAAGGGTCGCTGAGCAATTCCTCAGGCATGGCAGGATCGATTTCATTGCCCTGCAAATAATACGTTGTACTAACATCATCCAGGTAATCTGTCAGGGTTTTTCGATAACCGGCTTCCATGCCCACTGTCATTTTTCTGTTCACACTCAGCTTTATTCCCATTCCGAAGGGCAAGGCCAAACTGATGCGGGCATAGGGCTTACGTTCGGGGTACATCTGGGTATCCTGGCCCTCGGTGCGCAAAGGTTGCAAATCGATCCATTGCCCGTTGAATTGAGCCTGAGGATTAAACATAAACAAAGAAACACCGGTAAAAAGGTAGGGTGAAAACGATTGCCGACGACTCCCTGTATAAAAGTTCAGAAAATTGAACTCCACTTGTGAACTAAGCTCCGTAAGGCGACTTTCGAAATACAGGCTGCGCCCGCTCAGAGCGGTTCCATTTAAGTCTTCTCCCCTCACCCGGCCCATAAGAAAACTATTCTTCCATACCCAACGCGTGGTAAAATTATATCGCATCAGAACCCCAATGGCAGGCCGTGTAAGGCCCGGTGCAGGCGATGGATTAAGGTCACCGGTATAGAGCATGCCCCCTCCGGTTAATCCTGTCTCCAGATACTGCCCTTTACCGGATTGAGCACATACCATAAAAAACAACAACAAAGACAATCCCTTAACAATGCTCTTCATGCATGTATTTTTCGTCACTTAAATTTGAATGGCCTTGCCAGGACCGCAAAAAAAACGTTGCAACAGTCCGAAAATTGTAAAATACCATGATTAGTTGCGGATATCGTGCCCCCATGTAAGTTTGGCCCGAAGTGTTGAATAAAAAGTACGCGAAGGAAGCCTTCCAAGGTTAAGCGAAAAAGGGGCCAGGCGGATTTGCATACGGGTCTTCTTTTTCATGATGCCTACCCGCGAATCAAGCCCTAAGACAAATCGACCACTTTTGGTGTCTACTTCTACCTCGATGCAACTGCTATCGGGTACCACCACGGGCCGAACAGTAAGATTATGATTGGCAACAGGGGTTATGAGCAGGTTTCGCGAATTGGGTGTGAGGATGGGGCCTCCGCAACTGAGCGAATAAGCGGTACTTCCTGTAGGTGTGGCTATCAATAAACCATCGGCCCAATAGGTATTTAAAAACTCTCCGTCGATCCATACACTGATACTGATCATACTGGCAGGAAGTTCCTTCAATATGCTTAACTCATTCAGCGCGTAGGGATAAGGAGTGAAATTATCCGATTTAAGCTGAATGAGTGTCCGCGGTTCCAGATGAATATTTCCCTGAAAGATGCTATCCATTACCGGGTATAAATCTTCACGCCCTGCAGCCGATAAAAATCCTAACCGGCCCAGGTTAATGCCAATCACGGGGATTCCGCTGTCGTGAACCAGAGGCAGGGTGTCCAATAGGGTTCCATCGCCTCCGATAGAAAGTAAAAAATCTATGCCTTCGGCCTTAAGTTGTTCGCAACTTTCAAAAACCTGAATAGGCATATTCAGTTGCCCGGCCAACTCGCGCGGTTGCATCCACATTTTATAAATCCAGACCCCACACCCTCTTTGCCGTAACACCTCCAACAGATGTTCCAGAAACTGGTCGTCGCCATTCACAGGG
>Ga0067045_1030347_pt1 | contig 15662 bp, 10 predicted proteins | sample TerdegcTABiofilm_FD_59184 | JGI IMG/M metagenome (GOLD analysis project Ga0067045, IMG submission 59184) | Combined Assembly of (Gp0054472, Gp0054536) Wastewater bioreactor microbial communities from Singapore -Terephthalate degrading...
CCTCCAGCACGTCTCGCGCCTTCTCCAGCCGCTCGATTTCGTCGCTGCCGGGCACTCGGACCTCGACCAGGACCTGGTCGCCGAGGCTGAACTCGAGTGGAGCGGAGCTCTTCCGGACCAGATCCTGGATATCTGCCGGCACCCATTCGCGCGCATCGGGGAAGGACAGCCGCAGGAGATTCCTCTCCAAATGCACGGCCGCGAGTCCCAGTTGGCGCGCCATGATCCTGATTTCCATGATGTGCAGCAGGGCGCGGGCTGGGATCGGCAGACGGCCGAAGCGATCCTCCAGTTCCTCGCGAATGGCCAGCAGTTCGACGATGCGTTGGGCATCCGCCAGGCGCTGGTAGAACTCCATCTTCTGGTCGGTGTCCGGCACGTACTCGTCTGGAATGTAAGCGCTCACGGGGATTCTGACATCCGGCTCGACCCCGTCGGGCAGGGGTTCGCCCTTGATCTGTCGCATCGCCTCGTCCAGCAGGCGGCAGTACAGATCGAAGCCCACGGCGGCGATGAACCCGTGCTGTTGGGCGCCCAGCAGGTTGCCCGCTCCTCGAATCTCCATGTCCCGCATGGCGATGTTGAAGCCCGACCCCAGGTCGCCGAATTCCTCGATGGCGCGCAGGCGCATGCGGCTCTTCTTGGTCAGCTTCTTGCCCTTGGGCACGAGCAGGTACGCGTACGCCCGCTCGTGCGAGCGCCCCACCCGGCCGCGGATCTGGTACAGTTGGCTCAGGCCCAGCGTGTCGGCCCTGTTCACCAGAATGGTGTTGACCGATGGGATGTCGATGCCGGACTCGATGATCATCGTGCAGACGAGGCAGTCGTACCGGCGTTCCAGGAAGTCGAGCATGATGCGCTCGAGCTGGCGTGCCGGCATCTGGCCGTGCGCCACGGCCACGCGGACGTCGGGCACCAGCTCGCGCAGGTACTCCGCCAGCCGCTGGATGCTCTGCACGCGATTGTGCACGAAGTACACCTGGCCGCCGCGCTCCACTTCGCGGTGGATGGCCTCCGCGATGCGCTTCTCGTCGAAGGCGATGATCTCGGTGTGGATGGGCAGACGGTCCTGTGGCGGGGTGTTGATGATCGACATGTCGCGAGCGCCCATCAGGGACATGTGGAGCGTGCGCGGGATGGGGGTCGCGGTCAACGTCAGCACATCGACCAGCCGGCGCAGCTTCTTCAGGTGCTCCTTGTGACGCACGCCGAAGCGTTGTTCCTCGTCGATGATCACCAAGCCCAGGTCGCGGAAGACCACGTCCTTGGACAGCAGCCGGTGTGTGCCGATGAGGATATCTATCCGTCCGGTGCGCACGTCATGCAGCGTCTGCTGCAACTCCTTGCCGGTACGGAAGCGGCTGAGAACCTCGATCCGCACCGGTGTGCCTTCGAGACGCTCCGAGAAGGTATGGTAGTGCTGGGCGGCCAGGATGGTGGTGGGGACCAGCACGGCCACCTGCTTGTGGTCGCAGACAGCCTTGAACGCGGCCCGCACGGCTACCTCGGTCTTGCCGTACCCCACATCCCCGCAGACCAGGCGGTCCATGCAGTTGGGGGACTCCATGTCGCGCCGCACCTCCTCCATGGTGCGCAGTTGGTCTGGAGTCTCCTGGAAAGGAAAGGACGCTTCCACGGCTCGGTGCAGAGAGGTATCGGGGGAGAAGGCGAAGCCCGGCAGCGTCTTGCGCACCGCGTAGAGCTGGACCAGCTCGCTGGCCATCTTGAAGATCTCTTCGCGCGTCCGCTCCTTGAGTTTCTCCCACGCCGTGCCGCCGAGTTTGCTGAGCTGCGGCACCTGCCCCTCGGCGCTGGAGTACTTGCGCAGGCGATCGAGCTGCTCCACCGGGACGAAGAGCTTGTCGGCCCCCTGGTAGCCAACGGCCAGGCACTCGTGCTCCACGCCCCCCAGACGCAGGCGCTGGATGCCCAGATAGCGGCCGATCCCATGGTCGACGTGGACCACGAAGTCGCCGCGCTGGAGAGCGGTGTGGCTGGTCAGCGGCGTTGCCGAGCGGAACTTGCGGTACCGGTAGCGGCGTTTCTGCCGGCTGAAGACTTCGTGATCGTTGAGCAGCGCCAGGCGGCCCTCGGGGAAGACGAAGCCCCGATGGAGCGAACCCAGGCCGAACGCCACCCGATCGGACCACGGCGCGACGATCTCCTGCAGGCGGGCGCTCTGGCCCTGGGTCTCGCAGCGCAGGTGGATGGCGTACCCCTCGTCATCCAGTCGCTGCACTTCGCGGCGCAGCGCGCTGAGCTCGCCCTGGATGGGGTGCGGCTCGGAGGCGCCGAAGTCCACTGCCTGATCCGTGGACCCCAGAGGCGCTGGCTGCAGCAGCGGGCGGATCTGCAGCAGGCGGGAGACCCATTCCGCGTCGCGCAGCAGCAGTTCGGGCGGCATATGCGTGTGCCGGTCGCGGTGGCGCTGATACTCGCGCGTCGGACGTTCCAGCGCCTGCATCGCCGCCGCCCTGAGTTCGTCCGGCTCGTCGCAGACCAGGATCGGGTCGCGCAGGTACTCCAGCAGGCCGTCATCCCTGCCATACAGCAGGAGCATGGCAGCTTCGATTCCGTCCAGCGCTGTGCCCAACTCGAGCTGGTCGAGGTACAGCCGGGCGGCCGGCTCCAACTCACGGGGCAGAGCGCGCAGATTGGCGGCGTACTCGCGGCAGAAGTCCGGAGTGAGGACTACCTCTCGCGCGGGCAGCAACCACGCTTCTTCGACGGCGCCCAGGGAGCGCTGGGTGGCGATGTCGAAGCGGCGGATCGACTCGATCTGATCTCCAAAGAACTCGAGCCTGAAGGGCTCCTCGGTGGCATACGGGTACACGTCGACGATGCCGCCGCGGACGCTGAACTGGCCGACGCCATCGATCATGGGCACCCGGTCGAATCCGCACTGGGCCAGGTGGGCGACGAGCTGCTCCAGATCCTGTTCGGCGCCAGCGCGCAGCCGCAGCGTAGCTAGTTCGAGGGCATGCGGCGGAATCAGTGGCGTCAGCAGCGCGGTGACGGGCGCGACCACGAGCGCCGGTTGGCCTTGCTGCAGGCGCGCGGTGGCTTCGAGCCGGAGGGCCGTGATCTCGCTGTCCGGCGAGCGTCGGTCGTACACGTCGACATCCCAGGCGGGGAAATAGCAGACCTGCTTCTCGCCGAGGATGGCCTGCAGATCGTCGCGGCACTGTTCGGCGCGGTCTTCGTCCGCGGTGATCAGCAGCACGGGGCGGCGCAGCGTCCGGTGCACGTGGGCCACGACGAACGCGCCGAGGCTGGCAGGCAGGCGCCGATACCATACCGGCTCGCGGCCGGAACGCAGTCGTTCCGCTACAGTGCGGAAACTGGCAGTCTGGCTGACGTGCCGCGCTATGTCATCCAGTGAGAGGTCGAGCACCATCGGTGACTCTGCAGAGAGGCGGAACGGTGCACCCCAATGCCAAGGCTGTGGCGATCTGGCTGCCTACCGCCTCCACCTAGGCAACCCCCTCCTGCAGCAGGTCTCCGTCGCGACTGGAGGGGCGGTGGGCCGTTGCTGCATCCGGACGTGCATGCGGTGCATTCGTCGGCCTGCTGCGCGCCCGGGAAGATGCGCCCGTGGCCGGCCCGCACCTGCCGGACAGGAGGCCGAACCGTCGCCGCTGCCAGCGACCCAGCACCTCGACAGGCCGGCCGGACCTTCAGGGTGGTGATGGCGGCGAGAGGTCGGCTGTGCGGCGCGCCCGGAACTGCGGGACGACGGCGCGGCGCTACCCGGCGGCAGCCAGCGTTCACTGCCTGCCCGCAGCGCGAGGCGCTGCCGCGTCCCCATGGCGGTGAGGGACGACGACGCTTGCTGGCGGGCTGAATCTCGGGCGTCCGCCGACTCAGCGGCGGCTGGCGGTGAGCGGCACATCGTCGAACAGGGCCACTGGGGGACACATCGCACAGGACGGGGCTGCGCGAGCGGGAGATGAACAAAGCGGGCGTCGCCTGCCTTGTCAAGCAGCAAGGCGGCGCGAGGCGCGGGCCCTCCGCAGGGCGGGAGGCCCCCGCCTGGAGGCGCCGGCCCGACTGGTGGCGGCATGGCCGCTGGTGCCCGACGCCGAGGTCGGCGCGGCCGCGTGTCCGGCTGCACGATGCTCGCTCGCCGGTGCCTCGCTGGGCTTGCGTGCCTCGCCAGCGGGTCTGGCGTCGGTGGCGGTCTGGCTGCCGTGCGGGCCGGGGCAATGGCTTGGACCGGACCTTGTCGGCAGCCCTTGACTCGGGCACGCGCCAGCCGCTCTATCTCGAGCGCACGCCGCGCGCAAGTCCGGGGCAGGGACCGGACGTCCTGTCTCCTGAGCGGCTGCCAGCGCTGCGCGTTCCGGCCTGCGCGGACGTCGGTGCGTTGCCAGGAGGTTTCGGTCGATGATTCGCCGCATGCTCTTTGTCGAACCCGCGCTCGGCGAACCGAACATCTTCAGCCGATACACGCTGCCGCGTCTGGGATGCTTCGTGTTGGCCGGCCTGGCGAACCGCCGCGGCTCGTGGCACGCCCGCGTGTTCGTCGAAGGCCGCAGCCGGTTCGACCTGAGCGCCTGGTCGGCTGCCCACGGTCGCCCCGACGTGGTCGGCATTTCGACCATCACGGCTACTGCCAACCGCGCCTACGCGCTGGCGGACGCGTGCCGTGCCCAAGGCATCCCGGTCGTGCTCGGCGGACCGCACGTCACGTTCCTGCCAGAAGAGGCACTCGAGCACGCGGATCTGGTGGTCCGGGGAGAAGGCGAACCGGCCATGGAGGCCCTGCTGGAGCTGTGGGAAAAGGACGGGGTGCAGCCGGCGGACAACCGGTACGCCGCGGTGCCGAATCTCTCCTGGAAGGATGCCGCGGGCGGTGTCCACCACAATCCGCTGGGTCCCTGGGTCGCCGACCTGGACGCGCTGCCGGTGCCGGATTTCTCGCTGGCCGGCGGTACGGCCGACTGCGTTCGCGGCCGCCGGCGCATCGTGACGGTGCAGACATCGCGCGGGTGCCCGTTCGACTGTTCGTTCTGCTCGGTCACGGGGATGTTCGGACGACAGCTTCGCTGCCGGTCCGTGGAGTCGGTTCTGGACGAACTGCAGAGGTACGATACCGGGCACCATTTCGTCTTCTTCTGCGACGACAATTTCGCGGCCAACAAGCGGCGCACGCGCGAGCTGCTGGAAGCCATGCTCGCCAGAGGGTTCCGTTTCCGCTGGTCCACGCAGGTGCGCACCGATGTGGCTGCGGACCCCGATCTGGTGTGTCTGATGAAGCGCGCCGGCTGCCACACCGTGTTCGTCGGCTTCGAATCGGTGAACCCCCGCAGCCTGGCCGAGATGAGGAAGCGCCAGGACGTGGACGATATCCGCGCTGCCATCCGCGTGGTTCAAGAGGCTGGCATCCACATCCACGGCATGTTCGTGTTCGGTTTCGAGGATGACGACTGGGACACGGTCGAGGCCACCGTGGCCTTCATCCGCCAGATGCGGCTGACGAGCGTGCAGCTGCTGATCCTGACGCCTCTGCCGGGATCGGAGCTGTACGCGCGCCTCGAGGCCGAGGGACGGATCACGTCGTTCGACTGGGACCGCTACGACACGCACCACGTCGTGTACCAGCCGCGCCGCCTGCAGCCATTCGAACTCCAGTGGGCGCAGGTCTACGGACACAGCCGGGTGTACGCGATCTCCGAATGGGTGCGGAAACTGGCCGCGGGACGATGGACGTCCGCGCTGTTGTCCATGTACGCCTGGAGAATCAATCGTGTCTGGCAGAAGCGCAACCGGAGCTATCTGGAGGAACTGGCCGCCGTCTCCGGAAGCTGCGGCGCACGCGACGGCCAGGCCCGAGGCCGCCAGTAGGCACGTCGCTCGGCAGCGGCGCCAGGCTGCTCGGCCAGCCAGGCAGCCTGGGCAGATCGCGCAGAGTTGTCTCCGGACGACAAAGGGCCTGCAGGTGGACGACCTGCAGGCCCTCGGCGCCGAGACGCGACGCGCGCAACGTCATGGTGGAGCTGAGGGGAATCGAACCCCTGACCTCTTGAATGCCATTCAAGCGCTCTCCCAACTGAGCTACAGCCCCACAAGGCGGGGACTAAGCTACGAGCCACCACTGTCAGCGTCAAGGGCGGCAGCCGAGACGGCGCCGCAGCCGCTCAGGGCTCGTTGACCGTCACACCCAGGCGAAGCTGTTCGGCAGTGTACGTATCGCGTTCGGTCGACGAGGGCCCGATCGAGAAGTGCGTGAGCACCAGGCGGACCTTCTTGCCGGTGCCGAAATCGCTGGGCGTGCACAGACGCAGGGTGCCCAGGACCGCAGTGCCATTGGTGTCGCGCGAGAAGTTGACCCCGATGAAGCGCACCCCGTACTGGCCCGCGCGTTCGATCCCGGTCCCGAGCGTGACGAACGGAGCCTGGGGCGCGAACTGCGACAGAGCCAGGTCGAAGTCGACGGGCGGGTCGGGGGTGACCGTGGCGTCGAACTGCCCGATGCCGACCAGACCGGAAGCCTCGAAGGTGATCTCGACCAGCTCGCGCGGTCCGATATTCGACCAGGAGCCACCGCTGATCTTCAGAGCCGCGATGTACTTGCCGTCGAGCTGGCGTGACCGCGTCAGGGCATTGGCGGTGTCCGGCTTCTCCGGGCGCGTTGGATCCAGCGGGACATGGATGCCCGGCACGTCCGTGTCGGGGCTGGTGTTGGCTTCGCAGGCCGTGGCGCCAAGCGCAGCGACGGCCAGTAGTGACCCCACGAGGTTCAGCATGGCAGTCCCCATTCCGCATTCGGTCGTTGCCGGACGCCCTCGTCGCAGACGGCCGGCGGCCGCCTCGTCCGGTCACCAGCGCCAGCAGTACGCCGCGCTCACGAGAGTGCGCCCCGCCAGCACGTCCGCTCCGTCGCCGGCCGCGTCGAACCCGGCCAGGTGCGCATCCACGTAAGCATCCAGTCCCGCTCCGGCCACGGCGAGCACGACCCACAGGACGCGCGTGGTGCGCCGGGCGGCCAGATCCTCTTGGCGGGATCGCAGTGCTTCGATCTCACCGCTGTCCGGCTGCGCCCGGCGCAGCGCCGCGAGCCGGTCGCTGACTCGGTCCAGATCGCGTTGGGCTGCGGCCGCCCAAGCCAGCAGACCCACGGCTGCGCCAGCGCAGCCCGCGGCTTTGACCGGGTGCCCGAGAGCCAACTGGCCCCAGCCCGGCACCGCCAGCGAGCGCAGCAGGGCGCCCCGCGGGGACAGCGCCGCAACGGCCGGCAGCGAATCCGCCGCGACCTGGCTGGTGGCCGGGCGCACGCTGTCGTCGGCTGCCGCGGCGCCCCACGCAGGCCGCACCATTGCCGCCGCGGGAAGAGGCGCGCCAGAACCTGCGGCCGTCTGCCGGCATCCTGGCTGCAGCACCTGTGGTCCGGCGTGCCCGGCTTGCACCGGTTGCTCGGGATAGGCGGCGGGTCGTGCGGCAAGACCCAGCACCACTAGGCAGATCCCGATCGACGCCGTTCCGGGGGCTCGGCGCAGCTCACGTCGCATCGTCCAGCCGATCGCCGATCCTGAGGGGATGGCCGCGAAGAAACTCGCCGTCTGTCATCGGCCGGCGCCCTTCCGGCTGCACCTGCGTCAGGCGCAGGAAGCCGTTCCCAGTGGCCACTACCAGTCCCCGTGCCGGCGCAGCCTCGACCACGGTTCCGGGAGGCGGCGCCGCGTGTGCGGCAGCAGGAGACACCACGTCTGCGCGCCGGACCTTCAGCAGTGCGCCGCGGTAGGTGGTGAACGCCCCCGGCACCGGGTTGGTTCCGCGGATCAGGTTGCGCACCACGGCGGCGGGCTGGGTCCAGTCGATCCGCGCCACCTCTTTGGTCAACTTGGGGGCGCGCGTCGCCTGGCCGCGCGGCTGCGGGCGAGGGACGATGGTGCCTGCCGCCAACCCATCGACCGTCTCGAGCACGAGCCGGGCCCCCAGCTCGGCCAGACGCGCTTCGAGCTCGCCGGCGGTCTCGTCGGGATCGATCTCCACCTCGCGCTGGAGCAGGATGTCTCCGGCATCCACGCAGGGGTTCAGCAGGAAGGTGGTCAAGCCGGTGCGCGTCTCGCCGCGGATCACGGCCCAGACGATCGGCGCGGCGCCGCGGTACTTGGGCAGCAGCGAGGGATGCAGGTTGATGGCGCCCAGACGAGGCACGGCCAGCAGCGCGGGGGGCAGGATGGCGAACGCCACCACGCAGAACAGGTCGGGTGCCAGCGACCGCAGCTGGGCGTTCAGCTCGGGTGCCTCCAGCGACGCGGGCTGCCAGACGGGCAGCCCCAGCGCGGTGGCCGTCTCCTTGACGGGCGTCGGCGAGGGCTTGCGGCCACGCCCGCGCGGACGATCGGGGTTGGTGATGACCACCGCCACCTCGTGCTCGCTGGCCGCCAGCGCGCGCAGCGTCGGTACTGCGAAGCGAGGCGTCCCCCAGAATACGACGCGCATGCCGGGCCTAGTCGCTGCTCCCCGCTGCAGCCTTGTTCTTGACCTGCGCCACGGCCGTCCGCGAGACCTCGATCTTGACGTTCTCGGCGACCTTCAGCACGATCACGTCGTCCTTGATGCTCTGGATGATGCCGTGGATGCCGCCACTGGTGACGATCTGATCGCCCTTCTCGAGTTCGTCGATCATGCGCTGGTGCGCCTTCTGCTTCTTGATCTGCGGCCTGAGAATGAGCAGGTACAGCACCAGGAGCATGAGCACGAACGGGAGCAGCGAGGCGATCGGGTTGGGCGCGCGGCCCCCTTCGGCCGGGGCCCCCATGGCATACGCCGCGTCGATCAGCCGGAACAAGGTCTTTTCCTTTCGCCAAAGACAGGGGTGGCGCAGCGACGCATCGCGTTGGTGGCTGCTGACCGCAGCCGAGATGCGCCCTGCTGTCAGGTCCGGAGTTGGAGGGAATAAAAGCATTCCTGGCGGGTCTGTGAAGAGACGCTCGGCCTGGAACCCACCGCTCGGGGTACGGGCGAGAGGCGAAACGCCGACGGCGAGGGGGCTGCTGGCAGGCGGGCACGTTTGCCTGCGGTTCGAGGCCGGTCGATCTTGTAGCCCCGACCTGCGGTGCGACCGGGAGGACGCGATGGCTGAGGAGGCTCGTCACGAGTGCGGGGTGGCCGCTCTGTACTGGCTCGATGCGGCGGTGAACGATCTGCCCCTGCCCGACGGCGATGGCACTCCGGAGAATGTGGCTGTCCTGCTGCCAAACCTGCTGCTGAACCTGCAGAACCGGGGGCAGTTGGCTGCGGGCATGAGCACCTACAATGCCCAGCGAGCTCAGCTCTTGGACACGTACAAGGCAGTGGGCACAGTGGCGGAGGTCTTCCACACCTGCCAGCCGGAGCGGCATCGGCAGTTGTTGGCCGACTATGCCGGCAGGGCCGGGATCGCGCACACCCGGTATGCGACCTCCGGGGCCGACGACGATCGCTACGCCCAGCCATTCGAAAGGCACCACGGCCGCACCTGGAAGTGGTTCACGTTCGCGTTCAATGGCACGCTGGCCAACTATGCCGAACTGCGGGATCATCTGGTTCGGCGACGGGGGTATCACATCTCGCTGGAGACCGATACCGAGGTGATCATGCACGCGTTGGCCTACGGTCTGCGCGGCGAGCGGATGCCGGATCTCAAGCGGGTGATGAGCGAAGTCGCCGCCTCTTTCGATGGCGCCTACAACCTGGTCTTCCTCGATGCCCAGGGGCGCATGTTCGTGGCGCGGGATCCGCGCGGTTTCCGGCCGCTGCACTGGGCGGTGCAGGGACGGCTGTTCGGGGCTGCCAGTGAGTCCGTGGCCCTGACGAACGCCGGATTCTCGTCGGTCCGCGCCCTGGAACCGGGGCAGATGGCGGTGATCGAGCAGGGGTGCCTGCGCTTCGAGCGCTTTGCCCCGGTTCAGCCTCCCTCTCGCTGCTTCTTCGAGTGGGTCTATTTCGCCAACGTGGCCAGCGAGATCGATGGCTGCAGCGTCTATGGATCGCGGGCAGCCGCGGGCAGGCGCCTGGCCGAGATGGAGGACTGTCCGCTGGGCAGCGATTGCATCGTGGTTCCAGTTCCGGATACGGCGAAGGCGGCGGCCGACGCGTTTGCCTTCCAGCTGAAGATCCCCTGCATGGAGGGGCTGATTCGCAATCGCTACGTGGGGCGGACCTTCATCCAGCCTGGTTCGACGCGGATCGATGCAGCCCGGCACAAGTACACGCCGCTGCCGTCGGTGCTGCGGGGCAAGCGGATCTTCCTCGTCGACGACTCCATCGTTCGTTCGACCACGCTGCGGGCGCTGGCGCAGCAGATGCGCGAGCGCGGGCGAGCCCGGGAGATCCACGTCCGCGTGGCCTGCCCGCCGATCGTCAGTCCGTGCTTCTACGGGATCGACATGTCGACACTGCACGAATTGTTCGCTGCCGCGTACGTGCGGCGCGGGCATCGGTCGCGCCTGCCCGCGAAGACGCTGCAGGCCATGGCGGCCTCCTTGGGAGTGGACAGCCTGCGCTACCTGCCAGTGGCGGCCCTCGGCGAGGTGATCGGCTGCGACCAGGACACCTTGTGCACGGGCTGCGTTACGGGCAGGTATCCCACGCCGTGGGGCAACCGGCTCCTGCGCATCGCTCGACGGAACCAGGCGCTGGGGATCACCAGCCGCACGTACGGCGCGTGAGCCTGCTGCACCGCCCGGCTCCGCGTGGGGTGGCATTTTCCGCCGCCCGCAGCCGACAGGCCGCCACGCGGCCAATCCAGGACTGTCGCCGGGCACGCTCTCCGCTTCCGCACCGGCGAGAAACCCCTAGACCGACGGGCATTGGGCGCGGAAGGCGTCCCGCCAGGCACTGAAACACCCCTGCAGGATGGCTTGGCGCATCTGGCGCATCAGGTCGAGGAAGAAGTGGAGATTGTGGTACGTGGCCAGGTGCATGCCCAGGATCTCGTCGACCTGGAATAGGTGCCGCAGGTACGCCCGGCTGTAGTTCTGGCAAGTCAGGCACGAGCACTCCGGGTCGAGCGGGGCGCTGGACTCGGCCAGTGCGGCGTTCCTGAGACGCACGCGCCCGTGCCTGGTGAAGGCAGTGCCGTTGCGCGCATTGCGCGTGGGCACCACGCAGTCGAACATGTCGACGCCCAGGCCCACGGTGTCGACCAGATCCTCGGGGAGCCCGACCCCCATGAGGTACCGCGGCGTGCCCGCCGGCAGCTCGGCCAGGGTGGCCCCCAGCGCGGCCAGCATCTCGGCGCGCGGCTCGCCGACTGCCAGGCCGCCTACGGCATATCCCGGAAATCCCAGGCCGACGAGCTGGCGGGCACAGCGCTGGCGCAGGTCCGGGTACACGCTGCCCTGGACGATGCCGAACAACGCTGGTGGCGGCCGGTGGGGGCGCTGCCCGACCAGCTCGCGGTGGCGTTGCTGGCAGCGCTCGGCCCAGCGCATGGTGAGGTCCACGGAGGCCTCGGCTCGCTGCCGGGGAACGGGATAGGGCAGGCACTCATCCAGCGCCATGATGATATCCGCCCCCAGGCCGTGCTCGATCTCCATGACGCGTTCGGGCGAGAACAGGTGCGACGATCCATCCAGATGCGCCTGGAACCAGACGCCTTCCTCGCAGACCTGACTCATCCCCGCCAGGCTGAAGATCTGATAGCCGCCGCTGTCGGTGAGCAGAGGCCGCGGCCAGCCCATGAAGGCGTGCAGGCCCCCGGCGCGGTCGATCAGCTCGTGTCCCGGGCGCAGGTACAGGTGGTAGGCATTGGCCAGCAGGATCTGGGCACCCAGCGCCAGCAGGTCCTGCTGGGTCATCGTTTTCACCGTGGCGCGCGTGCCGACAGGCATGAACACCGGGGTTTCGACCACGCCGTGGGGCGTGTGCAGCAGGCCGGCGCGGGCCCCCGTCCGTGGGTCCTGCGCCTGGAGCTCGAATCGGAAGGTCGCGGTCGCCGGCGAACCCGCAGCAGGCTCCATGCTCTCACCTTGTCAGTCGCGGCACCGCGACCAACTGGTGCCCTCTGGTCTCCAGCCGGGGCAGCACAGCCTGCAGCGCCCGAAGCGTGTTGTCGGTTTCGTGGCCGATGCCCAGCGCCGCACCCGAGCGGGCCGCCAGCGCCGCCAGATCCCAGAGGCGGGCCTCGATGGCCTCCGGCTCATCCACGGGATCGATGCACAGGTCGGCACGGATGCAGGGAACCTTCAGGTCCTGCGCTGCGGCGCAGACTTGGGTCGTGGGGGACGGCTGGCCATCCACGAAGACGAGCCGTCGCTGGCCGAGAGCCGTGAGGATGATGCCCATGGCCCGCGGGTCCGCCGTCACGCGGGAGTTCGCCAGAGAGCTGACTCCCACGGCCGGGCGGACACCGTCCAGCGCGCGCTGCAGGCGCTCGCGGATGCGTTCCTCGCGATCCCGGGCCGCGATGACCTCGCGGCTGGGTGACGGACCGCGGCCGACGGGCTTCACGGGCAATTCGACGAGGAGCGCGTGCCCCGCGGCAGCGGCGGCGGCGACGAAGCTGTCCAGCTCTGCGGCGTCGGGCAGGACGGAGAACGCCACGGCCGGCGGCAGGGCGCACAGCGCGGCTCTGCGCGGCGCGCTCAGATGCCGCTGCCCGACGTGGCCGATGATCAGGGCGATGCGACCCGCGCGGCGCTGCAGCTCCGGGACGCGTTCCAGGACGATGCGGACGGCTGGCGCCGAACCGTAGGCGGCGCTGAGTTCGACGCGCTCGTGGTGCACGGTTTCCTCCGCGCGCACGATCTGGCCGCCGGCAGCGCGAACCAGGCGCGTCAGATAGTGGTTCGTCAGGACCAGGGACAGATCCGCCGGGACGCGGACCGTGACCAGGTCCGGTTCGCCGGCCTGGCTGCTCCAGGTGATCAGTTCGGGCCAGATCCCCAGTTCGGCCAGACAGGGACCGATGCCCGCGCGCACCGAGTCGACCAGCGCCGCCGCTGACTGCGCCGGCACGGCGACCGGTGGAGCGCTGGGCGCGACTGGCTTTACGGCGAGAGGCTCGCGGTCCCGGTGCTCGACCCGAAGCTGTGCTAGCAGCAGGCCCACGGCCAGCCCCACCAGGGCAGCCGCCAGCACCATGTGCCACCGCGGCTCCCTGCGAGGTCTGATCAGGCGGGCCGACCGGCCGGGCAACGGCCTGGGCGTGTCCAAGGCGGTTCAGCGCAGGGCGTTCTTCAGGTTCCCCCAGGTCCGCTGGCCTGAAAGACGCTTGCCCGTCTCGCAGTCGCCGCTGAGAGGATCGTCCACCCAGCGGATGATCCGCCACAGGCCATCGTCCCCCTGGCGCAGCTTGTAGGTCATGATCTGGTTGACGCGGTAGCCGTCCCCGTTCTCGTCCAGCAGCAGCATCTCCACCTGTCCGCGGAAGACCACCCAGTCTTCGTCCGGGTGGCCGTCGGGATCGCCGGGATAGGCTTCGGGATACTCTTCGGCCAGCTCGGTGGTGCGCGAGAGCAGCGTGAAGTCGTACTCGAACGTCCGGTAGATGTCGAAGATCCCCTTCCGCGAGCCGTCGCGACTGCCACCCATGATCTCCAGTTCTTCCTCGCGGCCATTGGCGAAGACCAGATCGCCCACGCAGTCGGTCTCGGTGAACCAGAAATCCTGGTCCAACAGGGTCTCGTACAGCTCCTTGTCGCGGTCCCGCATGGCCCGGCGGAGATTGTCCATGAGCTGCTCGGGCGTCGTGGCGGGAGGAGCCGGGACCGACCCGCCGCCTCCGTTCTGTTTCTTGGGGGCGAACGGATTGGTGCAGCCGCTCAGCGCAAGCAGGCTGACCAGGAGGAAGAGCTTGACTGGCAGACGCGGCATAGACGCTGCTCCTGTGCTGAATGAGACGCCGGTGGTGCTAATTCAACGCGCGAACTCGGCCCGCAGTTCTCCCCACGAGCGTTTGGCCGACGATGGGTCGCGGTAGTCGCGCCACTGGTGGACGGACCAGACCGGATTCTCCAGCGTCTGCGTGACCAGATCCAACTCCATCATGCCCTTGATTTCCAGCAGCTCGCCGTCGCCGGACGGCCCACCCACACGCACCACCGTGCCCTCGTACGGAAACACGAAGGTCTCCCGCAGTTGGTCCTCCGAGACGATGCGCTGATCCCGGGCCGATTCGTACCACCGCGCGAGAGTGATCGTGCCGACCTGCGTGGGGTCGAGCAAGGCCAGGGCGAACCGCCGCTCCTGTTCGCGGGTCCACAGCGTATCCGACGAGGCATCGAAGACGTCAGGGTACGAGTCGACGTCCTGGGCGTCGGGAACGAAGCTGAAGTCCTGGCTGAGCTGATCCATGTACTGATCGAGATTGCGGGCGCCCGGCTGGGCCAACAGGATCGTCCGCAAGTTGAACACGACGAGCGACGGCCGCGTGGGCTCGTTCAGGACTAGCCGGGGCCCCACCGGGCAGTCGGGAATCTGGGCCGCAAACGGGTTGAGCGAAGTCGGCTTGCCGTAGGTGACCCGATCGCCCTTGACCGTGACCCAGTCCGAGGCCGCATCGAGCGTGTCGCCGGCGGCCGTGACCCAGAGCTTGGCGTCGCCGACCTGAAGCACGTCGACCACGGCAGGGCACGCCGGGAACAAGCTGCGGTTGGTCTCGGGCGTACAGCGGCATTCCACCACGGCGCTGTCGCTCAGACCGCAGCGGACGCACAGGGCCAGGAGGGCGACGATCGGCCAGCAGCCCCAGGACCACGGACGCGGGTTCCGCGCCCGCCAAGGGCCGCGATCGAAGAACTGAAGCCGGTCACGATCCGGCGAAGGCGAACGGTACGGGCGCAAAGCAGAGGACGAATACCAGCAGACAAAGGTAACCCACCAACCGCCTGGTGCGGTCGAGGAGGATGCTTTCGTCCGACGGCGCCGGATGATCTCGCCCCAGCAGCGCCAGAAACAGCGCCAACGCCAACCAGCCGGGCCAACCACGGGGCCAGTCGAAGACGAGCGACAAGATACCGTATAGCCCCATGCCCAGCAAGACGAGGAACAGCAGGCGCGCGATGCGCCGGTGCGCCCGGCCGAACAGGGCATACACGACGTGGCCGCCGTCCAGTTGTCCGATGGGCAGCAGGTTGAAGGCGGTGATGAACAGCCCGACCCATCCGGCGAAGGCCATGGGACTCAGCATGACGAGCTGGTCGGGGCCGGAAACAGGGCCGAAGCAGTGCACGAGGAGTCTGAACAGCAGCGAAGCCCCCAATTCGACCGATGTGCCCGCGACCGAATCCGTGGCCTCGACCACCGAAGACTGCCCGAGACCGAGGCTGCAGGCGACGATGGCGACCCCCAGACCGGCCAAGGGGCCGGCGGCGCCGATGTCCAGCAGCGCGCGCCGATGCGGGATGGCGGAGCGGATGCGGATCACGGCGCCGAGGGTCCCCAGAAACGAGACGAAGGGCAGCGGCAGGAAATAGGGAAGGCTGGCCTGGACCCCCCAGCGGCGAGCGGCGAAATAGTGCCCGAACTCGTGCACTGCGAGGATCGCCACCAGCGTCGCTGCAAACGGCAGACCCCGAGCCAGCTCGACCAGCGAATCCGCGCCAGCCAGCGGGTCGACGCCCTGCTGCATGGCGCCGGCCACGGTCATCGACAGCACGGTGGTTGCGAACAGGAGCGCGTGCACCCACGGTGGCGTCGGCCGCGGGTACGGCTGGTGCGGCCGCTCCGGC
>Ga0067045_1030348_pt1 | contig 15648 bp, 10 predicted proteins | sample TerdegcTABiofilm_FD_59184 | JGI IMG/M metagenome (GOLD analysis project Ga0067045, IMG submission 59184) | Combined Assembly of (Gp0054472, Gp0054536) Wastewater bioreactor microbial communities from Singapore -Terephthalate degrading...
CGAGACTATACTCTCTACCTTGGAGGAGGAATCCTCAATCTCTCTTATTGCCTTTACCGATACCTCAACTGCTCCTCTTCCCTCCTCGGCAACGGAAAGAAGTTTCCGGGACAGGTTCTCCGCCTGTCTGGTGGTGGAGGAGACGCTGGATATATTTGCCGTCATCTCCGTTATTGCCGCTGAGCTTTGAGCAACAAAACTTGCCTGGGTTTCAACCTGATTCGATACATCGGAGATTGAATCAAGCATTGATTCAATAGCCCCTTCCGTATTCCTGACAGATTTAAGTTGGCTTTCCGTATTGATCTTTACCCTGGCCAGAGCCTGGGACACCCTTACTGCAGAAGCCTCAACCTGATCAGCGGACTGTTTTAGAATCCGGGAGCTGTCCGCAACCCTCTCTGAGGAGTTTTTTACCCTAAAAAGGAGTTCCTCCAGTTTATCCAAGAAGAGATTGATATAATTCGCAAGCCTTCCAAGATCATCATTCTGTACAATAGGAAGCCTTTGGGAAAGATCCCCCTCTGCGCCTCCCGCCTTTTCCATGTTGTCGGAGATATGCTGAATAGACTGTTCCTGCTCCTTAAGAACTATGTACAATGTGGCAGCAACTATGACAACCACCACAACGCCTAATAGAAACATCTCCGCAACAAAGCCCTTAAGGGCAAGTTCCGCGGAACTGGAAAGCTCCCCAATTCCTCCGGCTGCTTCCCCGGAGGTTTCCTGGACTATACTCGTTCCGCCTTCAAAGGAGTTATTCAATTCCTCCCTGTAGAAACCGAACCCGGCAGTCATAAAAAGGGAAAGTGTGAATAAAACACAGCTTAAGGACAAGAGAAGGTTCTTGGTGCGAAAGGATAGACCCTTTTTTAAGGATCCGAGAGAAGTGATATTGAATCTTTTTTTAACGGGTAAAAGAATAATATTGATCAAGTATATGGATTGGAGGGCAGAAACACAGCCTATCGGAAGGGTATAAAAGATTGTCAAAGCCAGGGGTAGAAACTGAACCTCCTTTCCCGTCACAAGAGTAGATACCACAGAAGAGATTATGGGTCCGAGAAAAAAGCCGATTATATTTGTTACAATTACCATTACCGGGATTACTCTAATTACTCTTCTGGTCTTTTCGCCTTCAGTGGGCGCGATCGTTTCCCCAGAGGAAACCTTTCTATAGGTTCTTTCCAAGGGCCTAGAAAAGATAAACAAAAGAATGGAAAACCCCAGGAGAAGTACTCCAACCACTCCCCAGAACTGGGCCGGGCTTTCGCCAAGATACTCAGGCTCCCTTAAAAAAAACAGGGCATGAAAAAGCCACATCAGGGTACATAGCACAAGGCAGACCAATAGAACTACTGTAATAATCTTCAATCTTACGCTTTTCAAGAATATCCCCTCCTTAAGCTGGTGAAAAAAGGAAATTATAAAAAAATTAGAAACAGTTATTTCTATAAAAAACAGATCTGATAATAAAGAACTCGGAATATTGGATCATACAGGATAGTATAAATTATCTGCGTACTAAATGCATAATCCCGCAGCCAAAAAAAGGCTTAATAAAACGGTTGTCCCTATAAACTATATAGGTTATTATTAGGCATCATGATCTTTCTTGGAAAATTAATTGAACCTAACAATCTCAGTCGCCGAATATTATGCACAAAAAGTAGAATTCGGTTCATAAACAAGAAACGTCACACCCTCTCCGTAAAAATAATCAATAATTACTTCTGTCTTAATTTTACCTAGCCAGATCACTCATAAAAAGTTTTAACAACAAGTTTTACACCACAAAAAATAAACAATCTTCATAAAAGGAGTTTTTGATGAAAAAAATATTATTTGCTTTAGTTATCTTTGTCCTGGGTTTTTCCACAGCCAATCTTTTTGCTGGTGGAGAAAAGGAGACAGAGGATAAAATGGTTATCCGAGTGGCGGAACAGGTCCCCAATCTTATAACCCCAGGGTCATGGGACGGCCAAGCCTTCTCCATGAATTCTTCAATTTACGAGTACCTATTAGAGATGGATGCGGAAACCGGAGAACTGCACCCATCCTTAGCCACCGAGTGGAGCACCGAAGATGGTAAGGTCTGGACATTCAAACTACGCCAGGGAGTTAAATTCCACAATGGTAGCAGCTTTACCTCCGAGGATGTTAAATTCACCCTTGAGAGAACTCAGGATCCAGATCTTGGACATCTTAAGGCCCAGGATTTTTCTATTATAGAAAGGATAGATACTCCGGACGATCACACCGTGATCATTACACTGAAAAGTGTTAGACCAACCTTTATGTACCAGCTTACGGATTACAATATGGCAATTCTCTCTTCGGAATACGACTACGGAAAACTGGGAGAATCTGCTCCCATGGGCACAGGCCCCTTTAAGCTTTCGCAGCTTGTTCCAAAGGAATCTGCCCTGCTGGTAAAAAATCCCGAATACTGGGAGCCCAGTCTTCCTAAGGCTGAGGAGCTTAGAATCTACTTTGTAGCGGACATGGAGGCTAGTGTTTCTCTTCTGGAGGCAGGCCAGGTGGACGTGGTTCCCCAGGTTTCTCCGGTTATTGCCCGAAGACTCACCGATGCAGCTGGGTTTAAGGTTGTTTCTCCTTATCAGGAACACAGGTTTGTAGCTCTGGTTGCTGACCGGGAGCCTTTTTCCAACAACGATGTCCGACTTGCCATGAAATACTGTATAGATCCGCAAATCCTTGCCCGGGCATGTCAGGGAGTTCTTGGAGAAACCTTTTTCTACAATGAAACACCAATACTGAACCGGCTTGCCCAGTTTAAAGAAATTACCTTCCGGGGTCGCAATATAGAAAAAGCCAAGGAACACCTTGCCAAAGCTGGATATCCCAAGGGACTTACTGTAGAACTTTACTATGCTTCTGATCATCCCTATGGTTCCGAACTGGCCCAGACCCTAAAGGAATTAGCCGCACCTGCAGGAATCAATCTGGATCTTAAGGGGTTCCCCAGGGATATCTACCTTTCCCAGTACTGGCTTAATGCCCCCATGTCGATAACAGGTTGGGGGGTAAGGGTAGACCCCTCCATGCTGCTGACTTTAGCTTACCATTCCGAAGGCCCCTGGAATGAATCTCACATGAATGACACAGAGGTAGACGACCTAATAGACAGTATCGCCTCCGAAGTTGATAATGCAAAAAGACAGTCTTACTACGATAGACTTCAGGAGCTCTTTGTTGAGAGAGGTACGGTGCTTAACATCCAGGTACCTTATCTTGTGGCCATGAGGAGCAATGTACAGGATTACCGTCAGCCTGCCACTATGCTCTGTCAGTATAAGTACACCTATATTGAATAGCTAGAGAATCTTTTAGATGGAATTTTTTAAACGTTTTAGCAAACGGCTGGGGTTCATGTTTGTGACCCTGGCCGTTATGTCTTTTATAATTTTTCTGCTTGTGGAAATAATGCCGGGGGATGTTGCTCAGACCGTTTTGGGGCAGAGCGCAACCCCGGAATCCTTGAAGGCCTTAAGAGAAGCCATGGGTCTCAATGATCCGATTATGGTAAGGTACTTTCGGTGGGCAGGCGGTATACTAAAAGGGGATCTTGGAGAGTCCTTCTATATGCGGGGGGTTCAGATCAGTTCCATTTTCTGGAGAAGGGTAGGGCATTCCATTGTCCTTGCCTTAACAGCCCTTCTTTTCTATGTTCCCCTCTCCCTGTTCTTTGGAGTGGTAGCCGGGGTAAAGGCTGGGAAATTCACCGATTCTGTGATCTCCTTCTTCGGCCTGGCCACCATGGCCCTGCCGGAATTCGTTTCCGGGGTGATCCTGATTACCATTTTTTCCGTAAGCCTGAAAATTCTTCCCATTACCAGTGTCATACCCATCGGTGAAAATCTCTGGCAGAATTTAAAGATTCTAGTGCTGCCTGCTTTATCAATTACCTTTGTAATGTTCGGTTACGTATCCAGGATGCAGCGCTCCTCAATGATAAATGTAATGAATTCCGACTATGTAAGGGCAGCTATTTTAAAGGGAATGCCCAGGGGTTATGTGATTTTCCGCCATGCCCTGAAAAATGCTCTTCTACCCTCTATAACAATAATAGGAATGAATATGGGCTGGCTCTTTGGGGGTTTGATAGTAGTGGAGACTCTTTTCGGATTTCCTGGTTTAGGCTCCCTGACCATGTCGGCAATAAAAACCAGGGATATCCCCTTGATAGAAGCCTGCGTACTCTTTATCACTTTGGTTTTTGTGGTATCCACCTTTATCACGGATATGCTTTACGCCTATCTTAACCCCAGAATCCGCTTTAAAGGAGGAGAGGCATGAAAAACTTTCTACTTCTTCTAAAACAGAACCCAAGAGCCATTCTGGGGCTTTCGATACTCCTTCTCTGGATACTTCTAGCCCTTTTGGGTCCCTCCCTTCTTCCCTATTCCTTCTCCCAGATGGATATGGATAATCAAATCTCCCGGCCTGGATTGAATGGCCACCTTCTTGGTACCGACGCATTGGGAAGAGATATTCTTACAAGAATTGTATACGGCAGCAGATCGATTCTCACCATTGCCCTTATGACCAGCCTCTTTTCCTCCCTGGCAGGAATCCTGATAGGGTTTACAGCAGGATACTTTGGCGGTTTTTGGGATACCTTATTTCTCAGGATAATGGATATAGTTATGGCCATCCCTCCCCTTGTTCTTTCCATGGTGGTTCTGGGTATATTGGGAGATTCAACCATTGCCAGCCTTACTATAATTGTATCCATAGCTTACACTCCCGCAACCGCCAGGGTCGCAAGAGGGGCTCTCCTGTCCTGCAAAGGCAGCGAATATGTGGATGCCGCGAGAATCCGAGGAGAATCGGATTTCTATATTATGTTTGTGGAGATTCTTCCGAATACCCTTGGACCTATAATTGTTGAAATTACTGCTCGGTTTGCCTATTCCATAATGATGATAGCCTCTTTAGGTTTTTTAGGAGTAGGCCTGCAGCCCCCCACCCCCGACTGGGGTATGATGGTAATTGAAAATAAATCCATTATCCGGGAAGCTCCTTGGGCAGTTCTCTATCCCTCCCTTGCCATTGCCTCCCTGGTGATAGCCATCTCTCTCTTTTCAGACTTTATAAGCAAGGTAATGATTCATGAAAAATAACACCCTGTTGGAAATAAATAATCTTACAGTGACCTATAAAACCCTTACAGATTCTGTTGTTGCCCTCCGGGACCTCTCTATCTCTCTTCAAACCCAGGAGGCTCTTGGTATAATCGGGGAATCGGGCTGCGGGAAAAGTACCCTTTCCTATGCCATAATGGGCTACCTTTCCTCCAACGGTAGATGCGACGGGGAGATACTCTTTGAGGGGGAGAACCTTCTTACAAAGAATCAGAAACAATTAATGGAATACCGGGGAAACAGGATCGCCATGGTCTACCAAAACCCCTATTCCTCCCTTAATCCCTCCCTCACCATCGGACAGCAGCTGGACGAGGTCACGATCTTCCACAGAAAGTTATCCAGGAAGCAGGCCAGAGAAAAGACGCTGGAAGCCCTTACGGATCTTTATCTCGGAGATGCGGAAGGCTTGGTTAAGCGGTATCCCCACCAGATCAGCGGCGGCATGCAGCAAAGGGTGTGTATTGCCATGGCATTACTATGCAGGCCCAATTTGATGATCCTGGATGAACCTACTACAGCTCTTGATGTCACCACGGAAGCGGTAATCCTGGATATCATAGGAGAACTTAAAAGAAAATACAGCATGTCCCTGATCTACATATCCCATGATCTTGGGATAGTTAACAAAATCTCCGACAGAATTGCAGTAATGTACCGCGGCGAGGTTGTGGAGATGGGTTTTAAAAGGGCCCTCTTCAGCCGGCCGAGTCATCCCTATACTAGAGCTTTGATCAACTGTATCCCCAGGGCGGGGGTAGTTAAGGAAGAGGTAAGGCTGAACACCATTCCGGGGTATGTAAAAAGAAGGGGATTACAGGAAACTGGATGCCCCTTTGTGGACCGCTGCGAAAAGCGGGTTCCGGGATGTACAGACAAATATGGAATGATGGAACGGGATAGTAATCATTATTCTGCCTGTGACCGGGCCTATGCCACGGACGTACCGGATAAGGAGATAAAGGCCCTTAAAATATCCAAAGAGATTCCTCAGCCAGAGGAAAGGATTCTAGATATCAAAGAACTTTATAAGCATTACAGGCAAGGGGGAACTAAAATCCGCGCCTTGGATGGCGTAACAGTATCACTGGAGACAAATCAGGTTTTAGGCATAGTGGGGGAATCCGGGTGCGGTAAAAGCACTTTGGGACATACTGTAAGCGGTCTCCTTACCCCCACCCGGGGGCATATTATCTATAAAGATAAGGAGATCTCCGTATCCTGGAGAAAACGATCCCCGGAGATCCTGCGGGAGATTCAACTGATCTTCCAGAATCCCGGCCGAAGCCTTAACCCCTCCTTTACCCTGGAGACGCTCCTAGGCCGCCCCATGAAAAAGCTTCTGGGAATATCCTCCAAAAAGGAGAGGATTAAACTATCCCGGCAGATCCTTGCCAAGGTGGATCTTTCGGAGGAATACCTAAACCGAAAGACTACTCAGCTTAGCGGCGGAGAGATGCAGCGTGCTGCCATTGCCAGGGCTTTTTCCATAGCCCCTAATCTTATAGTCTGCGATGAACCAACCTCTGCTCTGGACGTATCCGTTCAGGCTTCGGTTCTCAATCTTTTAAGCGAGCTTCAACAGACCTCCGGCGCCTCCTATATTTTTATCTCCCACGATCTGTATGTAATAAATTATATAAGTGATTATATAATGGTCATGTACCTGGGAAGGATCTGTGAATATGGTAAAAAGTCAGAGGTTGTCGGACCGCCCTACCACCCTTACACAGAGGCGCTTCTTTCTGCAGTTCCAGATGTAGATCCTTCGCTGGATAAAAACACAATCAGGCTGGAGGGCTCTCCCCCTAATCCCACACAAAGAATAAAGGGCTGCCCCTTTGCCGGTAGATGCCACAAAAAGATAGGAAAGATCTGCGACACAACCCCTCCCCCACGAATAGAATTTTCCGAGTCTCATTTTGTGTATTGCCATCTTAAACCGGAAGATTTGGGGGCAGTATAACAGAAGGGAATACTGCCGACCAGGAATATTTTAATAATTATTAAGGGTTAATATTAATTATATTAATAAAACAATTGATTATTTTAAGTTCTTCCTTTATATTATTGTCTAGGGGGGACTGATATGGATAAAAAACTTCTTCAGGAATGTCCTGTATGCGGCGGGACTTTAATGGTTAAGGTTCTTCTCTGTCCTGCCTGCCATACAAAAATAGAAGGCGATTTTGAGTCTCCAAAGTCAAAAATCCTCTATCTGCCTAAAAAGGATCTGGAATTTGTAGAGCTTTTTATCAAGCTTCGCGGTAATATAAAGGAGATGGAAAAAGCCCTGGGAGTAAGTTATCCTACGGTACGGAGTCTCCTGGATGGAATAATTCAGAAACTTGGTTATAAAACCAACAGCAGTGTTGATCAGAGGAATAGGAAAGAGGTTATTGATAAGCTTGAAAAAGGGGAGATCTCCGCAGAACAGGCTGTAGTATTACTTAAGGGTCAGGAAAAAGAGGAGGAGTAAAGGATGTCTTTGAATGAAGAACGACTAAGAATTCTGAAGATGGTTCAGGAGGGCAAACTAACCGCCGAGGAGGGAGCCAATCTGATGGAGATCCTGGAAAACCCGACCTCCGACGAAGCGGAACCGCGTATTATCAACAACAGAAAGGAAAAATCAGAGGAAAGGGACACGGGAGAGGCTCCCCGGTTCCTCCTTATAAAAGTAACGGACAAGACCACAGGTAAAGAAAAGGTGAACCTTCGGCTTCCCCTGGGGGTAACCAGGATGATTAAATCCCTCATACCGGTAAAGGAAAAGGAGAAGCTGCTTGCAGAGGGGATAGATCTGGAGGAACTGTTATCCAGGGAAAACTATACCCATAAAGGCCCACTTTTAGAGGTGGATGATTCGGAGGAGGGAGATAAGGTAGAAATTTTTCTGGATTGAGGCTTCCTCAGGAGACTCCCGCAACAGTCAATCCCTTAAACCTGGAAAGAGCGGGACCGTAGAAATTTTCTTCCCTTACCCTTTCTTTGGAAAAAAGGATACTGTTTTGACAATCCACAAGGTTTCCGGAGATAGACCCTCCAGTAACAGGAATTCTTCCATTTCCGTCTTTAATATAGGCCAACCTGATTTCCCCGCCAAAATCCCCGGTTTGAGGAGAGATAATAAAATCAGAAAAGACAACAGCCTCAAGGTACGGTTCACCCCTTAACTCCTCCTGGGTACTGCTTCCCTCCCCCACTTCCAGATTCTCCAAAGCCCCCGTAACAGGAATACCAAGATAATGGGAGTATTGGGGATCCCCCCAAAAGGATTTTACAATACCTCTTTCCAATAGTGTCACGGGTTTTAGTAACACCCCTTGGGGGTCATAGGGTTGATTGCAGGGGGAGGCAGGTAGGTAAGGAAGAAGATTCAGGGTAATCTTGTCCCCATCCCCCTCCTGAAATGCTCCACCCATAGAAAAGCCGGAAATTCCCTCATAAACCGACTGGGCAGCTCCTTGGGAATAGTAGTACTGAAAGAGGGTTTTAAGATGTTCCGAAGGAATCAGTACGTCCCCTGTAAAATTCCTTGGGGTTTTTAAAGCTTCTGCCCTGTGAAGGGTTAAAACCCCTTGATTTTCCAAGGCTTCCTTCAATTCTCCGGATTTATAGGAAGAAAAATCTCTTTTTTTAAAAAGCTCAACCTCCTCCCCGGTACCTTTGGCAGAGGTTATGGTTTCCAGATAGCAGTTTGCTCGGGGAAACCTGCAGTCAATCCCCTCGGAGGTGATTATTCTTCTGCTACCCCTGGATAGAATAATTTCCGCTGCGGATAGAGAAACCCGCTGCGTAAGGTCGGCAGAAAGTAGTTCCTCCGCTATCTGGTTAACCCAGAAGGCAAGATCTTGCTCGAGAAAAGGGGAGGGTTCAAAGGAGGTTTCCAAGACGAGGTTTTCCGGTTTCGCCAAGGGATAGGGTTTATTTTGTACATAAGAAGCCATCACCTCCGCCCGGGAGAGGATGCTCCTTATCTCCGAGGTGCTGGAATTATCCGGAATTGATACCTTTGCATCCCCAAGGAAGGATTCGCCATTGTATTTAAAATCTTTGTATAAAGTCAGAGTGTGGCGTTTTACCTGCTTTGCCCTCTGCAGTTCAATTTTATTCCCTAGAAAAAAGAGTTCTTCCGAAGCCTCTTCTTCCTCCAAAAGCACATATCCAAAAGGATTCAATTCTTTAATACAGGCTAATATCTTTTCCAACATCATCCTAGCCTCATCTTGGTTTTTATATAGGGTCCCCCGGAGGATACCTTTACATACTCCTTGTACCCTTTTCCGCAAGATCCACAACCAGACAATTCTAGATCCCTGCTTACCATAGTAATATTTCCCAAAACCTCGGGGATGTATCCTGTAAGCATAACCGGAGAAGCAAGTTTTCCTGTTAATCTGCCGTCACGGATTTCCCAGGCAAAGAGGGTTTCGCACTGAATACCCCAATTCTTGGGATCTTCCATTCCGGAGATCATTTTATCTATAAGATATCCATGACTTACAGTTTTTAGCATCTCCTGGAAGGTTGATTCCCCGGGGCAGAAAAAGGTGTTGGTCATTCTGGCATAAGCCCTCCTTTCAAAGGACTCCCTTTTTCCATTACCTGTTGGCTTGATTCCAAGAAGAGATGCAGAAAGCTTGTCTGAAAGACCGGAAACCAAAATTCCTTTGTCCAGAACAAGAGTATCCCCGGCCAAGGTCCCTTCATCATCGAAGAAATAGGAAGAGACATCTCTGCAAGAAGCAGCACCATCACGCATGCTTACCAGAGGAGATCCCACACGCTTTCCCATATACTCCCCTGCTTTGGATCTTCCCCGGACAATCATATCTGTTTCCACACCATGCCCAAAAGCCTCATGGGCTATTAGACCCGAAATTTCTGGGGATAAAATGACTTCATACTCTCCTGGTCGGATCTTTTCCGTCTCCAGAAGACTGAGTCCCTCCTGGATCAAGGGTTCAATTTTACTTTCCAAATCCATTAAAAGAGAGGGACCCCGGGCTCCGGAATAACCCCTAAAGGCTCTCCTGGTCCTTTGACCATCCCTCAGATATACAAAAAGGTAACACTGGCTCCAGACATAAGCCTGAGATAGATCTTTTTCCGGAGAAATGTAAACCTTTGCAATCCTCACTCCCTCGTATCGTACCTTTGCGCTTACAATAAGCTTAGATCCAGCTAGAATCTTATCCTTAAGCTCCTTCATAATTGTGAATATCTTTCCGGGATCTGTTTCCAGCGGGTCCTCTTCCAGGGGAAAGCCTTCCTGGAGGAAGATCTTTTCTTCCGCCGGAGGGTCAAAGGTCAACACCTCTTTAGCCAGGGAAACAGAGGAAACGGAATCTACAAAATGTGCTATCTTTTCCACAATGCCCCTTACTCCTCCCGGCTTAAAGGAGGAAAAGGAGTATTCAAAATAACTGTTCCTGTAATAAATCCTGGCCACAAAACCTCTTTCAGACCACATGCTTTCAGAGACCTTAAAAGAACTTCCTGTTACTTCGTAATTAAGTCCCGAACAGTCTGTACCCAATACCGAGGCCCAGGGGTATCTCTCTGTTAATAATCCAATAAGTTCCTTAAGAGCTTTATGGTTTTCCCTTAAAAAGGTGCTGTTTCCTTTCATTGTATTGAAAATTACTCCTCCCTATTCTGGGAAACCTCAAGTTCTTCCCCAGCCTCGTCCTTCACCTTGTCCCGCAATTTATTAAGCAATGCCACAACTCTTCTCGAAACCTGGATCAATTCATTGTAGGCCTGCTCTGTTGCCTCTTTCTGCCCGGAAAGCCTCAACTCATAAACCTCCTTCACCTTTGCATGGAGTGCTTCATGTTCTTCCCCTATCTCTAAAAAGAGTTTTTCTCTTCCGTACTGATCCTTACCGGAGGAGTAGAACCATCTTCCAAATTCGCATTTCGTGTGGTCCAGAATTTCATGCTTAGACAGTTCCTCCCTGCCATCAATAAACAGCCTCATTTTGGAGGTCCAGTTCTGGTGCATCATTATGGCGGAGGCGATGTTCAGATTCTGCTTTGACCTTTCCTTTTCCTCCTTACTCAGCTTAAAAAGCATCATCTGCTTTTCCAGTTCCTGGATATTCCTGTTATTCTCAATACTTAGCTTGGATATTTCGTTCTGAGCCCAAGTCACCGCCTGGGTACTCATCACTGTCTCATCTATTGCCCGTACCGTGTCCTGAGAGAAGGATTTTACAGAGAGGAGAGCTTCGTTTATCTCCTCTGCTCCCTTGGTCATTTCGGCGGAACCATCATTGATCTCCTGGGAGAGATTCATCAAAGAATTCATTCCTTTAACAATCTCGGTTGTTCCTGCTGCAAGCTCCGAGGTGCTGCTGGAGATTTCACCAAAGGCATCCACAAATTTCTGCACCTCTTCCTTTATCTTACCAAAGGCATCCTTTGTTCCCTGGCTTGCCTCCATAGCCTTCTTAATCTGGTCAACATATCCTTTAAGGTTGTTGGATATCTTTTTTGCATTTGCTGCGGTGGATTCCGCCAGCCTTCGAATCTCGGTGGCAACTACGGCGAAACCCCGGCCGTATTCTCCGGCATGGGCAGCCTCGATGGCAGCATTCATAGCTAAAAGATTTGTCTGGGCGGCTATGGCATTGATAACATTAATCATAGCAAGTATGTCATCTATTCCCGCGGCTGTCTCTGTTATCACTTTATTAGCAAAGACAACCTTTTCTTCCCCCTGGGCTGTTATTCCTACAAGAGAATCCGCACCCTTCCTCTTCTCCTGGGCTATTCTTGCTACACTGTCTATGGAGGCCGACATCTCTTCAATTGCTGCGGAGGTTTCTGTAACAGCGCTGGTCTGGGAGGCAATATGAACCCCCTGGTTACGAATTCCTGCCAATATTTGTGCTACGGAAGAAGAGGCTTCCGCAATACTGTTATCCAGTTTTCCTATCTGCTCTTTTATGGCATTAATCTTAGAGGTTATCTGAGTGATACTTACTATTGTCTCTTCCACATGCATAGAGAAGGCTTCGCTAACATTGCCGCTCTTTTTTATAATCTCCTTAACTGATCCTAAGATAGAGTGGAAACTCTCTATCAGGCTTTCGTCAAAGGTGTCTGAAAGCCGGTTAAGCTCCTTTAAGGAAGACTTCATAGCCACCCTTTCAGTCATGTCGCCAGAGGCAATCCGCTGGATTATATGCTCAAGGTGTAAAAGAGGATTCGCTATTCCCCTGGCCACCAGAAAAGAGGTTAAAACCGTTAAAAGAATAAAGGCCAGGGAGATAAAGACAGCAATAAGAATAAACCCGCCAAAAAGAGGTTTAAAATTCTCCCCTAGGGTTTTGGAGAAGAAGAAGTAGAAGACAAGATTCAATACCAGAGTAGGTAGAGCTGTAACAAGAATTCCGATAAAAATAAGCTGGTTTTTTAAGGGTAATCCTCGTTTTCTCATTTGTTGCTCCTAAAAATAAGAATTGGATATATGTTTTTATAAAGAATAACATATTTATCTAGGTTTTCCTATACAATAAAAACAGGTTGTGATAAATTTGAACTATAATTAAGAATTAAGGAGATAACACCTATGTCCCAATTTTCTGATGCTCTAAATTTACTTTTTCTTGAGGCCCCAAGGATACTTAGAAATCCAACCAGACCGCTTCTAGTATCTCACACCCTCTACAAAAAACAGGCTTTCGCTCTTCCCTCAGGAACCCTCGTAAGCTGGACTCCGCCTCTCTCTACAGGAAGAAGCCCCAAGGATACCTACATTGTAAAAAACGATGAAACCGAAGAGACTGTAGACTGGACCTCCCCCAATTGTATACCCATGGAACCAAACACCTTCTCTAAAATCCTGGAGGATGTTTTGGCTACCCTGCGCGGGAAGGAGATGCTCTATGTTTTAGACAGAGCAGTAGGAGCTGACCCTTCCTATGCTCTCCCTATTCTCACGGTAACAGACAATCCCTTAAGCGCTCTTTTCCTTGACAATATGTTCCGGCCGGTTCCGGAAGAGATCGGAAAGAGTCTTTTTAAGGACAAACCCTTTACCCTTATTGGGCTGCCCAAGGACTTTCTTGTCAGAGAAAGGTATAGGGACAAGCTTAGGACCATGCCGGACGGATCCACCTCCAATATTGCAGTGGTAATGGATTTCAAACAGAGAATAGGAATAGTTTATGGATCCTCCTATATGGGATCCCTGAAAAAACTGATCTTTACGGTTATGAATTACTACCTTCCCAAGGAAGGAATTCTTTCCCTGCACTGCAGTGCCAATGAGGGATTCGACGGGAAAAGCGCCCTTTTCCTTGGCCTGTCCGGTACAGGTAAAACAACCCTTTCTGCCGACTCTTCCAGACGCCTTATAGGAGATGATGAACACGGCTGGGATGAAAATGGTATTGCCAATTTTGAAAACGGTTGTTATGCAAAACTTATAAATCTCAATCCCTTAAAGGAACCGGAGATCTACCAGGCAACCTTCCATCCCGATACACCGGAGAACCACGGCGCCTTGGTAGAAAACATGATGGTTTATCCGGATGGAACCTTCGATTTGTCCGATTCACGATTTACAGAGAATTCCAGAGCATCCTTTCCCCTCTCCTTCCTAAAGAATACAAAACCCTCAGCTGTAACTGTACATCCCTCTGCCATACTCTTTCTTACTGCCGATGCTTACGGTGTTCTCCCCCCCATATCCAGGCTGTCCCCCAAACAGGCCATGTTTTGGTTCCTCATGGGTTACACCTCTAAACTTGCGGGAACAGAGACAGGAATAACCGAGCCCCAGGCAACCTTTTCAAGGTTCTTTGGAGAACCCTTTATGCCCCTGCATCCCAAGGCTTACACAACCCTTCTTGGTGACAAACTGGAAAAACATACGGTTGAGGTTTTTCTTGTAAACACCGGCTGGTCCGGCGGGGCTTATGGGAAAGGGAAGCGGATGGATATCACTCTTACCAGAAGAATGGTGGATGCAGCCCTTTCCGGCGCCCTTTCCAAAGTGGAGTATAGAAAGGATCCACTCTTTAAAGTTAATGTTCCTGTTACCTGTCCCGGAGTACCCAAGGAGATCCTGAATCCGGAAATAGCCTGGGGTGACAGCCAGGCATACAAAGCCATGGCAGAAAAACTGGCAGGCATATTCAAGGCCCATTTTCAGAAGGTTTTTGCAGGAAAAGTGGAAAACGATATCGCTGAACAGTGTCCCGGGTTATAGGATTAAAATTTTAGGATTACCGGTAAGAAATTAAATAAAAAGGGGGAGCCGAAACCTGATACGGGAAGGCTCCCCTGTTTATTTCTATACCTCCGTGGCTACGGGAGCGGTCTTTTTACTGGCTATAATTGCTGCTATCTGAGCGTTCCTGGTATTTGCCCTAACAAGCTTGCGAGCTAGAAGTTTAGAAAGAAAAATGCCGTAATGCGGATACCGCCTTACCACGGAGACAAAACTCTTTCTGGATACCTTAATCAGTTTACCGATGGTATCTGCCCTTACAGAAGCACTTCTCCGGTTGTTAAGCAGAAAGGACATCTCTCCCATAAAGATATCGGAGGGATCCAGCACTCCAACCCGCCTGCCCCGGTGAATAACGGAATATTTACCGCTGGCAATATAGTACAGGTGGTCGCTGGATTCCCCTTCCCGAAAAATTATATCTCCGACCTTGGGATATACCACCTCTTCCCTAGAAAACCCCTGAGGAATGGTTCTTACGGTATTGGAATTATGCTTAAAAATAAGGGTGACTTCATTTCCCACCTCATTGTATTTAAGCTGCTCCGCCAAAAGTGTGGCCATCCGGATTCCCCGTCCATGGAGGGACATGGGACCCTCCGTTTCAAGCTTCCTGTTTAATTCTGAAACATTGAAACCCCTGCCCTCATCTTTTATAATAAAAGAGGTTTGACCCTCCCCAATATCCCAGGAAAAAAAGACCCTTTTTTTACAGATTTCCGGATCCTGACATCTTTCATTTATAAGATCCATCATCGATTTCCCCTTGGCAAGGTTTTTGGATTTTTCCTCGTAGGTAATACCACAATTGCCGTGCTCAACCCCATTCACAATAAGTTCTGACAATGCTAGCTGAAGATACATCTTTGTTTCTGGAGAGACAAAACCTCTTTGGGAAAGGGAAATAGCTGCGATGCTGGCATAGATTGATACGGCCAAGGGATCATTTTCTATTAAAAAGGAACCCGCCACTCCGCTGGCAAGCTTATCGGATAATTCCTTTTGGAAAATGATCTGCCTGTTCTGATCTATTATCTGAACACTCTTCCCAATATGGGAGGCAACCCGGAAATAATCCAATACCGCAAGGATATTCAAGGCCTTGTACTTTTTTAGGATTTCCTCTTCATTGGAGTATTCGGGATTGAAAAGACCAATAATTCCAAAACTGTGCAACCAGGAATCGTTCTCCACCTGATGGGCGATCTCATCCACAGGAATTACCGGATCATTA
>Ga0067045_1030350_pt1 | contig 15647 bp, 10 predicted proteins | sample TerdegcTABiofilm_FD_59184 | JGI IMG/M metagenome (GOLD analysis project Ga0067045, IMG submission 59184) | Combined Assembly of (Gp0054472, Gp0054536) Wastewater bioreactor microbial communities from Singapore -Terephthalate degrading...
GCCGCCCGGTGATCAGGTCCGCGATGGGGCCGCCGATGTAGGCGCCGACCGCGCCCGCGCCCGCGCCGGCCAGGTTGGAAAGACCCAGGTAGCGGCCGGCCTCCCCTTTGGGCACCAGGCTCGTGCCCAACGCCCAGTTGGCGGTGTAGAACATCCCGGTCGCCGCGCCGATGATGCAGCCGCCGATGTAGATGACCGTCAGGTTGGGCGAGAGCAGCAGGACTAACGTGCCGACGGCCGCCACGATGCCGCTCAGGGCCACCACCCGCTTGCGCCCGATCCTATCGGCCAGCCAGCCGCTCGGTAACGCAAAGACCAGGATGAAGACGCCGACCAGCGTCATCATCAGGCTGGCGGGGGCGGCAGCCTTTTCGTAGGTGTATTGCAGCCGGCCCTGGATGAAGTAGACGGCGAAGCTGGCGAGGTTGAAGGCCCCAACCAGGAAGGCCAGCCGGTTGATCACCCACCAGGTGAAAGAGGGGTTGGCTTTGGCCTGCGTCGCGCCAATAGAGAGCTGCACACTGCTCCAGACGCCGACGGCGACCGCCAGCGCCATCGCCACCAGGCCAGCCGCGCCCATGCCGCCCAGCAGCAAGGCGGGACTCAACGCCGGCGGCAACTGGCGTCCGAGGGCCTTCACTGCCGCTCCTAAGGCTAAGATGAGCACGGTGAAGAGCGCCGTCATCAGCACTAAGCGCAGGTAAGGTTGCCAGTTCAACGGGGCCGGACGCTCCTTGAGCGGCTCTTCCGGCACTAACATGGTCAAGATCATGCTCAGCAGCAGGAAGCCGACCATCAACAGGATGCCGCCGGTCATGTTGCCGTGGGAGATGATCCGGGCGATGGTGAAGGAGACCAGAATGAGCGGGATGGGGGTCTCCAGCAGTGCCTTAGCGCCGGAAAAGCGCCCCCGCAGCTCCGGCGGGACCAGGTCGGGGATGATCCCCTGGGTGGCCCCGTGGGCCATGTTGGAGGAGACCTGGAGCAGCAGGTACATGGCGAAGAGGACCCAGAAGCCCGTCAGGCCAGAAAGCCGGGCCGTGGCAATAATTCCGCCGATGAAGATAAGATCAATGAGCGTGCCCAGGAAAATGAAGGGCCGGCGGCGCCCCCAGCGGGACATGCTCCGGTCGGAGAGCATCCCCCAGAGCGCCTGGGCCAGGAGCGCCATCATCAACCCACCCAGGCGCAGGGTCCCGAAGTAGGTCGCTTTGGCCGTCTCGCCGACAAACCGCTGGACCAGCAGCGGCAAAACCAGCGGCGCCATGGTCTGCGAAATCACGGTCAGGCCAAGATAGTAAGCGTTGAAGGTGATGTAATCATACCAGCGGATCGGGCGTTTCATAACCGGGTTCCTCCTTGAAAATAGGCGCTTGTTCTTAGTTGTTGGGTCACTTGGCCAGTAACAATTGGAGCGCGTTTTTAGCCCACGATTGTGACGCGAACTTTAATTCGCACTCTTCACCGGGGAATTTCCCATGAACTGGTGGTTCATTAACTGCGGCGTTGAAGCTTAAATGGCAAGGAAGAAAGTGCTTTCTAACCTCCTGTGCTCAAGGAAATTTTCCATGATTTGGTGTTCACCAGTGATGGAATGAAAACGCAAACTAAAGTTTGCGCCACGGATTTTCAAAGGAACTCGCCCTGATGCTGCGGTCTATCAACGACAGGCTGAAAGTTGAGTGCTCAACCAAAAGAGCGAACTAAAGTTCGCGCCACATTGGCTATTAACTGTCTGACTCACTGACTAAGGACTCAGTGACTATTTTCAGGGTAGAGGCAGGGAAAATTAAAATCTCTGCAACCCGGCGTTGGTTTTCCGATTACGGCGTGGGGGTGACGATCACCGCGTCTGCCGGTGGGATGAAGTCGGGTCCGTAGCGGAAGCGGGCCGCCCACGGCACAAAATGGCTGACGAAACGATCCTGGTAAAGGATATTGCCCTGCGCATCTCTGACAATCCGTTCCAGCACGGCATCCAGGCCGGCATGGGCACTTTCCAGTTGCTTGACCGTGCCGGAGGGCAGGGTGGGATCGTATTCGTAGACCGGTGGCCCGGCCGGGATGGGAGCGCTGGAGGTGGGACCGATCTGCTCCACCGTCCGGCCCTGTCTGGTGCTGTAGAACACGAACCGCAGCCGGCTGTTGGCTCTATCCACTTCGGTCTGGATCAGCAGATGGTAGGGGGTGTCGTTGGTAAAGCGGAGGTCTACCAGGGGGGAATAGACGGTCGCATCAAACCCGGGGCCAAAGCCGCCCAACTCGTAGTAACCCACCCGGTAAGCGTGCGCCCAGCGCTCCACGATGGGGTAGCCGGCGAAAAAGGCGGCGCGGAAGGCGGTGGTGGCCACCTGGCAGATGCCGCCGCCGATGCCCGGCACGGTGCGGTTGCCGATGATGACATAGGATTCGTCGTAGCCTTTGTCGGGGGTCACGTCGCCCAGGTATTGATTGAATGAGAAGGTCTCGCCGGGGGCAATGATCAGGCCGTCAAATTGCGACGCGCCGATGACGATGTTGTGGTCGCGGGCGGAGGAGGAGCCGGTGAAGTAGGATTCCCCGACGGCGAGTTGCTCCCGGATGCCCAGTTCCTCGCCCGTCATGGTGTCGGCATAATGGGGTGGGACTTCGCTGACCACCAGGGGCACGAAATGTTCTCCAGCGACCACCATCTCGTTGATTTTGGTGATGCTGGCGGCGATGTCCAGATCACGTCCGACCCGGCTGGGCTGGATTGGTGTTAGCTCTCCGGTCGCCGCGTTAAAGTGGAAGCGGGCATCCTGCGGATCGCGGTGGAGCGCCAGGAGTAGCGGTTCCAGGTACTGCATGAGCTGGCCTTCGTCTAATCCCACCCAGAACTGGCTATCCTGGGCGCGGACGGCCAGCATCCCGGCCATCACCTCCGGCGTCAGTGTCCAGGGACCGGGGTCGCCCTCCAGGGGGGAGGCCAGCACCAGCGTTAGCGGCTCAGCCAGGATGGTCTGGGCCACGCTTAAGGCCCGTGCGGCCTCTTCGTCGCTGATTTGGGGGGGCAGGTGGGTGACGGATAGCGAAAGCTCCACCGGAGTGGGGGTCCGCAGTACGGCCTCCAGCGCGGCGACGGCGGCGGCCGTATCCACCTGCCGGCCGGGATTGCCCGGTTCCACGCGCAGGCCGTTGGCGTCCAGGGTGATGCGCGCATCCACAGCCGGGCGGTCCAGTTGGGTGGCCAGAGCCTGCACCTGTGCTTCAGCGCGGGCGCGGTCCCAGGCTAAGATCGGCGGTACGATGGCCCCGCGCCACCAGACCTCCACCCGTTCGCGCAACGCTGCCAGACCCGTCTGGGTGTGGCCGAACGTGAAGGCCTGCTGGAGCGTGGCGGCGGTGTCTATGTGCAGTCCCAGATCCAGCGGGGAGAAACTCCAGCGCTGCCCCTCCGGGCCTACCAGGACGATCCGGGGTTCGGCCAGCGCCATCACCTGCTCTACCCGGGGCGTGGCCTGTTCCTGGGTCAGTCCCCCTAACGGGACCCCCCACAGCCAGACGCCGGGGATGAAGCGTTGCTCCAGGCCTGGCCCCAACAGGGCCCCTGCCGCTGCCAGGGCTAACAACGCGGCCAGTCCGACCAGCGCCAGGATGATGAGTAACCGGTTCATAGTTAATGAATTCCTCAGTGGGGGAGCAGATACAGGATACCGATAGGTTCAATCTTGACCGTTACCGATTGGGGCATGATGCTGTCTATTCGGATCCGGTCCGGCGCGATGACCTGCGGCGCGATCACGTGTTCCCCGGCCGGCAGCCCGGTCAAGTCCAGCAATAGTTGCAGGGTGTTGGAATCCAGCTGGTTAAGCAGCGGGAGCGGCCCGCTCAAGATCACCGAAACCGTCTCCGGAGCGACTGTGGCGGTCAACTCTCTGCTTAACCCGATCACGGTCGGCTTCAGATCCAGCGTCATCCCGCTTTGCAGCGCTTCCAGGTGTACGGAGACGCGCACTTGAGAGCTGGTGAGCACCGAGAGGCCATCGGGCACCTGGAGGCCGATGGTCGTGGTGAAATCCTGGCTGGCGTCGGCCAGGGAGATCGGCTGCGTTTCCAGGTAGCCAGGGGCCGACTGAATCATCTCCTGGCGCATGAAAACGGTCACGATGGGTGGTTCTACCTCCACGCCGGTGAGCCGGTAGCCGGCGGCGGGCTGGTCGGCCAGGACTACTTTGACGGCCAGGTCACGGAAGTTGCCCAGCTGTTCAATTGGGACCTGAACGGTTACTGCTTTGGGCAGGGTTTGGACGTAGGAGACGGTGTTCCCGTCGGCGTCCAGTGGCACCGGCTGGAAGTCGGCCCGGATCTCTTGCCGTTGGTCGGCGACCGGGACGAGGATCTGGAGGCGCGCCACTTGAGAGATGATGGAGGCCGGGCCGCTAATCAGCACGGTCTGGGGGGCAAGGGTGGGGGGGCGGGTCCGGTATCCTAACGCGGGCGTCCCTTGTAGCGCGATAGTCACCGGCAGCTCGCGTTGGGCAACCGGTTCCACGGTCAGCGTCACCTCTGGGGGGGTCACGTCCACGACGCGGGTGGGTTGGCGGCGCACAACGACCTGAATCGGCGCGGTGAGAGGACCACTTCCGGCATTGGAGAGGTCGACAAAGGCTTGAATATCCTCGGCCTGGAGCGCGTTCCAGACCGACTGGGGGGCGCGGAGCACCACGCGCACCTTGGTTCCCTCGGCCCCGTAGGACATCATGCCGGCGCTCAACCCGCGGATCTCCAGCGGGATGGGGTTGGGGAAGGATTTTTCCACGGTGGGGTTCTCGCCCTCGGTGGCGATGATCCAGAAAAAGAAAGCCAGCACAAGTGCGAGGAGCATCAGGTTCAGGTTGGCGATGAGGCGACGGTTCATGGGGCTTTCTGTTTGACCTGGGGCGTTGTCTGGCCCGATTGTTCACGTTGTAACCAGCGGAAGGGTGAACGTGAGGCTTTGAGCGGTGGGCTGAAGAAAGCCCGCAGCACGGATTCCAGCCGGGAGGGTTCAATGTCGCGCAAGATGCGTCCGTTGTGCGCGATGGAAATGCCCCCGCGCTCCTCGGAAACTACCAGGGCGATGGCGTCACTTTCTTCGGTGACACCGATGGCGGCGCGGTGGCGCAACCCCATCTGCCGGTCGGAGAGGAAGGCGGTGGTCAGTGGCATGACGCACGCCGCTGCCACGATGCGGCCCTGGCGGATGATGACCGCGCCGTCGTGCAACACCGTGTGGGGGTCAAAGAGCGTGGTGAGCAACTCAGGGGTCACCAGCGCGTCCAAGGGGACGCCGGTCTCAATCTGCTCCTGGATGCCGGTGAGCCGCTCAAAAACAATCAGCGCTCCTATGCGTTGCTCGGCCATCCGGCGGGCCGCGATGGCGCTGGCTTGAATGGCATTGTCGGCTTGTTCTCGCGGGGCGGCCAGGGAAAAGAGCCCGCCGCGCCCCAACCGTTCCAGCGCCCGCCGCAATTCAGGCTGGAAGAGCACGGGGATGGCGACGAACAGCGCCGGTAACAGCTGTTGGATGATCCAGGAGAAGGCTCGCAGACGGACCAAGCGGGTCAACAACACTACCACCACCAAGAGGGCGGCAATGCCCCGCACCAGCGGGACGGCACGGGTACCGCGTAAGGCGTAAAATAGCCAGAAAAAGAGGGTGGCGACCAGAAAAATGTCTAACAGGTCGGCCCAGGTCAGGCGTTGAATCAGCCAGCTCAGATCCCACATACGTGTCTACAGTTCAGCAGTCGGTCAAAGGCCGGTTCGGCCATTGGCTATCCTCAGGCCCGGATGGGTGGTTCATGTCCGGTCAGTTCCTGGTACAGGTGCACATAGTCCTGGTTGTTGGGCGGGTTGAGTGCCAGGATGGCCTCAATGGTTTTAATGGCCGCTTCCTGCTGCCCGGCGTTCAGTTGCAGGTCGCCCAGGATATCCAGGTGTTGCAGGGCCTGTTCGCGCCGGCCCAGGTTCAGGTAGAGCTGGCTCAACCGGCCGCGCAACGGGATGTTTTCCGGCTCCTCCTCCACCAGCTCTTCCAGCACCGCGACGGCCTTTTCCGGCCGGCGGGTTTCCAGGTAACGCCGGATCAATTTGTCCAGGGTAGCCATTCCCAATGGGGCGCGGCCAACCCGCGGGTAGAGCTTCAGCAGGGCTAAATGCGCGCGTTCGTCGTCCGGTGCGGTGCGGGTGATTTCTTCGTAATCCTTGATCGCAGCTGTCCAATCCAGCCGTTGTAGATCCAGGTCGGCCCGCCGGTGCAGAATGCGCACCGACCATTGTTGCTCCGGCGTACCGCGCGGCGCCATCGTCAGGGCTTCGCCGTAGACATCGCGGGATCGTTCTGGTTGGGCCAGCTGGTAGTAAGCATCGGCCAGCTGGAGATACTGGCTCAGGGCATCGTCAATCCGGCCGCGCTGGATCAGGAGCTCTATGACTTTCTGGTGGACGGCAATGTCCAGCGGCGAGAGGGAGAGCACTTCCTGGTAGGTGGCCAGGGCCTGGGGGATTTCGCCCCGGATCTCATAGGTGTGGGCAATGGTATGAAATTTATCCAGGGCTCCTTCCAGGTTGCCGCTTTCCAGGAAGAAAGAAGCCAACAGGTGGTGCAGCGGGAGATACAACGGCGCTTTGCCAATTGTGTGGAACAGTTCCTCCAGGGCCAGGTAGTACTTTTTGCGGCGCGAATATTCCTGGGCCAGGGCGACCGAGCGGAGGATTTCCTCTGAGCCGGGCAGGCTGATGATTTCCACCAGGCTGAGGACGGTACCGGAGCGAGCCAGTCCATCCAGGCGCTTGCGGGCACGGATCACCTCTTCTTCCCACCCGCGCTGACTCAGGAAATCCACCAGCGTCTTGCCCAATTGCTGCACCCGCTCTGGCTCGCCGGTGCTGACCAGGCTTTGCGCCAGCCCTTCGTAGACGCGGATCAGGTCGTTGGCCTGTTCCCGCTTGACGGTGGTCAGGTCCACGATTTTGACCGCTTCCAGGAAATGGGCCAGCGCCTTATCAAAATCTCCCTGGACCTGATAGCACTCACCCAGCGCAAACTGGCTGCCGAGCACGTATTCGGGATCGGCGAGCGACTGCTCAAATTGCACGATGGCTTCGTCAAAGCGCATCCGTTCTTTGTAAAGCAGGCCCAGGTTGAAGTGGATGGAGGGCATGGCCACTCCGGCCCGGTCCAGCCGTTCGTAGGCCTGGAGGGCGGTTTCCAGATCGCCCTGGGTTTGAGCGTCCACCGCCTTGGTGATCAGCAGGTTGACCTCCTGCTGCGACAGGCCGGTGGCCTGGGGTTGCTCTTCGGCAAAAATGGATTCGGCCAGCTCTTCCAGGGCTCGTTGGCGGGTGATCTCGGTCAGGCTGCCCGAATCACGGACGCCTTCAAAGACGTCGGTGACGGTGGTTTTGGCCTCATCCGTTTCGGCGGCCGGAGGAGGCAGGGGCCGCCCACTTTGCAGCAGGGCCATGGCCTGCGCCAGGCGCGGCTCGTGGGGCAGGGTGCGCTGCATCTGGCGACAGAGCTCCACGGCCCATTGGGGATGTTCCGCCTGATAAAGATGGCTCAACCAGAGGGTGGCCAGGATGGCCTGTTCCATCTCCCCCTTTTCCTGGTAGTGCTTGAGCAACTCGGCCCAGGCTTTGTCGGTGCGGGGGTTGTTGCGGACGGTGGCCTCCAGGGCGGCGATGGCTTTCGCCGACAGGCCCTGATGGCGATACCGCTCGGCCGCTTGCAGGTACATGGCCGCGGCGTTTTCGTGCTGCCCCTGGCGTTCCAGAATTTCGCCGAGCCGGTCGTAGGGGCCGGCGTCTTTGGGGCGCAGCTGGATCAACCGCCGGTAGATCGTCTGAGCTTCATCCAGCTCGTTGGCGTTGTAGAGGGACCAGGCATAACCCAATAACGTGCCGGCGTCGTCGGGGAATTCCTCTAAAGCCCGGCGATAAGCCTGGGTTGCTTCCGGCCAATTTTCTTTCCAAACCAGATCGTTGGCCTTTTGGACAGCTTCTTCAAAGCGTGCGCGATTTCCGGCCACAACTCACCCCCTATTCATGAGGGGATTAGGGAGTAGGGGGTTAGTAAGTAAACAGAAGGCGCTACTTCTTACCCCCTGCTCCTTATTCCCTGTTATAGTGCGTCCAGCGCCCAGACGATGATCGCCTTCTGGGCGTGCATCCGGTTCTCGGCCTGATCCCAGAGGGCCGAACGCCGGGGATCGTCGCAGATCTCATCGGTGATCTCCTCGCCCCGGTGCGCCGGCAGGCAGTGCATGGCGATGGCATCCGGCTGCGCGTGGCTGAAGAGTTGGGCGTTGACCTGATAGGGCGGGAAGACCTGCTTGCGTTTCGCGGCCTCTTCTTCCTGGCCCATGGAGGTCCAGACGTCGGTGTAGATGACATCGGCGCCGGTAACGGCTTCCACCGGGTCGTGGGTAGCCAGCAGGCGGGAACCGCTTTCGGCGGCGAACTGCTGTCCCAGCGCCCAAACGTCGGGGCGGAGCTCGTACCCGGCCGGCGTGGCGATGGCGAAATCCATCCCCAGCTTGGCAGCGCCGAAGAGCAGGGAGGTCGCCACGTTGTTGCCGTCGCCCACATAGACCAGCTTGCGGCCCCGTAAATCGCCCTTGTATTCCAGCATCGTCAGGAAGTCGGCCAGCCCCTGGCAGGGGTGGGAGTAGTCGGAGAGGCCGTTGATGACCGGGACGCTGGACCATTTCGCCAGTTCCACGATATCGGCGTGAGCGAAGACGCGGGCCATCACCACGTGGACGTAGCGGGAGATGACGCGCGCCACATCGGCGACGCTCTCGCGTTTGCCCAACTGAATTTCGTTAGGAGAAAGGTAAAGCGCATGGCCGCCTAAGTGCAGCATCGCCATGTCAAACGAGACCCGCGTGCGCAGGCTGGGCTTTTGGAAGATCATCCCCAACACTTTGCCTTTGAGCAAGGGGGGATTGCCGCCGGCTTTCCATTCCTGCTTCAGGCGGACGGCCAGATCCAGCAACCCCTGTACTTCGCTGGGAGTCAGATCGGCAATTGAGAGAAAATGCTTCATTTTTTCGTTACCTCCTGGTCAAAATGGGTAGTTTGTAAAACCAAGTATACCACGAAGCGGCAAGGAAGAAAAAGGCCCGCTCAGGGGTCGCCCTTGATTGGCAGTGTGCGCTGACCGGCGCTCAGGTTGACAGAGACTTCAATTGCCCGTACAATAAAACATAGCATCTTCGCCCTATTCCTCTCTACATCGCCTTTCACGCTGCGCGCTCTGGTTTTGCTGTCGTGCCAAGGAGTAAATGAATCACAATTCAAGGAGGGAGGATATGACACAACCTGTTTGCTGCGTCTGTAATGTGCCCCTTGAGGAGCCGGCGAAAACGTTTGGCGGGCGTACTTTCTGTGACCGGCATTACGCCAAAATTAGCCAGAATCGTAAGGCCATGTGGACGGCGACGCTGGTGCTCATCATCGCGTTGGTACTCTTCGTCCTGCTGGTTTCCGCACTGGCACCCGGTTTTGCCACAACCTTGACTGCCGGTGGTCTCACGCTCCTGGGCGTGGTCCTGGCCCTGATCCCGGCGGCGCTGTGGTTGGGGATTTTCTACCTGCAAGATCGCGCCGAACCGGAGCCTAAGGGCTACGTGCTGGGCGTTTTCTTCCTCGGGGCCCTCCTGGCGCGCGCTGTCGGGCAACCGCTGATTGAAGAGGTCTTCCAGGTGAATGTGTGGGCCGGCGATCAGTTCTGGCTGAAACTGGCAGCCGGGATTTTGATTGTGGGGACGATCCAGGAGTTCCTCAAATATGCCGCCGTGCGCTATACAATGTTCCGCAGCCCGGAATTGGATGAGCTGGTGGATGGCATTGTGTACGGCGCGGCTGCCGGTCTGGGCTACGCCACGATGCTCAACATCACCTACGTCACCCAGACGGGGGGCGTGGACCTGGGCATCGGCGCGACGCGCATCGCCGTCACGGCCCTGGCCCAGGCCAGCTTTGGCGGCGTCTCCGGTTACTTCCTGGGCCGGGCGAAATTTGCGGCCATGGGCCCCTGGTGGCTGCCGGGTGGCCTGTCGCTCGCCATTGTCCTCAACGGCGTGGTGACGGTGGCCTTAGGCGCGATCTCTCGCACGGGCATCCAGGTCACGCCGCTCAGAGGGCTACTCCTGGCCGCGGTGGTGGCGGCCCTCACCTTTGGCGTGCTGTTCTCCATCATGCGGCGTTCCTGGGCGGGAGACCTGACCCCAACGGCGCAAGCTGAGTCAAGTAACTGAAGCCAGGTCATTCAGGATTCAAGGAGATGAGAACATGAGTACTCAAGCAGCAACACGGGGCCGAAGGTTGGCGCGAGCGGAGGAGCCAGAGTGGCTGGTCTGGGCCTGGGTGGTTCTTCTGCTGGTAATTGGCCTGGGGATCAAAATGAGCGTGATGGGGCGGCTGACGCGCGCGGAGGAGAGTGGGGTTGTGTTGAGTTATCCGGCCGGCTGGACCTGGATGGAGACCACCGACTCCACGCAGCTTTTGTACGTGGCTGATCCCTTTGCCTCGGCGGGCTTTCCAACCGGGGTGGAGGTCCGTGAAGTGGCACTGAGCACGGTAGGGCGCAATTTGGAGCAATTGAGCGACATCGGCCTGGCCTGGAGCACCTACCATGGACGGGAGCTGCTGGCTTATCGCGCCCTCAGTGTCACGCCAGTGACGGTTAACGGCCGTGAGGCGCTGGCGTTGAGGTATGCCTATGTGCCGGCTCCCGGTCAGGGAGCTCAGGGCTCCGGCCTGCCGGTGGTGGTGCAGGCCCAGGACTTACTGTTCAAGCAGGGTGAGCAACTGCTCGTTGTCACCTTTGCCGCCGAAGCCACACGCTACGCTGAATTGACTGCGACCTGGCAGGCTATTCAGTCTTCTATCCAGATCCAATAGTCAGATCCAGTATAGGGGGTACCATGAAGACCCACGTGAAATTTTTCCTCTTGGCGGTGGTTTTAGTGGCCCTGGTCGGTAGCCTGATTTACTATCAACCGGCAGGGGCGTTGGGAAAAGACGAATTGCAGCGCGGCTTGCGGGCGGCCGTCAAACTGGGCATCCTGGGGCCGGACGATGAGGTCATTGGCACCTGTTCCGGCACCATTTTGACCAACACCGGTTTCATCCTGACCAATTTCCACTGTGTCGGGCAGACCGATCTCTATGGCCCGGATGAGGATTTCGGCCTCTCGCACGGCGAATTATGGAATCCCAACGGTCTCTTGATTGTCGCCCTGAACAACAACCCGCGCAAGGAGCCGGTTCCTGCTTACATCGCTCAGGTTGTCGCCGGCAATCCTGACCAGGATGTCGCTGTGCTTAAGATTATTGCCGATATAGATGGTTCCACGAAACTCCCTAATCCACTGCCGCTTGTGCCGGCGGTCCTGGCCGATTCGGACCAGGTGGAGATTGGGGATGCGGTGACGGTGATCGGTTTCCCCGGCGTTGGCGGTGATACGGTTACTTTAACCGAGGGGAAAGTTGCCGGTTTTCAGGATGACGATAAAGATGATTCGATTGACTGGTTCAAGACCGATGCCCTGGTCAACCACGGGAACAGCGGGGGGTCGGCGGTCAACGCTGCGGGTGAGATGATCGGCATTCCCTCAGCAGTGCTCTTTGAGGGTCAAACCGGCGACCAGATGCGTTTCATCAAGCCGCTGAACCAGGCCGCTCCGGTCATCCAGCGCGCGCTCAAGGCGGGCAGCGCGGAAGGCGGAGTCGGTAGCGGCGGACAATCAGGGGGTACCCGGCCTCAGATCCCCAAGGGGCAGAATTTTGGCACGCTGAGTTTCGGCACCGGTTGGGGGAACAAAGGGATCACCGGCGTGGCTACCCAGTTCAAAAGCGGGGTGGAGCTGATCTATGCTGCACTGCCCTATCAAGAGATGCGCGATGGCACGGCCTGGGGCTACATGTGGCAGTATGAGGGGCAGGACGCGGCCGGCGACACCAAACTCAAGTGGGAATTTGGCAAAGAAGGGGTGTTGGACCTTTCCGTTTCTGGTGAGGAAGGCTTGCCCGACGGGCAGTACAATTTGCAGGTCTACCTCAAAGGCAAGCTGGTCCAGGAAGGGCAATTTGTCATCGGCAACCCCAATCCCCAGGACACGCCGGGCAAGGTCGTGCCGCAAAGCCAGGGGGTCTTTGTCGGCGGCACTATCGTGGATTACGACACCGGTAAGCCCATAGAAGGGGCGGTCATCGCTTTTCTGATCCCTGGCAAGACGGTCAAAGATTTTGACGCCAAGAATGACACCAGCTTGATCTACTCCTTTGGGACGACGGATGCCGATGGGGCTTATGTCGCCGAGGTGCCGTTGGAACGCGGTAAGACCTACGCGGTCATTGTGGGCAAGAAAGGGTATCAACGCCTGGCGTCCGACAAAGGGCTCACCGTGGCCAAAGATGACCCGGATTTCTTGGAGCTCAAGCCCATCGCGCTGCAAAAGAAATAACGTGGCTGGGCTGCCGATAGATGGGACGTGAGGCGTGAAACGTGAAGCGTGAAACGTGAGGCGTGAAACGTGAAACGTAAGGCTGGGCGCTCTTGGCCTTACGTTTCACGTTACTTAGAACACGTTACTTAGAACTGGAGGCTATGAACGATTCCCGGCCCCGCCATCTTACCCTTTGGTTGACCGACCGTGGCGTGTGGCACCAGCAAGCCGCGCTGGCGGCCGCGCCGCCTGAGCTGGAGGTGGTGATCCGCCGCCACCCGGCACCGGCTGAACTGCTGACGTGGTTGCCGCAGGTGGAATTTCTCATCAGCGAGCGGACCGGCGTGATTGACGCGGCGCTGATCCAGGCCGCCCCGCGCCTGCAGCTCATCCAGCGCCTGGGTTCCCTCACCTACGATATTGACCTGGACGCGGCGCGCGCCGCCGGCATTCCGGTCTGCGCCACGCCGGTGCCGGGCTGCGTTTTGGTCGCCGAGCATCTGATCCTCCAGCTGCTGGCGCTCGCCAAACGGCTGCGCGAGGTGGAGGTGATTGCGCTGGCGGCCGGTGAGTGGGGCCCCAGTCGCCGCACCGATGAGGATACGTTTGCCTACAACTGGTCCAACCGGCAGGGGATCACCGGCCTGGCGGGCAAGACGTTGGGCATCCTCGGCTTTGGGGAGATCGGCGCGGAGCTGGCCCGGCGGCTGCGCCCGTTTGGCCCGGCGGCTATCCTTTACCACAAACGCCGGCGCTTGCCGGCTGCGGCCGAAACGGCGCTGGGGATCACCTACGCGACGCCGGAGACGCTGGCGGCGGAAAGCGATGGGCTGGTGGTGCTCCTGCCCTACGCGCCAGAAAACGACCTGGCGCTCAACGCGGCGTTCCTGGCCCGCCTGAAGCCGACGGCCTGGCTGGTCAGCTGCGGCAGCGGCAGCGTGATTGACGAAGCGGCGTTGGCCGCCGCGCTCCGGGCCGGGCGGCTGGCCGGTGCCGCCTTAGATACGTTTGAGTGGGAGCCGCTGCGGCCGGATAATCCGCTCTTGCCGCTGGCCCGCGATCCCTATGCCAACGTTTTGTTGACGCCGCATACGGCCGCCGGTTCACCCGATGTCACCGGAGCCACGCGCAGCGAGGATTACGCCAACTTGCGGCGGTGGTTGCGCGGGGAACCGCTGCGCGATCGGGTCGCTTGAGGAGTCGCGCCTGCTGGTGGCTCCGCCCCGGCTCAGGCCGGGCGCTGCAACGCCTCTTCTTGCGGGATGCCGGCCATCATCAGGCCGATCTGTTCCACCGTGGCCTGATCGCGCGCCACGATCCCCATGATGCGCCCTTCATACATCACCGCAATCCGGTCGGAGAGCGTGCGGATTTCGTCCAGGTCTTCGGAGATCAGCAGGATGGCGGTGCCCGCCGCGCGCTGTTCCAGCAGCCGCTGATGGATGTACTCGGTGGCCCCGATGTCTACCCCGCGCGTGGGTTGGGCGGCGATCAAGACTTTGGGATGCCGTGAGAGCTCCCGCGCCATAATCAGCTTCTGGATGTTGCCGCCGGAGAGGTTTTTGAGCGGCGTCTCCAGGCCGGGGGTCTTGACGGCGAATTCGGCGACCAGGGCGCGCGCATGGGTGGCCATCCGGTTGAAGTCCAGGAAGATGCCGTGGGTGTAGGCGGGCGCGGCGTGGTCGTGCAGGAAGATGTTTTCCTGGACCGAAAACTCACGGATGGCGCCATCCCGCATCCGTTCCTCGGGGATGTAAGCCTGCCCGGCGGCCATCCGCGCGCGGGTGGAGAGGTGGGTGATCTCCTGCCCCTCCAGGATAATCGTCCCGGCGGTGACTTTGCGCAGGCCGGCCAGACATTCGGCCAGCTCGCGCTGCCCGTTGCCAGAGACCCCGGCCAGCCCGACGATCTCGCCGGCGTGCAGCTCTAAATCTACCCCCCGCAGCACCTCCGTCCCCCGATCCCCCATGGCGCGCAGGCCGGTGAGCTGCAACCGCACCGGTCCGGCCTGGAGCGACTGGGGCGTCAGCGGCTTGACCTCGCGCCCCACCATCATCTTGACCAGCTCCTGGCGGGTGACCTCGCGGGTGGGGCGTGAGCCGGTCACCCGGCCGTCGCGCAGCACCGTGACCCGGTCGCTGATCGCCAGCACCTCATGGAGCTTGTGGGAGATGAAAATCAGCGCGTGCCCGTCGGCGACCATCTTGCGCAGCGTGACAAAGAGGTCGTTGACCTCTTGCGGGGTGAGCACCGCCGTCGGTTCGTCTAAGATGATCAGGCTGGCGCCCCGGTAGAGCGCCTTGATGATCTCCACCCGCTGCTGTTCCCCCACCGAAAGCTGCCAGACGTAGGCGGTTGGGTCCACTTTCAACCCGTAGAGCTGCGACAGCTCGGCAATCCGCGCCGAGACGCGGTCCAGGTCCAGCCGGGGTTCGCGCGAGGACCGCAGGCCCAGCGCCACGTTTTGCGCCACCGTCAGCGTGGGGACGAGCATGAAATGCTGGTGGATCATGCCGATCCCGGCCCGGATGGCGTCGGCCGGCGAGTGGAAGACCTGCGGCCGGCCGTCAATCAGGATCTCCCCCTCGTCAGGGCGGTAGAGGCCGTAGAGCTGGCGCATCAGCGTGCTCTTGCCGGCGCCGTTTTCGCCCAGCAGGGCATGGACTTCGCCGGCCTGCACTTCCAGCGTCACGCCGGCGTTGGCCAGCACGCCCGGAAACCGCTTGACGATGTTGCGGAGCTCCACGCGCTGGATTTTACGGGTGGGGGTGATCGTCGCCAGAGATCCCATAGGCGCTCCTCATACCATAACTGACACATTGAATAGAAACCGGTTAATGAGTGAGCAGAGAGCAGCAGGTAGAAATTCCTGTTTCCTGCTCACCGCTCACGGCTCACATTTGAGAAGGATGAAGGCGAAAGGATGAAATCTCCTCTGAAAATAACGCTCTTCGTCTGTAGTCAGGCGCTTCAGCGCCGTTTTGCCGCGCTAAAGCGCGTCACTACAAACACACTGAAACGCTACAACGCTAACTTCGTAGTCAGGCGCTTTAGTCCGACGCGCTAATGGTCTTCAAGAAAATAATCCGGTCACGTGCGCGCTGGGCACCCGGCGGTTAACCGCCGGGCTAGCCAGCAACGCCCCGTGAACGGGGCTACGGCAGCCCGGTTTACCGGGCGTGGCTTGGG
>Ga0067045_1030351_pt1 | contig 15647 bp, 17 predicted proteins | sample TerdegcTABiofilm_FD_59184 | JGI IMG/M metagenome (GOLD analysis project Ga0067045, IMG submission 59184) | Combined Assembly of (Gp0054472, Gp0054536) Wastewater bioreactor microbial communities from Singapore -Terephthalate degrading...
CGTATCCGGCCTTGAAAGCAGAGGCGTTGGTCTTTCTACCGGTAGTGCTTGACAACCTACTGGTTCAGTACAAAGATGAGTTAGCCCTTTTGTCTGCGCAGGTCCAGGGGGTACCATGTATCTTAAACTTCCAGTAAAGTCCCAGGCAGCCCACCAATCAGTTTAAGGAAATAATAGCCGGAAATTAGTATCCATTGGCAGCTTGAAGAATAAAATATCGCTGTTTGAGATCATTAGCTTGCTGTCTCATATACGCCGGAAATCTACCTTTTCAGTGGAAAGGATTTGTTGTTCTTTTATGGATACAAGCAACCGAACGACAATTATTCGAAACTTCACACTCACCTGCTCCCCCATTACTGTTCAATCGATCGGTACAGACAAATGGTCCGAAAACAGGACGTAGAAACCGCCTACAGTCTCATTCATGAATACATCGCACAAACACCGGTTGTGTGCTCCCACACCTTGAGTAAACTATGCGGCTGCCATACCCTGTTCAAGCTGGAAAACCTCCAGATGACGGGTGCATTCAAAGAGCGGGGGGCACTGAACAAGCTTCTGAATCTAAGCGTTTCGGAACAGGCCGCTGGCGTAATCACTGCTTCGGCAGGAAACCACGCGCAGGGAGTAGCTTACCATGCGCAGCACCTTGGGATTCGGGCGAAAATTGTTATGCCCGTGGGCACCCCTCTCATCAAAGTCGTGTCCACCCAGGAGTATGGAGCAGAGGTGGTACTGCACAGTGAGTCCTTCGATGATGCGTACCAGCATGCCCGGGAACTGGAGGCGGAAGAGAACCGTGTGTTCGTGCATCCCGAAAAAATAGTGGTGGAAGGGGCCGGCGCTGTTCCCCTGGCCGCGATCCTGTAGTACCGGGAGCGGTTTGCCGGAAAAAAGGTTGTCAGTATCGTGTCCGGAGGAAACATCGATGTCAATATCCTGCACCGGATCATCACCTGGGGGGGCTTTCTGTAGCCGGCCGTATTGTGGAGTTCACAGTACGACTCTGGGATGTGCCCGGAGCGCTCACCGGTGTACTGGAAATCTTCAAACGATTGCAGACCAATATCCTGGATATTGTTCACCACCGCTTCGATTCGGTTGCTCCCATCGGTTTTGTGGATGTCTCTATCAAACTGGAAACAAAAGGACATAACCACATTCACGATATACGGCAGGCTCTGGAACAAAACGGATACAGGGTAGAGGAATTAAGTTGTGCCAAAGTTGTGGCGGTATCTCATGCGGTTTAAAATAAGTTTTCTATGAAGAAGAATCAAGGATATTCTATTTTCATTCCTTTTCTTTTCGTTTTCTACGTATCCACATCCCAAATACGCAGCCCTCATCTTTCTCCCTTCAGGTCAAGGAATCGTGACCGAGCAGAGCAATCTGTCGGTGGAAGCTCAAACGGTTTTGTACAGGGGAATCCCCCTTCAGAATGCGATAGGTGGATTTTTTATCGTCCTTCAGGGAGGCATTCCCAGAGGGGACAGGCAGAAACGGTTTCCCCGTAGTGCTGCAGGAACAGGAGAAGAAGGCCGGGTGCTGTACCTCCTTGTGATCGATGGATACCGCAGGGATAGTATCGGAGCCACTGAGGAAGAAACAGGGAGGATTTTACAGTTATTGGGAGCAACAGAAGGACTGATTCTGGATGGCGGAGGCTCCTCTGTACTGGTTGCGAGAACTCCAGCGGCCGGCTACCGCTCCTTAAACGTTCCCATGCACAACCGAACTCCTCATCAGGAACGAGCTGTGGGTCTGTGCCTGGGGATTCGTATTACTTCATCTGGGCCGAACATTTCGATGTACTTCTGAGGGAGGGGGAAGCTGAGCTTTTCCGAACACAAAGGAATCTAAGAATGCCCGTGCCCAGGCAGAAGTTTCAATTTGTCCTGCTCCAAGTTCATAGGGTGTGGATAGGGCATCCGTGTTCCCCAGCACAACAAAGGTCAATTTCCTGTCCGGCACCTTCACGATGAGACTGGACATAGCTATCCACTCTCCATAGTGCCAGATCACCCGTTCCCCTTTGTATACGGTGGTGAACCATCCCAATCCATAGGGAGAAGTTTTCCCCCATAGCAGTTTAATTGGGATGTATGACTTGTCCCGCAGATAGGGAGGAACCACTTCGCCCTGATCCAGGGCTATCGAGAACCTCGCGATATCCACAGCAGAACCTGTCATTCCAGCTGCAGCATCAAATATCGGGGGAGGATCTGTGGGTATGTGCTTACCTTTGATATACCGGTAGGACCTCGCAAGATTTGCCCTGTACTCGGTCCGGTCCAATCCGGTTGCATCAAAGGCTGGCGTGTCAGGATTCGGGGCAATACGGAAAAGCCTGAAGGGACGCTGGATCCGATTCACAAACTCGGTAGCGAAGTTGCCCCCCGTAACCCGCTCGATCACGATACCCAGGTGAGTGAATCTGGATCCGTCATAACTGTATGCAGAGCCTGGCATATGAAGGGAAGTGTGACTCATAAGATGCCAGAGACGGATGATACCCTGGCTGGGTATCCGTATCCCATATTTTTCGGCAGGATCTTCAAGGGTAATTTTGCCCTCATGGACCAATTGTAACAAAATTGCCGAAGAGAACAATTTAGTGAGAGAGGCTAAGTGATAGGTTGTGTCGGGTGTGGCAGGGCGGTTTGTGTCTAAATCTGCAATCCCGAACCCCCTGGCCCAGAGTACCTTATTATCACTGGCGATGGCTGCGGAAACGGCGGGAATATTTGAGTGCTGGCGAAGAGAGTCTATGAGCTGTTCGAACTCCTCGAGGCTGTGGGATACCAAAGAAGGCATAGCTGATAGAGAAGAACATAGACAGACATGGCAAAGGAAGCACAAAAATCGCGCTCTAGCATGCATCCTGTTTTTTGTCATAGTACCTAATCATCATAGAAAATGATAATCCAGGACGTCAAGGATAAAGCTTTCACAAAACGAAAAAGGGAGCAGACTCTAACAGCCTGCCCCCATACAGGAAATTTACTTTATTTAACTTGTTTTTATTTAAGGCCTTAGCTTCTCCTAAGGCTTCAGCTTCTGCAGGGCATCCCGGACAGTGCCGAACTCAAGGCCTACAGAAGCGCACCAGTCTTTGATAATTGTCCCTTCCGCGGGCATAGGACGGCCTAAAACCTTTTCGATCTGCGCTTTCGTGACCCCCCAGGCCAGCACTTCCTTGAAAGTAGTTTTGCCTTTAATGAGGGGTTCTGTCGTCGAAGTACTGGAGCCACTACTCCCCGTTCCGCTTCCAGCAGCACTTCCAGCAGGTAGGGCTGATCCGCTCGTTACACCCGTACCCGTGCCTCCGCTACTCTGCGGGCTCGGGCTTTTCTCGGGTTGCCCCCCTGCCGAAGGAACTGACGGGCTTATAGAGGCGGAGGGTTCTGCCTTTCCCCCCGCTGGGATTGTACCTGAAGGAGCTGTGTCTTTACCCACTTTGACCACCAGGGGTAGAATCGCTTTCTCCTTCTCCGGGCTCAACTTCCCGTTTTCTTTCAATACCCGAAAAGCGCTTTCCGGAATTCCGGTTCCTTCTTTCGGACTGTAAGGAATCCCCACATAAAGGGCCACGAACAGCCTGAGGGCATCAGTGCCGATTTCCAGGGGTTGAGGAGCCGCCGGGGCTTGTGGTTGTGACTGGGCCTGCGGTTGAGTTTGGGGCTGTAGCTGGGTTTGTGGCTGGGACTCTGCCGCGCCGGCAAACTTCGTTTCCAGGCCCTTCGCGCGCACCGCGCCAGGATCTTTCTCCTGTTCGAAGCCGAAGGCCTGGGCCAGGATCTTTACCGGAACCCCGAAGTTCTTCTCTATGTCCTGAAAGGAATAGGAACCCCGGATATCCGCTGGATCTGCCTTTCCGGCAAACTCACCGGTAGTGATCTTCCGCGCTACCTTCTTAGATTCCGTAGACCACCATCCAAGGGCCTGGGATAGTAGAATACCGCCAGCGAACAATCCAACAATTACTATTCCTAAAGGGGTAGACCTCAGATACGTTCTCATTTACCTGCCTCCTTTCCTGCTGGTATGTTTCCTGCGGATACATTCTCGATCGGTTTCACCTGGAACGCGCCGGTCATCAATTCCACCGTTTCCTGCACGGGACAAGCTGCTTCGGAAGTACACTGCATGCAGGTGATACACTGATGATCCCGTACTGGCCCTGCGATAGACACCTGGATGTTCATCGGGCAGGCCCGGTCGCAGGCCTTACAGTTTATGCAGGTGGATGGATTCCGCCGGATCGTAAAGATCCGCACCTTGTTGAATAGCCCCAAAAGAGCCCCATACGGACAGGCGTACTTGCAGAAAGGACGCTCGATGAAGAGTGATCCGATCAAAGTAAGGGTCAGGATCCCCATGGCTGTCAGGGGAACTTCTCCCGTCCAGAAGTTGAACAAGGCGTAGTAGGGATCATAGTCTGCAAATACCAGCTTCATGCTGGTGGCTGTTACGTATACTACCCAGACCAGCACACCATACCGGAGGTACCGCAGGTACGTATCGATTGCGGGTGGGATGAAAGTATTATACTTCTTTTTGAAGATTCGGCGACCGATCCTCCCTATCAATTCTTCTACAGTGCCCAGGGGACAGACCCACCCGCAGAAGGCGGGACCTACCAAAATTACCAGAAAGAATGCAATCCCCATTAACACGAGGGAGGCTTCATGTACCTTCTGTACCAGGCTACCTATGGTAAGAAACTGGTAGACCGAAACAACGCCCCCGAAGGGACAGATTGCATGTAAGGAGGCGGATCCCACAAGGGGTATCTGAATCCCATACGATGAAAGACTGTGGTTCAAACTGATCAAGGCAACTAAAATCAGAAATGCGATCTGGATCCCGAGCCGAAGCCTGGCTGTAATAGATTTTTTTGCCATTTTATACTCCTTGTATTGCTTGTAATATAAATTATTATTTCTTGTTACTATTCCCTGCAAGATTCCTGTTTCTCCCCTGGCCGTTCCCTGACCACAGGGGATTCCCATCTGTGTCCCGGAACTTATAGGTTCGGTTTTGGTTCTTAATCCACACAGGGGCTACATTCTTTCCGTACACAAACCCGTGCACCTCCGCTTCGGTTTTGGAATTGAGAGATATCCCCCGGGGATATAGCACCTCGTAGTTTCCCAGGTGCACTTCAAACTCCCCTTGTTGTGTCTGCAGGTACCATTCCCCTTCCCGATCAATCAGGACGCCATTCAGCGTTTTCAGCGTGCCTTTTGCCACTACATCCCTGCCGGACAAGGTTTCTGCGTCCAGAGAATGCGGGAAGTTTAAAAGCCATACGGTTACCAGAAGCCCTGCTGTAAACAGAAAATTCCTTGTGATCCTCATACCATCCTCCTGAATACTATTGGTTTTCATGTTATCTGTCCTAACAATACAGGAGGTGTGGGGAGTCTCTATGTGGTCTGTGTTAAGGTTTTATGAAGAAATAAACTAAAACGGCTCTGGCCGGTTTCCGTATTCTGGAATTCGACTCTTCCTCCATGGGCCTTTGCAATAGCCTCCACAATGGCCAATCCTAGGCCCGATCCGTCCTGCGTGCGGGAAGGATCTCCCCGGTATAACCTATGAAACAGGTGGGGGATATGTTCTTCCGGTATTGTTCCAGGGTTCGTCACATCAATCTGAATACCGCCATCCTTCTCTGTAAACGATAGTTCCACCCGGCCTGGTTTCCCATACTGAAGGGCATTCTGAACCAGGTTACTCAGTGCCCGGAATAGAAGTTTCTCATCCGCTTCAAAGGATTCTACCGTCCACGAACCTTCCAGGGAGCATCCTTTCTCGCTGGCCTGTACCTCAAACCTGGAATAGAGGTCCGCCAGTAACCGGCGAGGAAACACACGGACAGAGTGTGGTTTGAACTCGGGGGATTCGATCCGGGTGAGCTCTGAAAGATCCTGCACCAAAGACTGCATGCGGAGCACCTCTCGGTAGATCTTTTCAATTCGCTCCTTTGTAAGAGGGAATACACCATCGATCAGTCCTTCCAGTTGGCCCCGGAGAGTAGTGACCGGGGTACGCAGGTCGTGGGTAATATCGGAGGTCCACTGCCTCCGGAGGGCTTCTTCCTGGGATAACCGTTCTTGCAATTTTTCTGCGTTCCGGGCAATGATCTGGAGTTCCCGCACCAGGTTCGAAGGAAACTGGACATCCCTCCTTCCCCCACTGATTGCGGTAAGCCCTTCTGCCACCCGGAGGCTCTGTCGGGAAATGCGTAGGGAAAACCCATACCCTACTAAAAAAGACAGTAGTAAAGATCCTGCCAGGCCTAGAAGGACCGATCGTTTCAAGGTCGAAAGGAACTGGGCGTTGGAATCGGTCATTTCGAACCCGAGGGTTCCTGCCGCGAACCGTGCGATCAACACCCCTTCTGTTTGAAGCTCTTCCAGTCGGACCTCTTTGCCGTGACGTCGAAGGAAGTTCTTGCCCTGACCGGATTTTCCCTGTATATCCCCTGGGTCTTTCCCCTGCACGACTTCCCCCTGCCGGTACAGATACACTACTGTTCCACCGGGTTCCTCTACGTACACGAATAGAGAAGAGTTTAGACTCTCTGCCAGCGCCTGATGGATCTTTGCAGGATCCAGCCTTCCATACTGTTCCTGAACCGTCAGTAATGTCCGTCGAACCGTATCCCGTATGGCGGAAGCTTCCCGCTGGTTCCACCTCTCTATAGAAGAAGAAACCCCCCAGTACAGAGCAATCGAAAGGATCCCGAGGATACAGAGAGCTCCACCCAGAAAGGCAAAAAATCCCTGTACAAAAAGACCTCCCGTAAGGGGCCGATTCCAGGGGAACTTCCCAATCGGGAAGGGTGTATGCCCCCTTGCTTCTCGGGTTCCTTTTGGATCGGCCGGTTCTATTGTACTCACCCCTTTACCCCTTCAATGCAACTCTATATAAGTGGTGCCAAAATTGTTGCACTACTCCTCAACCTTTCCGCTTACCCTGAAACCGGTACCCAAAACCGCGGATCGTTTCGATCCACCCGTCCTTACCCAGTTTGTTCCGTATATTCTTGATATGAGTATCCACCGTCCGTTCCGATCCTGAATAGTAGTACTCGAGGCATTCACCAAGGATTCGTTCTCTCCCGATTACCACTCCCGGCTGTGAGGCAAGGAAAGTTAAGATCTTCCATTCAGCCCCTGTAAGTTTAACCTCCTTCCCATCCACCTCGAGCCGGTGAGCCTGCGAATCGATCCGCAGAACCGAACCTTCCCATTCCCAGGCCCCTTCCCCCCCTACCTTCACCTCCCTCTTCCCCACCCTACCTAAAATCCGTTCCACCCGGAGAACCAATTCCCGGGGTGAAAAGGGTTTCACCACGTAATCCTCCGCTCCTAGTTCCAACCCCAGGATTCGATCCGACTCTGAGTCCTTTGCTGTAAGAAAAATGAAAGGAACTTCGGGAATCTTCTCCCGCAGTTGCTTCGCCAGGGCAAAGCCGTTCCCATCTGGAAGGAGTACGTCCAGGATGCAGAGGTCCGGCGGCCTGTGCAGGGCCGCCTCCACCACTCCCTTAACACCGGCAAACTCCAGTACCTCATGCTCTTCCAGCTTCAGGTATTCGGTTATCACCTCGCGGATCTGGGGATTGTCCTCAATCACATAGATCATACCTAAAATATGACCTCATCCCAGGCAAAGGGCAAGGGTTCCCCTGTAAACTCAGGTTGTGTTAAAATAATCAGAAGTGGTGCCAAAATTGTGGCGGTATCTCGTCTGGTTTCAAGGAGAAAATTATGACCAAAACCCTTCGCTTTCTACTGCCCTCCGTCCAGCTTGAAGACCCCCACACCTGCACGGATTCTCACCCCGTCCTCACGATACGTCGCCTCCTGTTCCAGGGACTCGTCTCCTATGACGGAAGAACTGCAGAGGGTCTTCTTGCCTATACGTGGGAATGTGGGGACAAGGGAAGATCCTGGACCTTTTATTTGCGGAAAGGAGTACACTTTTCCAATGGCAAAGAGCTCTCTGCACAAGACGTTGTGTACAGTTTTAAAAGGGCTGCATCACCAAAGAGGGAAGGTAGGCTTTTTACGGTGACATATCATGCCTATTTCGGGAAGGCCCAGATCGAAGCGGTAGATCCCTATACAGTCCGATTCTATAACCCTGAACCCATCGCGGATCTTCTGGAATTCCTTCCGGACCTTTGCATCCTTCCAGAAGGCTGGAAGAGTTACGCGGATGGATCCGGAACAGGGCTCTTTATTATAGAAGCAATCGAACCTGGTCGCCTTTTGCTCCGACCCCGGGAAGGGTCAGGGCCCCGCTTGGAGTTTCGGGAGGAAAAGAGCGCGTCTCTTCGGGCCGCTGCTATCATAAAAGGATCAGCTGACTACGCCCTAGACCCACCACAGGAAATTTTTGACACCTCAGAAAGCCCATTCGCCACATCGCGCCATTCTTCGCTTGAGAGAACCTCATCCGTAACCTCAACGCGAGATTTCGATGTCTATTCATGGAACACCTCTCTCTGTGTCATCTTTCTTGTTCGTTCCGACCTACCTCCTTTGAATGACTCCCGAGTACGAAGAGCACTTAACCTACTTGTTGACAAGGAGCGGATCATACGGGAGATACTTCACGGCAGAGGCCGGCCATTAAATGGCCCCCTCTCAAACCGGCACTTCGGCGCTGATTCGTCTCTGCCGCCTTATCCCCATGATCCATCGAAAGCGGTCGAGCTTCTTCGGGATGCGGGGCTCACAAAAGGCTTTACACTGACGATTCATGCCCCCCGTACCATTCCCGATGAAGGCCCCCAGCTTGCCCAGTTCGTAGCCGAAGATCTGGCATCGGCAGGCATTCAAACCCGTATCACTCTTCATGAGGACCGGAGTGCATACGCCCGTAAAATCGCGGCAAAGGAACTGGATGGGATTTTCTGCTTCGACTCGAGCCCCCTGGGTACCTATAAGGTCTTGAAGGAAAAACTCGATTCAAGAGAACGGGGGCCCTGGTGGCAGGGTTACCATAACGAGGATTTCAACCGCCTGCTATCTAACGCCGCGGAAACTGTCGACCCAACAGCCCGCAGGGAGATTTATTTAAAAGCGTACCGGATCCTGCGGGAAGACCCTCCATGGATTTTTTTGTACAGTCCCCTTAGAGCCTGGATAGGCCGGCTTGGAATGATGAGCAGCACATCGGATTACAGGGTCTTTTTTGACGGTCTGGGTTTTCTTAGGGTCTAATAAACCAACTCAACGATATAGTTAAATAGCACATGAATGATTACGAGTATAATCGCGGTAGGAATTAGGACCGACTTGAAATTCTTTAAAGGCTTTGGAGTAAGAAGCATAAACATACCAATCAAGTAGATTAGAGTCGCCCCGGTCAGTCCGAATCGCCTGAGCATGAAAAAATACAACACTCCGGTTAGGAGAAAAATACTGACCGGCAGTGGGGTAACAGGAAGAAATTCTTTTTTTACCTCATCACTTTTTTCGAATATCATAATCCCGCCACTGATCCCCATGATAATAAAGGTGATTTGTGGGAAGAAATGGGCCCCCACTCCCTCTCCTCCACTGAACTCTCCCATTACAGTGTTTAGGAACCCGATAAATCCCATAGCCACCAGAATCATTCCTATGATGTTATCCCTCTTTAATATCAATTTATTCATCGTCAATCCTCATCCATGGGAATATGTTTTTTCCGGCTTGTAAAATAGACAAACAGAATAAAAGCCAAGGAGGAAAGATATAGGAGGATCGCAATTGGGCTTTTTAACAGAAAGATCCAATCCCCTTTCCCGAGAAGGAGAGCTTGCCTCAAGGATCTTTCCGCTCCCGGGCCGATAATGTAACCCAGAACGAGAGGTCCTAGGGGGAAAGCTGTTTTTACGCATGAGGATTCCAAGAACTCCCGCGATCAAAACCACCCAGACGTCGATCATCGAATTGCGGGAAGCGTAGGTCCCGAGCAAGGCGATAGCGAATACGGCGGGGACGAGAAACTTGGACTTGATCATTGACAATTTGGCGTATAGAGGTATCAGGGCTCGACCGAATCCAAGATTTATGAAGTTCGCATAAATGAGAATAACGAACAAGGTGTAAATAATAAGGGTATTTTCCGCGATCATTGTAGGTCCTGGATTTATCCCCTGCATGATTAAGGCAGCTCCGAATAACGCCGCAGTGGCACTCCCCGGAATTCCGAACGCGAATAGAGGAATAAAGGTTGCGCCGCAGGTCGCGCTGTTCCCAGCCTCTGGAGCGGCTACACCTTCCAGGCACCCCTTGCCAAAATTTTCGGGTTGTTTCGATACCTTCTTCGCCATGCCGTAGCTTATGTACGCGGCTAGAGAGGAGCCAGCCCCTGGAAGAGCCCCGATGAACGTTCCGATTCCCGCACCAATCATCGTGGCTTTGAGCGTAGAAAGATAAATACGGAAAGACATCTTGTCCTTCGATGTCTCATAGCCAAGGAATGCCGCGCGGTTTACAGCCTCATCCATCTTTCTTGCTATGATTTTTTCCCATTCCTTTGCGAACTGGATGATCAGTTCAGGAAGAGCGAAAACTCCTACCAGCAGGGGAACCATTGGAATGCCGCTTCGGAGCTGATTGATTCCAAACATGTATCGAGGCGCCCCGATCAAAGGATCCATCCCAATGGCTCCGATAAAAAGGCCGATAGTCGCTGAGGCAAGGCCTTTACTGATCTTGCCTAGCGTTAGAATAGAAATCAGCATAAGAGAAAAAACATACAGGGAGAAAAACTCCACCGGACCGAACTGCAGGGCGACGGAAGCCATGGGGATAGACAAAAAAATCAGAACTAGATCACTGAACACGTCCCCCGTTATCGAGGAATACAATGCCGTCATCAGGGCTTGGTTGGGATGACCCGCCAGTTTTGCAGCATACCCGTCCTCTACCGTCGCTGCAGCCGCGGCAGTTCCGGGTACTCCGAAAGAAATCGCGGAAATTGATCCGCCAAACATGCTTCCCTTGTAAATACCAAGCAGCATACCGATGGATGAACCGGGTGCGATCTTATATACGAGGGGTAGAAGGAGGGCTATCGCCATATCCCCGCTCAGACCCGGAATGGCGCCCACAGTGACCCCTAAAAAAACACCTAGACAGGTGTAGAGAATTATTTCGATGGAGAAGGCATTCGTTATTGCAGTGATCAGTAGTTCCATTTTTATCTTTTTTTGTATAACCCGGAAGAGCTCGCCTAGAGAAGCGAGCTCTTTACCTATCTCTACTTGATTTTCCCAATCAGTTTTAAGATCTCTCGCAAATTCTTGATGGTCTCATCGTAGATCTTTTGAAGTTCCGGTCGCTCAAAAAGAGTGATATCTACAGAAGCTTGCTTTGCGAGGGATTTTGCAGAACTCGTGTTCATGGCATCAGTGAATTTTTTATGCAGAAAATCAAGCCTGTCTTCCGGAACACCCTTGTATGCTAAGATGGAATACCACGCGGGAAGGGAGACATTGTAGCCTGTTTCCCTCAAAGTCGGTGTATTCGGAAGGGACGGAACCCGTTTGGAGGACGCAACCGCTATAGCCGTGAGATCTCCGGCCTTAATTCCACTGGCAATCGTGCTGGGAACCGAAGCGCCAATATCGACCTTCTTGCCCAATACGTAGGCCAATGCTTCTGAGCCCCCCGTTGTAGGGACATGAACGTTTTTAACCCCTGCAATGCTCTCGAAAAGGATAAGCGGTAAGTGTGGTACACTGAGATACCGGCCGTGGGCGACCGAAAGGGAATCCGGTTTTTCCTTCAACGTCTTGACCCAGACATCTACGGTCTTAATTGGAGAATCGGACCGAACAAAAAAAGTGGGGACTACCTCGGTAATCTGGAAAACCGGCTTCCAGTCAGCTAAATCGTACGAGACTTTTTCCGTAAGTGCTGTGGTGATAAGCGGTCCATAATCGGTAACCAGCATGGTGTATCCATCAGATGGCTGATTGAGTACAAAATTTATTCCCTCCTGTCCGCCTGCACCAGGCATACAGATAACATCGATCCTCTGATTAAGGATCTCCGGGGCTACTGCCGACAGTATACGGGCTGAAATATCCACGCCCCCTCCCGCAGCATACGGGATCACCAGGCGGATCGGTTTCTCTAAAGGAAACTCGACCTTTTTTGCTTCTTTACGTCCCTCCGCTGTGACGAACAAAGCGATACCTGCCAGAAGCAGAAGAACAAGAATCTTTTTCATATCTTTACCTCCTTGGTAAATAAATTTTAATTTTCTTATTCATTCAAATCCAACAGACGCCCAGGGTTTATACTGCTTACTAAACGAATTTCTTCATCACTTAATCCCATATCCATGAGGCAGGCAATAAACTCCCTCATACCCTCAACCGGCGTTGGAAGTGTGTAGACGCCAAAATCAGTTCCAATAACAAAATGTTCCGCTCCAAACTTCTGAATTTGGGCCGCTACCTTCGCGATCCCGCCGGAAGTTGTACCCTGCAACCCTTCATCCATGGCACGGTACTCTTCCTCGACGTAATAGTGCGTCTTCGGTATGGTTGTTGTGTGAGTATGAGCCGCCAAAAGACGTTCAATATAGGCTCCGTAAGAGATAGCCTCTGCAATGTCTTTATCGTTCATGTTTTCAACCACTGCGTTGGAAACCAGGATTTTTTTGATTCCGTACCTCTTTGCTAGTCGAAGCAAACGCATGGCCTCGTCATTTCCCACATGCCCAGTTACAAGGTAGATTTGAGGATTCGCCGCGATGACCTCGAGAATTTCAGCAAGTTCTTGAGAGGGTTCACCCTCTGGTATCCGTATACAGCGGCTGAGTTCCTCCTTGACGAACTTCGGATATTTTTCCCTAAGTCGGATCCATTTTCCATCCTCGTACCGTCCTTCCTTTTCCGCCTGGAAGTAGGTGGAGTGGGCGCCGAAGCTGACATATCGGGCGCCGGACCCATAATAGACCGCTGTTTTCACTGCCCGGGGGTTCATGCCTCCGTAAACGGTATTCAAGATAATCCCCCCATGGATTTCAATTCCCTCAACAACCTGCCGGACTATCCAGGCTGTACCTACAGACATATTAAAAACATCCATATAAACCAAGGCCCGCATTCCATGGTCCCTCGCTTCAACCGCTACCGCCACAGGATCGGTGCTCCGAGGGCTAGATACCAAATGAGGACCTGGATGCACATGAATATCGATAGCCCCTTTAAGAAGTTCTTCACTTTTACGCCGAGATCGAGAAAATTTCCAATCCGCCATTACTCGCCTCTCTCCTTTTCCATACTGGACGTAAAATATCTAACTATCCTTACTGTTGATCATCATTTTTTTTGAATCGCCCTTTTAATCCGCTAAGAGGAACACTGTTCCATTATTAAGTATAAAAGCGCATATGTCAGTGATGAACGTAAGGAACGAAATAGCGACTACCTTCCTCTCGTTCCTACTTCAAAAAACCTTCACAGAATATTCAACTATCCTTTGCTCATGTGCATTAGGTTCGTACGCGGATGATTAAGCTATGAAGAAAAGTATCATTATCTGCGGGGTCCTCTTTGGGCTCGTGGCTGTCTGCACTTCGGCTTCTGCCTGCCAGATCACCTATACGTTGATCGATGCAGGAGGAAAAGCGCAGGAGTTCACCTCGGGAAATACAATTTCCTTAGTAAAGGGTGAAACCTACACATTACGAATCGATTTCGATGAAGACCATCGAAACTGTAAAGTACCACCTGACCAGACTGTCTTTTTTCTAAATGATAGAAGCTGGGAATATGGGAAGACCAACCTTCCCCTACAACTGTTAGAACCGGCGAAATGGCAGATCGTATCCTCGCGGTCGAACATCGGGACTCTTCAGTTCAAAGCTGTGCAATCAGGCTCCTTTGTCCTTGAGATTCTGCGGGATTGCACGAAAGAAGGGTACGAAGGGGTGCTCAAAATCCAGATTACCTGAGTAACCCTTGAGGATCTACGCCGTACAGCCGTACAATAGAGGAGCCGGGCTGTGTAAAATTCTGGCTCCTTCTATTTTTCGATTTGTTTATAGCTAACTATTTCAGTATGTTATTTGTATGAAACACAATTTTATCATTATAGGAGTTCTTATGATTTTGCTGGCAGCTGATGGGGGCGGTAGCTTTGCAGAGGCAGCACCATCTCGAACCGAAACGATCGTGCTGGGAGGCGGCTGCTTCTGGTGCGTGGAAGCGGTGTATGAACGAATTGAGGGAGTAGTAGACGCTGTATCCGGTTACGCGGGTGGGACGACAAAAAACCCAACCTATGAGCAGGTCTCCACAGGTCGCACCGGACATGCGGAGGTTGTTCAGATCACCTATGATCCCTCCAGGATTTCTCTGGAAAAGATCCTTGATATGTTCTGGAAGGCTCACGACCCTACCACACCGAATCGGCAAGGTGCGGATGTGGGAACACAGTACCGTTCCATCATCCTGTACAAAGACCAAACACAGCGAACCGCCGCAGAGGAATCCAAAAAGAAAGCCCAAGCAGGCTTAAAAGCGCCCATCGTGACTGAAATTGTTCCTTTAACTGAGTTCTACCCAGCCGAGGAGTATCACCAAGACTATTTCCGTAAAAACCCCTACGCAGGGTACTGTACCTTCGTGATACGGCCTAAGTTGGAAAAACTGGGGTTATAGCTTTTGTTTTAAAGCCTCCAAGCCGACCATTTTCTTCTGTTGTTCATACCAAAAGCGTAGCTTGAGGGAATTTAAACTCTCCCTAAGCGTAAGAGGTGTTACCTGCTGCAATTCAGGAATACTGTCGTAACAGGATTGGAGTGCATAATTGGGAATAGAAGGACGAATATGATGAACGTGATGGATTCCAATGTTTCCCGTGAACCATTGAAGGATCTTTGGTAGTTTATAGTAGGATGACCCTTCCAACGAAGCCCTGATCCGATCCCATTCCTCTTCCCGAGCCCAGTATCCAGGAATGAAGTTATGTTGCACGTAGAAGAGCCACACGCCAAGGATTCCCGCGATCCAAATAGTGGGAAGTTGGATCAGAACGTACGTGCGAAGGCCGATCGTATAGTGAGCGAAGAGCAGAATGATCAGAATGGCCCCATCGGTAATAAAGACGCTGAACTTTTCTTTTTTACCCGATCCCGGCGTTGGAAATCGGTTCAGAATCAAAAAGATAAAGATAGGACCGAGGAGAAACATTACCAAAGGATTCCGATAGAACCGATAGAGGAGTTTTTTCCAAACCGGAGCAACCCGATACTCCTCCAAGGTCATCATCCACACGTCCCCTGTTCCTCGTCTGTCTAAATTCCCTACCGTTCCATGATGTTTCGCGTGGGAGCGTCCCCAGTCCCAAAAAGGGGTAAACGTGAGAATCCCCGAAAGGTAGCCCAACAGAGTGGTCACTCGCCGGGTGGGCCAGAAGGAACTATGGGTACAATCGTGAAAAATGATGAATATCCGGATAAGAAATAGGGCGGAAAGACACGACAGGAGCAATGTTTATACTGAACCCCATAGGGAGTGGACACACTCAATTTGTAGAGATGTGAGGATAACGGAAGGAGGGCGTAGCCCGACTGGAGTTATCCTCACAGGAGCGACAAAGAGGGCGGCGTTA
>Ga0067045_1004401_pt1 | contig 15637 bp, 10 predicted proteins | sample TerdegcTABiofilm_FD_59184 | JGI IMG/M metagenome (GOLD analysis project Ga0067045, IMG submission 59184) | Combined Assembly of (Gp0054472, Gp0054536) Wastewater bioreactor microbial communities from Singapore -Terephthalate degrading...
GCAGCAAAGGAGAAGGGCTTCTGGGCGATCGGCGTGGACTCCGCCCAGGAACTGGACGTGCCCGACGCGGTGCTCACCAGCATGCGCAAACGTCTGGACAACGCGGTGTACGACCTGGTCAAGGCGATGTTGGAAGGGCGGTTTCGAAGGGGTGCGGTCTACTCTTTCGGGCTCCGGGAGGGCGGGGTAGGACTTTCCAGAAGCGACGTGGCCCGGAGCAACGTTCCCCCTGACGTTCAGGAACGCCTCGCTGTGGTGGAGAAGGAGATCGTGGAAGGACACATTGTGGTGGCGCCGTACCGGCCGTGACATCCTTGCCTGTTGCGGCGGCACACTGTGGCCGGCGGTGCTTCAAAGACGCCCTGTCTTGGCGAGGCCGCGGGAAGCTTTCGGAACGGAGGTGGAGAAAAAGGACCCTGTGCGCGGACCGGCAAAAGGTCCCTCCTGAAGCGGAACACCGCAAGGAGCGCCTTTCTTTCGCGGAAGAGGCCGTGGAGATGCCTCTTCTGCGGAATGCGTCGGTGCCGGTGAAAGTGGTAGGGAACCTCTCCATAAGGCTGCGCCGGCCCTGCAGAGTGCCTCGTAGATCCTGATGCGACCTGAGTCGAAGGAAAGGCGAAAGGCCCTTCTTCAGCGCTTCCGTAGGCAGAGGGGCAGTGAGGATATCCGTGCCCGGAGGAGGCCGTCCTTTCCTGTCTTTACTCCTCCGCTCTTCTTCGAGGCGCTCTCAGGCCTCGCCGCTCGCCGAAGCCCTTGCAGAACCAAAAAAGAACGCCCGCACAGAGCGAGGCGGTGCGGTGGTGCTCATCCAGAGGGGGACACATCTCCACCAGGTCCATGTAGCGGATGTGTTCCGTTCTGCCCGCGAGATAGGCGATCTTTTCGAGTTCGGGTGCTTTGAGCCCCCGGGGATTGCTTGCGGACGCTCCGGGCGCTTCGTGGCTGCGCACAGCGTCGATGTCGATGGAGAGGGCTATGGCACGCGTTCCCTCTCCGGCGATGCGCAGGGCTTCGAGAAAGAATTCGAGAGGGCGATTGCCGATGGATGCGAGGGTCATGACGGTGACGTCCCGTTCTTTCACCCATTGATGATAATGAGGAGAATTGAACGGTTCCTGAATGCCGAACTCCACGAAAGAACGCCCGAGGAGCGCCCGATGAGGCAGTGCTTCCAGAGCCCGCCGAAAGGGAGTACCGCTGGTGATGCCTCGGCGCAGATCGCGCACGTCCAAATGACTGTCCACGTTGATGACGCCCAGTTCTCCTTCCCGGAGATCCAGCGCCGTCACTACCCCCACGAGGCCGGAAAAGGTCAGATCGTGCCCTCCGCCGAGCACGAGAGGAAAGATGTCGCGTTCCAGAAGGGCGCGGACGGTCACCGCGAGGCGTTCATGGCTCTCCTCCAGGGTATCCCCCGGAGGAACGTCTCCGAGATCGACCATGGCGAGGTCGTGGAAATGACCTCCGAAGCCCGGCGTCAGCCGGTAGAAGACGCGGCGGATCGCGTCGGGACCTCCGGCGGCGCCGGCCTTTCCGCCGCCCTGGGCGATGCCGCGGTCCTCGGGAAAACCGAGGAGGGCGATGCGGGTCTCGGAGGGCACCTGGTCCGGTCCTCCCGTCACAGGGCGCACGATATCCCCCAACCGCGGATCGTTGGGGTCGTTGCGCGAGAAGAACCATTCCGGACGTGGAGGCAAAAGGGTGAAGGACATGGTCTCGAACCTCCCGAAAGTGGTCGCGGTGCACCGAACGGGGAAGGGGAAAAGCGCGCCTCCTCTTCGGACCGTCGCGGCAGATGTTCCTTTCCGGCACGGGGCGGTGGTGTCGCCTTCCGCGCGGCCTTGCCGGTGATCGCAGCGCCGCGAACCGCCTTTTGCCCGAGGAGGTTCGCCGCGCTTTCATTGCTTCAGCGCAGTGCTTTCAGGACGGCGTTTTCCACAGCCGTGGCGCGGCGTTCGACCTCCTCCAGAAGCGATGCCGTCTCTGCATCGGTCTGTGCCGCGAAGGAAGCGTCCTTGAGGCTTCCCAGATTGATGCGCACGTTGTAGGCCGCGGCGGCGGCGGCGGCCCGGGCGAGGACGGCGGCGGATCCCGCGTCGGTGATTGCGTTGGAATTGCCCTGTGCGCAGGTCTTTTCGGCGAGGGCGACGACGGAGACACAGCAGCGGAGCGTGCGAAGCGGCACGTCGATGGCGCCTCGAGTGGCCTTCTGCATGGCCTCGGCCCGGGCGGCCTTCTCTTCGTCGGTTTCCTTGGGGAGCTTCATGGCGGCCATGAAGGCGTTGAACGCCTCCGTATCCTCCTCCATCAGCTCCAGCAGACGCTCCTGGAGCGCGTCGCTTTCGGCGCGGACGTTCTCCATGGCCTCCCAGGCACTGCGGTACTTCTCCTTGCCCACGGTGAGCCGTGCGACCATAGCCGTCAGCGCCGCCCCCAGGGCTGCGGCCAAAGCGGCGACGCTGCCTCCTCCCGGTGCGGGCGAGTCCGAGGCGAGCTCATGGATGAAAGCGCGCAGGGTGTGCTCCGAAAGTTTCACGGTTTTTCCTCCTCGTGTCTCTTTCGCGGTTTCTGCGGGGTCCTTTTCCCCGCGCTTTTCGGTTGCGTGCCGGAGTTCAGGCGACGCGGACGCCTTTTTTATAGACCTCCATTACGGAAGAGACGCCGGCGTGGTAGGCCAGAATGGCCGGCGATTCGCCGTCGAGAAGGAGAAAATCGGCCTGTTTCCCCTCCTCCAGACTGCCTACGCGGTGGTGCATCTCCACGGACCAGGCGGCGTTCAGCGTGGTGGCCGTCAAGGCTTCTTCGACGGTCATGTCCATGGCCAGAACGCCCAGGCCGAAGACGAAGGGGACCGATTCGGTAAAGGAGGAGCCGGGATTACAGTCCGTCGCCAGCGCCACCGGTACCCCCAGCTCGATCATGCGGCGCACGGGAGCGTAGGGTTTTTTCAGACTGTAGGCTGTGGCGGGAAGCACGTCGGCGATGACGCCGCTTGCGGCCATGGCCTTCAGATTGGCCTCGTTCGCCGCGAGGAGGTGCTCCGCCGAGACGGTTCCCAGCTCCGCCGCAAGCCCGGCGCCGCCCAGATCGTGGACCTCGTCGGCGTGAATGCGCAGGCGGAATCCCGCGGTCCGTGCGGCCTGAAGAATGCGCCGGCTCTGGGCGACCGAGAAGACCCCCTGCTCGCAGAAGACGTCGCAGAAGCGGGCGATGCCCTGTCGTGCCGCGGCGGGGATCATCTCGTTCACGAGGAGGTCCACGAAGGCCTCGGGATTTTCTTTGTATTCCCTGGGAACGGCGTGGCCGCCCATGAAGGTGGCCGCCACGTCGAGGGGAGTCTCGCGGGCGATGCGGTCGATGACGGTGAGCATCTTCAGTTCCGCTTCCGTGGAGAGGCCGTAGCCGCTTTTGATCTCCATGGTGGTGGTGCCGTGACGCAACGCCGAGAGGACGTTCCTGAGGGTAAAGCGGTAGAGCTCCTCTTCAGAGGCGCTGCGGACGGCCTCCACGGAGGAAAGGATGCCTCCCCCCTCCTGGAGGATCTCCAGATAGGATTTGCCCGCGAGGCGCAGGGCGAACTCCCGCTCTCGCCGCGCGGCGAAACAGATGTGGGTATGGGGATCGACGAAACCCGGAATCATGCAGGCGCCGCGGCAGTCCACCTCCAGATCCAACTCGCCGCGCAGGGCCTTGCGGAGGACCTCCTCCTCCGGGCCGACCGCGGCGATGAGGCCGTTCGTGCAGAGCAGCGCTCCCCGCGGAACGACGTGCACCCGTCCCTGTTCCGGGCCGGCGAGGGGGCGGTCGCTCTGCAGCGGCGTGAAGATCCGGGCATTGCGGAACAGCGTGGAGGTCATGAACGCTCTTCCTCCCGCATCAGCTCCAGGAGCTTCAACTCCAAAACCTGCCCTGGATCGAAATCGTCGATCTGGAGATAATAGGCGGCGCTGTCCAGAATCGCCCGGGCGGGAATCATGCCGTACACCTCGGTGCCGTTGACGGTGACTCCCCAGCGGGCCGCCTCCATGCGGATGAACTCCAGAACGCGATACAGGGCGGTCTGGTCGTAGTCCACGATGTTCATGCTCACCTGGACCAGCCCCTTTTCCTCCAGAGCGAGACCGATTCCTTTCACCGCCGTGAAACCGCCTCCGGAGGCGCGGACGCGCTTGGCGATGGCTTTGGCGATCTCCACGTTCGTGGTGTTGAGGTTGACGTTGAAGGCCACGAGGAATTTCCGGGCTCCGATGACCGTGGCCCCCGCCGTGGGATGCAGCTTGGGCTCTCCGAGGTCGGGATGGCGTTCAGGGCGGGTGATCTCCTCTTTGAGCCCCTCGTACTGCCCTTTGCGGATCACCTCAAGCCTGGTCCTGTCCGGGCGGAGCGCCGCTTCTTCGTAGTAGTAGACGGGAACGTGCAGGGTCTTGTGAAAACGCTCGCCGAAGGCGCGGGCGAGGGTGACGCACTCCTCCATGGTGATGCCCGCGATAGGGGTGAAGGGGATCACGTCCACGGCGCCCATGCGGGGATGGGCTCCCCGATGGACGTTGAGATCGATCCGTTCCACCGCCGTCGCCGAGGCGGCCAGAACGGCGTCGCAGATCGCCGCAGGCTCTCCGGCAAGGCTCACCACGAGACGGTTGTGGTCCTCGTCGGCCCGGAAGTCGAAGAGATAACACCCCTTCGTCTCCCGAAAAGGGCGCACGAGAGCCTCGATGACCTCTTTGCGTCTTCCCTCGCTGAAATTCGGAACGCACTCCACCAACTGTCTTGCCATGCTCGTTCCCTCCCCTGTTTCTGCCCTGTCGCTCTTGTGGACTGGAAAAACTTCCGCGCCGTGCCCTGTAGTGAAAATGGGACACATTGTCCCGAATTTTATTTTCGTCTCTAGCCTAGCCAAAGGGATGTTTCCTGTCAAGAGCTTTCGCTCTGTGNGCGCTGTGGACGCACCGGTCCGGATCGCGGNGGNGCGTGGACAGGAAGGGGGCACTTCTGCGCGGAGGTGTGACGGGACAGTGATATTGTCACCCCTTAGCCGGACAATGAAAATGTCACACATGAAGAACAGGAGCGACGTCTTCATGAAGGCGAAGAAAGTGCGGCGGTTACTGGTGTTCGAGCGGAGATCGGCGGGGCAAGAAGGGCGGCGGCGAGGGAAGATGCCCTATAATGTGCGGGATATTCCGTGTCGGGGCGGATCGCGGAAAAGACGTAAAAAAGAGAGGTGGGCGGCCGATGTGGACGATCCGTTTACTGGGACCTCCTCGGTTTCGTCGGGAAGACAAGGATCTCCTCTTTCCCTTTCGCAAGGCGGAGGCTCTCGCCTGCTATCTCGTGGTGGAGCGCCGCGCCTCCCGGGAGGTTCTGGCGGAGCTCTTCTGGGGGGACCGAAACGACGAGGCGGCCTTCCGCAATCTCCGCAACGCCCTCTACGAACTCCGCAAACACCTTTCGTCCCGGCTGCTCCGGACGGACCGTCAGTGGATCGTGCTCGACCTGGACCATGACGACGTGGATCTCGATCTCGAGGTCCTTTCCCGATGGAGGGTTCTGCCCCTGATGGAGCTTGGAGCGCTCTCTCGTCCCTTTCTGGAGGGGTTTGTCCTCTCCGGCTGTCCTTCCTTCGAGGAGTGGCTCGAGAGGACCCGTGCGCGCTTCCGCGACGTCTGTCACGAGGCGCTGAAAGGGCGTGCGCGGATGGAGATGGAGAGGGAGGAGACGTCCGCACCGGAGGATCTGGAGAAAATCCTGCGCCTTCTGGAGATGTTGCGCGGCGAGGAGCCTCTGGACGAGGAGGTGACGCGCTTGCTCCTCACCTGCCACTTTCTGGCCGGAAGGAGAGGAAAGGCCGTCGAGGTCTATCGTCTTTTGCGGGAGCGATTGCAGGAGGAGCTCGGCGTCCTTCCCTCGGAGGAGACGGAGGCGCTCTATCGGCATCTTCTCGGCGGTGTGGTCGGAGCGGTCGCCCGAAGTCCTTCTTCGCGGACGGAGGCAGTTCCTTTTTTCGGCAGGGTCCAGGACCTCGCGGCCCTGGAGGCGGCGTGCGCCGGCCGGTCGCGTCGTCCGCGGTGTCTTTTGGTGTGCGGCGAGGCCGGAGTGGGCAAGACGCTTCTTCTCTCGAAGTTTTTCGAGGAGCGACGGGGGGCTCTGGTGCTTTCCGGATGGGGCGCCTCCGGAGAGGGGCGGTACGCCCTTCTTCCCTGGAACGACCTGCTCGGAGAGCTCCGCTCTTCCGGATGGTTCAAGGCGCGGGAGATCGCCGCCGCGCACCGTTCTCTTCTCGGAGCGAGCTTTCCTGCGTTGCGGATGGGCGGCTCTGTGGCGGCGGAGCCCGTCTCTCCGGCCCGCATCGGGGCGATTCTGGCGGATGCGTTCGGTCGCATCGCCGCGAGACGGGAGCTCTTTCTGAGGCTGGAGGACGTGCAATGGTTCGACGAGACGTCGCTGGAGCTTCTCGAAAGCCTCCTTCTGCATCTTTTTCATCGCTCCGAGGGGATCACCTTTTTCTTCACCGCCAGGCCCGATCCGGCCGGACGGTGCGAAGCCCTGTTGAAGGCCCTTGCAAGGATGGGGAGGATCGAGCTCCATCGGATCGAGCTGGGAAGTTTCACCCGAGGAGACATGGAGGGGTTCTGCCGCGCCTATCTCCCCTCGCGGCGCTTCTCGGAGGAGGAGTTGGAGAAGCTCTTTCTCCAGACGGAAGGACTGCCTCTCTTTCTGGCGGAGCTCCTCCGGCGTCTCGGCGAAGGCTATTCCGCCGACGGCGGCCCCGAGAGCCTCGCCGCAGTCATCGAGGGAATCCTCTCCGGCGTCTCCGAGGACGAAAGAGCGCTCTTGGATGCGCTCTCGGTCTTTCCCGGAAGGGCCGAATGGGAGCTCTTGCGCCGTTTCGCGGGATTTGCGGAGGAGGCGCTGACGGAGATGCTCGAACGGCTCCGGAGGATGGCTCTTCTCGTGGAGCGGGAGGAGGACGGGCGGAAGCTCTTCGTCGATTTCAGGCATTTCAAGGTCAAGGAGCATCTCTGCAATGCTCTGTCGGCGGGGCGCCGCAGACTGTTGCACCGGAGGATGGCGGAGCTCCTCATCGAGGACATGGACCGAAGAGGTTGGGATGATCTTCTTTGCTCCCGCGTCCTCGGCCATTGCCGGGCCGCGGACATGCGGCTGGAGGAGCTGGAACTCACCGTCAGGAAACTTCGCCTGCACATCAAGCTCCACTACGAACTCTTTCCGCTCCTCGACGACGCCTTTCTCCGCAGTGCCTCCACGATCTCCGGAGGGCGGAATCGCACCATGGAGGAGCTGCGCGAAGTCCGCGCATTGCTGGCGGCGATGCGGCAGGAGCAGGGAGACTCGGAGAAGCTCGCGGAGTTGGAGATGGCGTACCGGATTCTCTGGGGAGGCTATCTCCTCTGGTGGGGTGAGTACGACCGTGGAGAGCGGATGGTCCGCGCCGTCTCGGACAAGGTCGTGGTGTCGGAGAAATGGCACCTGGCGCTCGAGGCCTTGCAGCATCTCTGCTACTACGGCATCCAGATCGAGGACGGAGAAGCCCTCGGGTGCTCCGCCGAAACGCTGCGGAAAGTGGCCCTGAGGCGGGAAGATGCTCCGGCGGAGGCCATGGCGTTGCGCTTTCTCGGTCTGGCGGCGTTCTTTCGACGGGATTTCGCGGCGGCGGTGCCGCTCCTCGAGAGCTCCATCGCCCTTTTCGAGGACGTGGAGCTTGCGGGAAGAACCTTTACGTTGCAGAAGACGGCGGCGCTGAACTATCTGGGCGCCGTGGAGCACCATTGCGGGCGTTTCGAGGAGGCGGTGCGCATCTACGAGGAATGCGCGGCCCGTTGCGAGAAGGAGGGGATGCTGCGCGGAGGCTGTCTCTTTCACAGCAACGCCGCGCACGCCGCCTACGACAGAGGAGACCGCGCCCTCATGGCGCGCCATCTGCAGAGCGCCCGGGGCGTTTTCGAGGATTGTCTGTGGTGGAGGGGAAATGCGGTCTGTTTCAGCCTCACGGCCCTCCTCGCCGGAGAGGAGGGGGACGAGGAAGACGCCTTGGCCTTTCTCCGCAAGGCGGATGCCCTCTGTATTCCCCTGCGGAAAAGGCAGTGGCTGGCCCTGCAGCTTTGGGTCAAGGGGCTTCTGAAGAGGCGGGTCCGCCCCGGAGGCCCCTTGGAGAGCGCCCTGCCCGAGTCGGCGGAGGAGTATTTTCTCCGCGCCGGCGAGCTCTATCGCCGGATGGGCGTGCGCTACATGGTGGAGCGGATCGAAAGGGCTCTGGCGGAGAGGCGCTGCGAGGAGGGCTCGCCGTGATGCGCGGCGGGGATGCCGGCGCAGGAAAATGGCCGCGGACCTCTTGTGTTTGCGTCGAGGACGTGGTTTTCGAAAGGGCGACGGAGGCCCGAAGAGGCCTCCGTCGCGCCGTGGTAAAAGTGTCCGACACGTCTCGCCTGCGCTCTCACTCCTTGACAAGAAGGACTTTTTCCGCCCTCGAATGGCGGACGATCATCCAGCTGATGGTGAAGGCCATGGCCACCATGAGGAAGAGGATCGGAAATCCCGCCACCGTGGCGATCTGCTTCGTGGCGTCGATGCCGCTGATCTCGCCGCCGCCGCTGCCGCTGATGAGATTGATGATGGCCACGGAGGACATCACCACGCCCCAGAAGATCTTTATCGCCGCCGGCGGCTCGAGCCCTTCCTGATGGGCCGCCGTGGTGGACAGAGAGGCGACGGTGGAGGTCATCGAATCGGCCATGGTGACGATGGAGATGAAGACCGTGCCCATGAAGATCCAGCTGATGACCTTCGTCAAGGGGAAGAACTTGAGGAATTCGAAGACCGATTTCTCCAGGGCCAGCTTGCCCCCCTCGTGGATGGCATCCCAGAGCCCCTGCCCGGTCAGTTCCAGGTTGATGGCGGCGCCGCCGAAGACGGAGAACCAGACGAGGCCGAAGATCGCCGGCAGGAAGAGATTCATGAACATGAACTGTCGGATGGTCCTTCCACGGACGAGGCGCGCCAGGAACATGCCGATGAGCGGCGCGTAGGCGAGCCAGATGGCCCAGTAGTAGATCGGCCACCAGCGGGGCCATGCGGATCCGTCCACGGGGCTCAGATAGTGGGTGCGCACGAAGAAGTCGTCGAGGAAATGCCCCACCGCCTGTGTTCCCAAGGAGAGAATGAACCGGGTCGGTCCGAAGACGAAGACGAAAACGAGAAGGGCCAGGAAGATCTTGGCGTTCCAGTCGGAAAGCCAGCGGATCCCCCGGTTCAATCCGGTGTAGCTGGAAATGATGTAGGTGACCACGATGGCCCCCACGACGCCGCCCCACATCGTCTTGGTCGCGGGAATGCCCGTCATGATCTGGATGCCGCTGGAGATCTGCATGGTGCCCACTCCCAGGACGGCGGCGACGCCTCCGGCGATGGCCAGAAGGCAGAGTCCGTCCACGACGGCCCCGACCACTCCGTCGATCCTCTTGCCCGCGATGGGATAGAGGGTGGAGCTGACGCGGTAGGGCAGATCCATGTTGTAGGCCGCATAGGCGATGCCGAGGCCGCAGATGGCGTACATGGCGTAGGGGATGAAGGTCCAGTGGATGTAGGTGGTCACCATGGAGAACATGGCCGCCGCCTCCGTCTTGGGGGTGATGCCCAAAGCTTCGAAGGCGCCGGAGTCCATGAGATGGTAGAGCGGTTCGGCGATGCCCCAGAAGACGATTCCCGTAGCGATGCCCGCGCAGAGGGAGATGGCGAACCAGTTCCAGGTGCTCAATTCGGGTTTGGCGTCCTTGCCGCCGAAGCGAATGTCGCCGTATTTAGAAAAACAGAAGAAAAGACAGATGAAGAGAAAAAGATTTCCCGAGATCTGAAAAAGCCAGCCGAAGTCGAGGAAGGCGAAGTTGACGATGGTGTTTTCCACGTCGTAGAAAGTTTTGGGGGCCACGAGGCCGACGACGATGATGGCCACGAAGGCGAGGGAGATAGGATAGAAAATGCCCTTGCGAATGGCCACCTTTTCTCCGTTGCCGACCTGAGGGATATTCTTTCGTTCCGACATATCACGACCTCCTTCGTGCGGATGCATGGGCTAGAGAGGGTGCCTCGGTACGTAACGTGCGCGGAGATGCCCTTCCTGTCCTCGTGTTTTCTATTCCCCCCTCCTTTCCTGCGTCGCCGCGAAGACGCGGAGAAATGCGCCGGTCTTTTCGGAGGATGTGTCAGGAGCGGAGCTTTTCCCTGACGGCCTCCTTTGCCCGCGCGAGAAGCCATCGTTCCGCGAGAAGCCGATGCGATGCCGCCACGTCTACGGAGAGATTGCGGTCCGTGTCCAGAAAAGGGATCGTTTCCCGTAGCGCCTCTTGGGCCGCGTGCGTTCCCTTGCCCAAGGAGGTGGGTTTGCGGAGATCGATCGCCTGGGCGGCGTGGAGTATCTCGATGCCGAGGATGATGTACAGGTTGTCGATCATCTTGGCGGTCTTCAACATCACATAGGGTGTGTTGTTGCCCCGGTCCTCCATGTCCTCCGAGAGAGAGGCGTAGTCCGCCGAGACGGGATTGGAGAGATGGCGGTTCTCCGCGTCGAGGGCGCAGAAGACCTTTTGGATGGTTCCGAAGGCGTGGACCTTGGCGTCCGTGGGGGTGAGAAAGCGAGAGAGCCCCGTGAAACGGGGAGAACCCATGCGGAGAATGCGGTACGCGGCGGTTTTTGAGAGATGGCTCAGGGCGATGCCCAGCATCTCGAAGGCCAAGACCCAGTTGAGCGGTTCGAAATTGCCGCAGGGGACGATGCGCTCCTCTTCGAAGAGAATGCAGGGATTGTCGTCGGAGCTGTTGAGATGCGTCTCCAGAAGCCCTCGCGTGTAGGCGAGGGCGTCCCGGACGGCGCCGTGCACCTGAGGAGAGCAACGGATGCTCAAGGGATCCTGGAGGGCCCCTGTCACGTTGGGTTGCCACAGATAACTCCCCTCCAGAAAAGCCCGGGCCAGCTCCATGCTCCGCCTCTGTCCCGCATAGGGGCGCCGGGCGTACGGCCCCGGATCGAGGGTCGAGACGTTCCCCTTGAAGCCCTCCATGGTCATGGCGTAGGCCAGGTCCGCCGTGTCGATGAGGGTCTCGATCTCCTCCGCGAGGAGCGCCGCCAGTCCGGCGCCGACGGCGTTGGTGCTCACCAGAGAAAGGCCGTCCTTCGGGCCGAGCGTCGCCGGAGAGAGTCCCTCCCGGCGCATCGCCTCAAGGGAGGGCATGCGCTCCCCCCGGTAGAGCACCTCCCCTTCGCCGATCATGGCCAGTCCCACCAGGGACATGAGCGTGATGTCCCCCTCGCCCACGGAGCCTCGCAGAGGCACGAGAGGATGGATCCTCCGGTTCAGAAATTCGCGAAAGAGGCGGACGAGGTCGGGATGCATGCCCGTGCATCCCAGGAGGACGTTGTTCAGGCGGACCAGCATGATCGCCCGGACCTGGACCTCCGTGGCGAAGGGCTCCACGCCGTCGCAGTGCGCCAGGAGCATGTTGCGGTTGTACTCCTGATAGTAACGGGGCGAGATCTCCCGGTCTTTGTTGACTCCCACGCCGGTGTTCATGCCGTAGACCTTCTGGGATCCCGTGGCCGCCGTGCGGTGCAGCAGCGCCCAGGACTTCTCCACGGCCTCCATCGCCTCCTGCGCGATGTCCACGCGGCGTCCCTCCCGGGCCACCTCCACGAGTTTCTCGATGGTCAGGCTCTTTCCATCCAGCAGAAGCGCCTCCATTGCCTACACTCCTTTCGGAAGACGGTCCAGGGCCGCCAGAATGCGCTCCGGCGTGAGCGGGAGGTGCACGAGTTCCGTTCCCAGAGCGCGGTTGACGGCGTTTCCCACCGCCGCCGCGGTGGGGACGGTGCAGATCTCGCCGATGCTCTTGGCGCCGAAGGGGCCTCCCGGCTCGTAGTCCTCCACGAAAAGGACCTCCACGGGAGGCATGTCCGGGGCGTTCACGATGTGATAGCGGCTGAAGGAGTCGCTCTTCGGCCTGCCTGCGGCGTCGTAGAGGAGCTCCTCCGTCAGGGCCATGCCGATGCCCATCTGGACGCCGCCGTAGATCTGTCCTTCCAGAAAGCGGGGATTGAGCGCTTTGCCCACGTCGTGGACGGCCAGAAAGTCCGTGACGCGCACCAGCCCTGTCAGCACGTCCGCCTCGATCTCCGCGAAATGGACCCCGTAGGAGGCGGGGTTGGACTCAGGCTTGTAGTGCAGATAGTCCCCTACCTCCTCCCGGAGCTGTTTCGTGATGCAAAGCACCATGTCGCCGTAGGAACGGGGAGCCTCTTCTCCGACGAAGACCTGGCCGTTCGCAAGGCGGATCGTCTCGATGGAGGCGCCGGTCACGCGGGCGATCTGCCCGAGAAAGCGGCGGCGCACCTTCTCCGCCAGTTCCTGGGCGCAGGCGCCGCAGACGTAGGTGACGCGACTGGCCACGCATCCTGCGTCGAAGGGGGAAGTTTGCGTGTCTCCTTCGGTGACGAGGACCTTTTCGGGAGGTACGCCCAGGACCTCCGCGACGATCTGGGCGATGACGGTGAGCGTGCCGTTGCCCAGCTCATGCAGGGCGGCGTTGACGAGGACCGAGCCGTCCTCGCACAGACGGAGGGCCATGGCCATGAAGTCGGGATAGGGGGTGCCGTAGTAGCCGTTTCCGTGGGTGCAGCAGGCCAGCCCCACGCCTTTGCGGAAGCGCCCCGTTTCTGGAGAGGCGGCGAAGCGCTCCTTCCAGCGGAACCGTTCCATGCCGAGGGCGAGGCACTCCCGAATGCGGGCGTTGCCCAGAGGAGGGGCTCCCGTGGGATCAAGGTCGCCGGGATGCACGAGGTTTTTCATGCGCAGCTCTGCGGGGTCCATGCGGAGCTTGCGGGCCAGAAGGTCGATATGGATCTCCGTGACGGCGTGGATCTGGGGGGAGCCGTAGCCGCGGCAGGGGCCGCTCGGCGTCGTGTGGGTGAAGGTCGTTCTTCCCCGGAAGAACTGAGAGGGAATCCGGTACAGGCGGGAGGTCTTCTTGCCCATGGCCATGGTGACCCGGTGTCCGCCTGTGAGATAGGCTCCCGCGTCGGTGAGGACGTCGATCTCTCGGAACAGAAAACGCCCTTCCTTGTCGGCGACGGTGCGCACCCGACCGATCGTGGCGGCGCGAACGCGCGTGGCGATGATGGTCTCCCGGCGGTCGAGGCAGAGGCGCACGGGTCTTCCCGTATCGAGTGCCATGAGAGCGCAGGCGGGCTCCAGAAGAACTTCCTGCTTGCCGCCGAAGGCGCCTCCCAGAGGTGCCTTGAGAACCCGGACCTTGTTCAAAGGAAGGTCGAAGAGATCCGCCAGGACGAAGCGGACGCTGAAGACCATCTGGCAGGGGGATTCCACCACCAGCACGTCGCCGTACTCCCGGTAGGCATGGCAGAGGTGGTTCTCCATCGCGGCGTGGTGAATGCGAGGCGTGCGCACGGTCGTCTCCAGGGAGAGCGTGTCCTCCCTCGAGGGCTCTCCGTCGCCATAAGCGATGGTTCCTTCGATGACATGGGGAAGATCGTCCCGCAGCGAGGGAGTCTTTATCGCGACGAGGGGATCGAGGACGGGCTCCCGCACGTCGTAGGCGACCTTCACCAGCGCGACGGCCCTTCGTGCGGCCTCCTCCGTCTCGGCCAGCACGGCTCCGATGGCGTCGCCCACATGAAAAGGACGGTCGGTGAAGATCCGCTCATCCCGCAGCTCCGGCTGGTCCCGGAAGGAAAGGGCGCTGTTGAAGGGTTTTCCCGGATCGTCCTCGGGAGTGTAGATGCGGAGCACCCCCGGAACCTTCCGTGCCTCCGAAAGATCCATGGAGAGCACTTTTCCGTTGGCGACGGTGCTCAGGATCAAACGCGCGTGGGCGGTGCCGCCGGGGCGGTCGGCCAGATACCGGAGGCGTCCCGAGACCTTTTCCACGATGTCGTTGCGTCGGACGTTGCGGCCGATGTAGCGATATCCGCCGCTTTCCGGCATCTTCCGGGAGATCTCCTCTTCGTCAAGGAGCAGTGGAAGGCGTTCGGTCATGCGCGCACCTCCTCGAGGCGTGTCCAGAGCTCGTCGCCGAGGCCGCGGATCGCCCGGCGCTTGTAGGGGAGCGACGCTCGGGCGGGTATCGTCCTTTCCACGAGAGCCGTCAAGGCGTCCAGAAAGGCCGTTCGGGCCTCGGCGGATCGATCGGGCGACGCGAGGAACGCCTCCGCCTCGAGGGCTCTGACCGGCCTCGGCGCGACGGCGCCGACGAAGAGCCTGGGATCGCGCAGCCGCCCTTCCTCCACGCAGCCTGCCAGGGCGAGGTTGAGTTTGGAGATCGTCACACTTCTTCGGCTTCCCACCTTGGCGAAGTCCGACCAGGAGCTTCTGCGCAGAGGAATGCGAAAAGAGCGAAGATACCGGCGGACGCCGACGGAGCGCTCGGACAGAAGCGGAAGAGCCTCCTCCACGGAGAGGATCTCCTCTGCGCCGTCTTCGTCCTCGATGACCACCGCGGCGCCGAGGGCGCAAAGCGCCGGAATGCCGTCGGCGGCGGGAGAGGCGTTGGCCACATTGCCTCCGAGCGTTCCCCGATTGCGGATTTGCGGGGAGCCGACCTGCGATGCCGCCGCCGCGAGCGCCCGCGCGTGGGTGCGCACGAGAAAAGAGCGCTCGAGTTCGTCGAAGGTCACGGCGGACCCGATCTCCAAACGGTCTCCTTCGATCCGGAGCACTCGTAGTTCCTCCAGCGAGGAGAGATCCACGAGATGGAGATCCCTCTCCGGATGGGTCCGCAGAGAAGGAACAAGATCCGTTCCTCCCGCCAAAAGGCGCAGCTCTTCCCCGCCGCCGCGGAGGATCCGTCGCAGTTCTTCCAGTGTTCTCGGGCGGTCAGCGCGCATCGTCGCTTCCTCTTTTCGCGGCCTCCGAGACGGCGCGCAGAATGGGAAGATAGCCGGTGCAGCGACAGAGATTGCCCGAGAGCCCCACCCGGATCTCCTCTTCCGTCGGAGCGGGCGTGCGGAGCAAAAGCCCCTTGGCGGCCATAAGCATTCCGGGCGTGCAAAAGCCGCACTGGACCGCGTCGTGGTCGATGAAGGCCTGTTGCAGCGGATCCAGGGTCTTTCCGTCGCCGAGCCCCTCCACTGTGAGGATGTCGCTTCCTTCGGCCTGAAAAGCCATGACGGTGCAGGAAGTCACGGCCTTTCCGTCCATGAGGACCGTGCAGGCGCCGCACTCTCCCTCGGAACAGCCTTCTTTGACGCTCGTCAGGCCGAGGCGCTCTCGGAGAAGATCGAGCAGGCGCATGTCTGGAGTGATTTCCACCGTTCGTTGCACACCGTTGACAGTGAGGGTGATGCGCATGGGCATTCCTCCCGGAGATCGCTTTTGAATTGCAGCATACTCGAGCTCTGTCAAAAATGCGTCAAAGCCCGGAGCGCCCGGTGCCGCAGCGCTGTGGTCGCGCGGCGGCGACGCACGGCGTCGTGTCGCTCGTGCGGCGGAGCATTTCGTATGGTGCTTCTGGCCGGTGCCGGCAGTGTGCCCGGGGCCGAGCTGAAGGCGGCCCTTGTCGTCGCCGGGGCTCTCGGGGACCGGTCCTTCTACGACAGTGCCGGAACGGGACT
>Ga0067045_1030352_pt1 | contig 15637 bp, 16 predicted proteins | sample TerdegcTABiofilm_FD_59184 | JGI IMG/M metagenome (GOLD analysis project Ga0067045, IMG submission 59184) | Combined Assembly of (Gp0054472, Gp0054536) Wastewater bioreactor microbial communities from Singapore -Terephthalate degrading...
CGACTTGGGCGCCCTTTGCCAACAGGATTCCGAAAGTCGCCCGTCGACGACGATCCTCTCACCCGTGCGAAAGCACGTGTAGTGTCCGATGTCCTTTTCATCGCAGCCGTATTGGGCTGTCATCTGCACACCTCGCAAGTGGGAAAACAAAGCAACGCGGTGACCTCCCGGTCGGGTTGTGCAGAGAGTATTATGTCCCAGATCTGTGAAGTGGTCAAATGATAGCGGAAAAATCAACCCGTAGGAGGGAGAGGTAGGATCGGCGACGGTTCGTAGGAAAATCCTGCAAGGGTCCCAGGGCTGCGAATTGACCGCAGCCCATGATTGAATTTCCCCCTGTCTCTTGGCCTCCTGTCTGCAGATCGCTTAGCACCCTCGGCGAGGTCAGCTACCCGGCTTGTTGGCGGATTCTGACTGTGCCTTCCCGATCTGTGCCTGGATTCGCCTGGCCAACTGTGCCGCAGCTTCCTGGCCGAGATCCACGCATTTGTGGATTCCAGAGCTCACCGACTTGGCCAGTTCCTCCGATTTGATTGTCCCTGCCATCCCGGCCAATCCCAGTGACCCACGGGTACCCTGTTCGGGCGTCGGGGCCAGGCAGTAAACGGCGGTCACAAAGCCGGCACAGTAGACAATCAACAGAAAAATAAATTTGGTTCTCCAGCCCATGCGGCGATTGCCCCCCCTTCCCGTCGCAGGATCTTGTCGGAGCGTCCAAGGCTGGATTTGCACCTTGGAAACCCCTCGACCGGCCCTCCGGCCGTTCTACGTGATTCCCTACGCAAACCATATGAAGAAAAAGAGGATATGCCAAAATAGGAATGGACAGACGGGGCAATCAGGATTCCGCGTCGAGGAGGGCTCTAAGAATCCCGCAGACGATGGCGACTTCTCCCTGGGTAAGGCGATTGTAAAACGGCAACGCGATGGTGCGACTGCCGACGGATTCCGCGATCGGAAAATCGCCTCGGTGGTGTCCGTATCGCCCGGCGACAAACGGCTGCAAATGCACTGGAGGAAAGTAGTTGTTCACCTGGACACCCTGGAAGGCCAATTTTCTGAGGATTCGGTCCCGTTGCTCGATTTGATACCCCTCGGCCAACAGGACCACATAAACAAACCAATTGATCTCACAGCCGGGAGGCTCCTCGGGCAGGATCAACCGATCGTCCTCGGCCAGCATCTCCTGATACCAACTCGCCACCTGGCGACGTCGGGTCTTGATCTCGTCGATTCGCGAGAGTTGGGCAACGCCAAGGGCGCAGTGAATGTCGCTGAGTCGGAAATTGTACCCCAGTCGTTCATGAGAGAGCCACCCTCCCGTCGGATTGCGGCCCTGGTTGCGCAAAGACACACACAGATCCGCCAGACGGTCGTCGTCCGTGACGATCATGCCACCTTCGCCCGTGGTGATCTGCTTGTTGGGATAGAAGGCGAACACGCTCGCGTCACCAAACGTCCCGGCCTTTCTGCCGTTGAGGGTGGAGCCCAGCGCCTCGCAACTGTCCTCGATCACCGTCAAACCATGACGGCGGGCGACCTCGCAAATCGCGTCGAATCCCGCGGGATTGCCGAAGATTTCCACGGGCAAAATGGCTTTCGTCCGCGAGGTGATCGCCCCTTCCATCTTTGTCGGATCGAGATTCAATGTCGTCCGATCGATGTCGGCAAACACCGGTTTGGCGCCGGTCATCATGATCGTCGTCGCCGAGGCAATGAAGGTGAACGGCGTGGTGACGACCTCGTCGCCTTCCCCGACACCCAAGGCCAGCAGGCTCAGAAACAGGCCGCTGGTACCGCTGTTGACCGCTACGGCGCGGCGTCTGCCGGTGTACTCGGCCATCGCGGCCTCGAACTGCCCCACCTTCGGACCCATGGAGAGGTTTGGGGTGCGCAACACGTCAACCACCGCCTCGATCTCTCGCTCCGTAATATCCGGCCGAGACAAGGGTATTTGCATAACGATCTCCTGTCCTGAGAGTGACATTGGTCTTGACCTTCCGATTGTAAACTCTCTGATCCGCCAGGGAAACAGTTTGCTGGAAGTCGGGAACACGATTGCCAGCGATGCGGACGCATGTTATAGGACAGCCCGTTCTTCGAGCCTGCTGGGGTGCCGCGATGCGACAGAATTCTCCGTCCGCAGCTAAACGCCCGCTGCTTTCAGGTCGAAAGACAATACGGTAGCAACAGGCTTATACGGGAACCCTAACTATGGCAAAAGGCAGAAACGTGCTGACGACCGGCGACGTCGCGAAGATCTGCAACGTCGCGCCGCGTACGGTATCCAAATGGTTCGACTCCGGCCAGCTCAAGGGCTATCGCATCCCAGGCAGCAAAGACCGTCGAATTCCGTTGAACGAACTGATTCGCTTTATGAAAGCCAACAACATGCCGACCGAGGCGCTGGCCGCCGGCAAGCTCCGGGTTTTGGTTCTCGACAGCGACCCAGGGTCGAGCATGGGTCTTCAGGAAGCACTTCGAATTCGCGGCGGATACGAGGTCCTGGTGGCTCGCAATGGATTCGAAGCCGGGGTGGCCGCTCAGAAATTCGTGCCCCATGTCGTTTTGATCAACCTGCTCAACAACGGCATTGACGCGCACTCCATCTGCACCAGCATGCGAAACAACGAAGATCTGGCGACGATCAAGATCGTCGCGCTGGCCAATCACCTCGGCAGCCACGAAGCGGCCGCCCTCCTACACAAGGGATTCGACGGCTACGTGTCGAACCCGTCCGACCCCGGTGAGGTCATCCGAAAAATCGAGGAAACCACCGCCATCATCTATTGAGATCCAGCAAACTCGTGATTTGCACACTTTCACGACGCCGGAATCACGATCATTCTGTCAGGGATGCTCCCTTTCGGGCTGCCTTGTCGCGCAAGGCAGCCCTCGATTTTTACCGTCCCAACAAATCTTCGATGATCCGCGTCCCCAGAGGAATCACCTCGCAGGCGGCCGGTTGGACCTGGCCCTGATCCTCATCCGCACCCACGGGGGCCCCGCGGGTCAGTTGGCACACGAAGACACCAACCTCACGGGTCTTGAGTTTCACCGCAGGAGGCCAGAACAGATCCTCCTTGAGCACCAATTGTCCGCCGACCGCCTCGGTGGCCCATCCCGAGAAACCGAACACCGCCAGAACGATTGAGCCGCGACGGTGGTCCCTCAAGGAGATCACAATGCCGGCATCCTGTCGCTCGCGGTGCCACGAACACGTTTCCCACTGGCCTCGGTCGTTGAGATAATGAATGCCCGGTCGGTTTTTGTCACGACTGCGAAACGGGTTTTCCGGCCCGCCAAAACAACTCGGTGTGTTCTGATCGCTCGGCCGGTACACGCTGAAGAACGGCACCGAGGGTTTGCCTGAAGAGGCAACGAACGGACGACATCCGAACAGGTCCGCCACAAAAAACTCCAAAAGGTAGTTGACGCGCTGGCTGCCGATGATGATTGTTGTGCGGGCGTGGCCTCCTTGTTGTACCCGTTCAAAGACCCTCTGGGTTCTGCGGATGTCTTCCGCGAGGACCTGTGGATCAACGATATGATCCATGGGCGAATACCGAAACGGAATGTACTCGAAGCCCAACGTCGGCGGAGGCGACCCCCCCTTTGTGCCTGCGGACAAACGCTGAACGACCATCGCAGCTACGCTCGAGTCGCGACGCGAGATCCAACGGTAATGGACTTCCCCATCACGAGTCAACTGGTACTCGCCCAAGCAGATCGTCACCTCGCCTTTATGCCGTGCAATGGCGGTCCAGAGCGCCGCCCGACCGGCTCCAAACAGAGCGCCGGGCAGTTCGTCGGCCGGCACCCCGTTCTTCACCAGCCAGTTGCACAACCGACCCAACAGGGTGAAGGTCACCCCCGGGGAGCGGTCGTTGTAGAGCTTGGCGATCGTGTGACGGTTGACCCCGACGGCCTGAGCGATCTCCTGGATGACCCCATGATGATCCAATCCGTGTTCAGCCAGCACCTCCTTCAGACGACTTTCCACCTTCATGTCGGACTCCTTTGCGAATATGGCTATTTATGTAACCATAACGGGATCATATGGCCACCCGATTTCCCAAATCTCCACTGGAGTTCACACCCTATATGGCTACTATGATAGCCATATAAGCACATCCTGGCTATTGGGCCGATTGCGGGAATTTCCCGTTCAAAGGCAGTGGTATTGACTTTTCCTAGGATCGTCACTACGTTATGCAAATGGTTGTTTTTAGCAACATACCAACTTTGAAACAATCGGATCCCGATAGACGAGGCGAAAAAACGCGATCTCTCGTCGATCATTTGCGATCCTCGTTGTCCGCCGTAGGCGGATGGATAAGGAGAACAGGATGCACGCGGCTGAATTGACTCATGCCGTCCAACGTCTCAGGCATGCGCCTTGGCAATCCATCGTCACCCAACAAGCTCTTCAATGGCTTTCACAATCCCCTTCGAAAAAGTGCCTGCTCGAGGCGATGGACTGCCCCCAGTCTGCTCCGGTCGTAATGGAGATCTTCTGCGCACTGGAAAGCGAGTGCGAGCAGATATACCAAACGGTCCGACGAGCCATCGAATCCAATGCAGCTTTGTGTTGGGCTCTGGTTGAGAGTTTGAATCGATTGCCGTGGTACGACGGAATCCGCGCGTTCTTGAGCTTGGAAGCCCCTCCTGAATCGTCCCCCTGCGTGTATCCCTTTTATGTTCTGGCCCGCAACAAGCTGTTCATTCCGTATGACATGCCCCATGAGCAGTATGCCTACTGCTATCATGGCCTTTGGCGACTGCTGCCCTTGGCAAAGTCCGAAAACTGGCAGTCGCCTCATCCGTCCGTGTTGGCGGTGGTGGAAATGATGGACAAGCACCTGCAGATGGCAGAGCCGGATCCCTTCGTGGTCTACTTGTCCGCCCTGCTGCTCGGGCGGATTGGCCCCCTATCGTTGAATCTCGACATCTTGCACCACCGTTCCAGAGGCGATGCCGATGAAACGGTCAAGTCGGTGGCCCATATGGTTATCCGGAGAATTCGATCTCTTTACTTTCGCGTGGATGCCGGAGCTGTGCCAGCGCGTCACCTTCTTCCGACTCCGTAGTAGTGTCCTTCAATAGTCCTTATACTTCCGTAACCACGCCGGCCAGTCGCTCGGCACCATGCCGCCGGCCCGCGTGTAGTGGCCGTCGATTCGGAACGCACGGTGCCAACGAAGTGTCCAGAGTTCCTTCAAACCGACATGCCGCACAGACCAATCTACAAACGCAAGGTTCGTCCAGCCATTGTGCCGATCGATGCAGAATTGGTTCATCTCGCCGGAGGTGCCTTTGTCGCCCCAGCCGTAGTCGAAAGGCATCAGAACCGGCGCATCGGTGTCGAGGGGCCACGCGTCATGCCAAGTGTTGTCGCCGAACAGAGGGACCTCGCTGGCTTTGGGGATATTGGCGGTATTCTTCCAGAACCACTCTTTCTTTCGCGCGCCCCGGTCGGCAACCATGTAATTCGTCCAGTTGTTGATACTGTAGCTGCCGATGAAATTCTTCGTCACACCCTCCCCCGCGGCAGGATAGCGGTTGGGTAATTCCCGATACCAAGCCTTGAAAGTGCCCCAGTCGGCGTTGTTCTCTACGACCCGCGTCGCGGTTGGGCACAGCCGCATCTTCTCGTCTCGGTAGTAAGGCCGCAGGGCGTTCATCCACAGTCCGTATTCTCCAGGCTTGCCGGCGTTTTGGGGATGCCCGGCATATCCCCACCCCTCGTTGAAATACCCCCGGTTGTCATCCGTATACAGCTTGAAGAGCAGTCCCCAGCTTTTGAGCCGGGACATACAAGCGACCGATTGAGCCTGTTTCTTGACCAGCGCCAGCGACGGCATCAGGATGGACATCAACAGCGCAATGATGGCAATGACCACCAGAAGTTCGATCAGTGTGAAGCCTCTGCGTCCGGCCATAACAGCCCCCTTCCTCTTTTACTTTTTGACCTGCTTTTCCAGCATGTAGGTCTGGAGTCGGATCAGCATCTCGCTGCTGACCGTCCGTGTCGAGAGATCCCCCAACACGACGCCGTACTTGTTCTCCGACAATTTCCAATACATCAGAACAGCACAACGATCACCCACGTCGGCCTGGCTGCCATAACAGACCACTTCCCGCCCTTGGGCCGCCATGTCGTTGCGAAAGTTCATCAACTGCTCGAGTATCCGGGCTTGAGAAGCACTCTTGCCGCCCAGCGTATACTGCAAAAGCAATTTGCTGTCCTCGTACATCTGCTTGCCGACAGCTTCTCGCCCCCCCAGCAACCCTCCGACAACCAGGAAAGTCAAGAGGATCGTCGCGGCAGCGGCAAACCGGTTGATGCGCAGGTGAACAACCAAACTGATTAGATCGGCCCGATGGGGGACCAGTCGAGAGGGTATTTGATCCTTGATTCTCTGGGCCAACCCCGGCCGGGCTCGTTCAATGCCGTGTCGGGCAAGTGATCTCAAGAGATCTTCGATTCTTTGAGTCCCCATGATTTCTTTCACTCCTTCCGGTCGTTGAAGAGCGTGCAGGGCCGCCGTCACTACTCGTCCGCCACTTCCTTTCGCAAAGCTTCCAGACCCCGATTCAAACGGCTTTTCAACGTCCCTTCGCGAATGCCGGCCGCCTCGGCGGCCTCCGTGATGGTCAACTGCTCCATATAGTGCAGCACCACTGCCTGCCGGAGCTTCCAAGGCAGTCTTGCCACCGCCTGTTGAAGGCGATCCAGCTGCTCCTGCTTTCCAACCTTGAACGGCCCATCCCCCCCGACCGCGGCCACAGGCTCGATCCCCTCTATCGTCACGGTGCCCCTGTCTTTGAACCGGCGTCGGTGAAGCCTGGATACATTCCCCGCAATGCGAAAGAGCCAACCGTTGAGGGCCTTTTCATCCCGGAGTTGACCGATGTGATGCCACGCCCTCAGGAACGTTTCCTGCGTCAAATCCTCGCTAATCTGTCGGTCATGTCCGACAGCCCGCATAAACAGGTACACGCGTTCATAATATCGGTCCACAAACTCCCGGGCGGCCGCCTGCTCCCCGCGGCGGAGCCGACCTGCCAGCATTGCTCCGTCTTGGTCGGGAACAGACATGGATTGCTTGGCAACGGTGTTTTCTTTATCCAGATGCGCTGGAGGGTTTGCCTGTTCTGTCGCCTGGGTGTCTTTTTCCATTTTCTTCCCGATCGGCTACGCATTCGCCCTTCAGTATATCGGAACCGCCCCCCTGACGCAAGGTGTTTGCGCAAAAGCACTTGCGACAACATTCGTCGCAGATTCCGAGCCGCCAAGGGCTCTTTCATTCGGTTGAGCGAGACTTTACGAAGAACGCCTCCACCGTCTGGCCGTCGATCTTTCGGACCGTCACGTTCAATTGATCCCGAGACACATCGACCTGGACCACCATGTCGAGGGTGTTCAGGGGAACCTGGTTGAGAAGAGAATCGAGCCGGTCGGCCTTCTCTTGGATGTCGTTGACGATGCAGAACGAGAACTCCTCTTTCCTCGGATTCCAGGTCTGTACGTGATAAGGGCCGGCGCTGATCGTGTCGCCGAATGTGACTTCATACGGGTCGAACTTCATGATCTCGGTGGAGACGACGCGGTCGAGTCGGAACGGTCAGAATAGGCTGCGAATTCGACGACGGCAAGAGTTTCCTGTATCCCCATCGTCTACTCAGGTTTGAGACGCTCGATCCGCCGATTCAACACCTTCCAAGTCGCGATGCCAAGCACCACCATTGCCACACAAAACAACCCATAGGAAACCGGCCACGGAACGCCTTCGGTGATCACGGAAAACTCGGACATCCCTCCGATGCTGGCGATCAGGTTCAGCGGCAGAAACACGACGTTGATGATCGTCAGGTTCTTCAGTAGGACGTTCATGTTGTTATTAACGATGTTTCCTCTCGCATCCATCAGACCCGCCATAACAGACGCATAGATCTCAGCTTGTCGCTGACACTGACGATTGTCGATGGCCAGATCATCAAGGAGTTCGATCTCCTCCGCGGTAAAGTGCAACTTCGGAGCCAGGTTCTGAAGACGAGTGAGAACACCGGCGTTGGCCTCCAAAGCGTTGATGTAGTAAATGAGACTCTCGCTCAGCGCGAACATGTGCAAAAACACTTCATTCTCCATCGACTTGCTCAGCCGGACTTCCGCCTCGCGAGATACCTGTTTGATGGCGCGCAGATGTCCGAGGTAATGGTTCACAGACCCCTGCAGATGTCGAAGGAACAGCTCATTGAGCGAGCGATAGGGACGCATCTTGCGATCCTCGAACAGAGGCGCTTCGTCCGGCTGTACCACCACCAACCGATCTCGTTCGAGAAAAATGCCGATCGAACCGACATCGAAGCTCGCGCTTTCCTTAAAGGAAAAATGCTTGGGGCGTTTCCAGACGATGAAGAGACGCTCGCCTTCCACATCCAAACGGGAGACCTCTTCCGGGTCAAGGGCAGAGGCCAAGTCGTGCTCGTCCACCATCCAACCACTGACCAGCTCCTCCTTCTCAGACGGCGTAGGATTGGTATAGATGTCAATCCGTGGCATTTCATCGCCACTTTCTTTCAGTTGTCCACCCACCAACGCATACCGCTTGTGCATACACAAACTCCTTTGGATTTGAAGGAGCCAAACGAGAATACGATTCCTGCCGCCGGACCACAAAGAATCCGGCAACCCTGATACGATTGAATTGTCGTGTGTGCTGTTATACCACCCAGCGCCCAGCCATGCCAGCCGATTTGTGAGCGGAACGGCTTACCAGATTCGCAAAGCCGATCCATCCATTTTTTTCCATTCCTTTCTTCGAGTCTCTGCGCTATGATACGGGACGAACGGGAGACACAAAGGACCGAAGATCGTTTCGGCTCTCCCGGGCATTCATACGGGTTGGAACCGAACAACATGGAGAAGATGCTGCAAAGTCGCAATCTGATCGAGCTGTTCAACCAGTCGCTGGCCAAAGTGGCTGATCCCAACAAAGTCTGTGTGGAAGTGATTCGTGTGGATCGTCATGAAACCCTGACCTTCGGACAGTTGAACGATCGCGCCGGGATGTTTGCGACGTGGCTGATGCGTGAATCCGGCTTGGCGTTCGGAGACAAGGTCGCGCTGGTGAGCAGGAACCGGGCGGACTGGGACGTCGCCTTCTGGGGCACGATTCTAGCCGGCAGGGTCCCGGTCCTAATTGACCCGGAGAGAGGCCCACACGGTGTGATTACGCACATGCAGGCCACCGACAGCCGGGCTTTGGTCCTGGCGGACGACTACACCGAGGAAGACGCCCGACGGGAACTGGCGGACTTCTGTCACGCCAATAGCATTCGTCTTGTGATGATGACCTCCGGCCCCCTATGTCCGATCGTTCCGCCGGATGGGACGGGGTTGGAGGACGCCTGCCGAAAGGTGGCCCCAGACGATACTGCGGTCATTCTCTGTACCTCCGGCACCACCGGCGATCCTCGTGAGGTGGAGTTGACCCACGCGAATCTGATCGCCAATTTGGAAGGTTCGATCCGCAAGGTGGACCTGACCCCCGCGGACGTCCTTGGGCACATCCTGCCGCCCCATCATTCCTTCGGCATGACCGTCGGAAAGATGCTCGCCTTGGCCGCAGGCGCGACGAACATCTACACGAACAAGTACCGTGACGTGGCGGACCTGATCCGCGATCGAGGTATCACGATCTTCATTGCGATCCCGGCCCTCTACACCACGCTGGCCAAAAAGCTTGAGGACGCAGTCGCCAAGCAGAAAAAACAGAACCGCCTGATCGCCCTGCTCGACCGGTATGCGCCGGGCTATGTCGGTCGCAAGATGCGTAAGAAGCTCGGCTGGACCCAGCTCCGTTTCTTCCTCTCGGGAGCGGCGCCGATGCCCCGGTGGGTACTGGAAAATCTCTGGCGGCACGGATTCAAGATGTACGAAGGCTACGGTACGACGGAAAATTCCCCGGTCTACGGGTTCAACGAGCGGTCTGACCGCATCGGCTCGGTCGGGCAGCCCATCAGTACATTGGTGGCCAAGATCGTGGACGAGCAGAATCGCACGCTGCCGCCGCACCAACGGGGCGAGATCTGCCTGGGGGGACCCTGCATCGCAAAAGGTTACTACAAAAATCCCAATGCCACGCGGGCCGTCATCGACGTGGACGAGCACGGCGTCCGCTGGCTCCATACCGGCGACCTCGGTTATCTCGACGAGGAAGGCAATCTTTACATCACCGGTCGCAAGAAGTACCTCATCATCCTGCCCGGCGGCAAAAACGTCAATCCCGAGCGGGTCGAAGCGGCCCTCTCGGAGGCACGCTTCGTCAAGGAGATGCTCGTAGTGCCCAGTCGTCGCGAAGAAAGCAATGGGCTGATGGAAGAATCGGTCCGGGTGCTCGTGCAGCCCGCCTGGGAGGTACTGGAAACCCACACGGGCCGTTCCCGCCAAGACTTGCTCGCCGAGCCCCAACTGGTCAAGAATCTGATCTGGGAAAGTATCCGCGACTGCCAGAACCGAAACAAACACCTCTCCCACTTCGAGAAGATCGCCGCCCACAATATCGAGATCCATCCCGGTGAGTTTCTCAAAACCTCGACTGGTAAAGTCAAACGCGACCACTACATCGATCTGGAGCACCTGGAGGCCAAGCATACTCGCATTGCGGAATACAAGGCCGCACGAGCCTCACAGCAATCCGTCCGCAACGCAACAGGAGCTTGAAGGCAAATTCTGGATCCGAAGCTTGTGGAGGATATCCCAATACGCCCCCCGCGCCCCCGCCGCAATTGCGTCGGCCAGCTGCGTGTTGTTGTTGTAGTTATGGTCGGTCGCCTGGGCATCGGGCTGTTCCGTCATCGGTTCGAAAAATCGTTGATCTCCAGCGATGAGATCCTTGACCAGCCTGGCGGGGTCGGGCCCCAGAGCCGGGGAGAGGTAAAAAGTTGGCCGGAAAAAATCGACCGGGCCCCCGTACTTACGCCGCAGGCCGGGATTCGTTTCGAGCGGCCCCTCAGCCTGAACGGCGTCCACCATCCCTGTGCCAGGATAGATCCGAATACCCATGGAGGTTCCTGCGCAGTCGGGATCGATCCGCTTGATGAAGTCGATCGTCTCGGCGGCAGTCTGGGGCGTCTCGCCCGGCCCCCCCAGCAGCAGATCGATCATCACTTTGATTCCATTCTCGCGGCACAGGCGCACCGCGTCGGCCAAGTCCTCGCTCCGGTGCGGCTGGCGGTACGTGCGAAGCATCCGCTCGTTGGCGGAATCTCCGGTGAAGTTGATGCCGACGCAACCGGCCTTTCGCATGGCTGCCGCCATTTCCGCGTCGAACGGGGTCACCGCCAGGTATGTGTACCACCGCACCCGTTCACCCAAGGACCGGCGGTTCAGTTCCTCACACACCGCCATCGCGTGACTGCGCGGAACGTTGAACTCCGCGTCACAGGTGTGCAGCACGTCAATCCCCTGCGAGAGCAATGATTCGATCTCGTCGGCGATCTCCTCGGGCTTTCGCGATCGTGGAACCGAGCCTTTTGACAGCGGGTCCGCACAGTACAGGCACAGGCGATTGCACCCTCGCTTGGTCTCGAACCCGATCTGTCCGCCTCGCGCAAAATAGGTACGATTATCGACCATGGTGCGCCGGATAGACAGAGAAAGATCCGCAGGCCAGGCCGGTTCGTTGACGACGATTCGCTCGCCCTGCCGCCAGAGGAGCCCCGGAACCTCGGCGAAATTCCGGTCGTTATGCAACTGTTGATAAAGGGAAATCGTGGACGCCTCGCCGTCGCCGCGAATGCCGAAATCAACGCCAGTGTATTCGACGACCTGCGGGGCAAAGACGGAAAACCCCACGCCCCCCACGACAATGGGGGCATCGCAGACAGTCCGAAGATCCTGCACGAGCTTGGCCAGTCCAGGCACGAACCACTCGGCACTGGGCCAGAAGCAGTCATCCACGTTCCGGAATGACAGCCCGATGAGCGATGGATTGCGGGAACGGAAATGCTCGCGGATCGCCTTGGCTGGGTCCTGGCACAAGCCCAGATCGAGCACAGTTACTTCGATTCCAGCCCGCACGGCCGCCTCGGCCACGTATTCCAGCCCGATCGGTGCAATCGGCGGCATCATTCGATTCGTATTGATCAGGGTCAACATGAGTCGGAATGTACCGGCCACGAAACCACGGAGCAAGAGAGAATTCACACTCCACGCACAACATGCGATGCGACCTTGCAGAAGCATGGGGCTTTCGATAGGATAGAGTCTTTCCACGGTTCGAGGTTTCAGTTGATACAGGATAGACACACTGCCGAGGCACAAGCGTTCTGGGATCCTGGCGGGCCAATCGCTCAGGCGATGCCGGGCTTCGAAGCCCGTCCCCAGCAGGTCCGGATGGCCCGCGCCATCCAGGAAGCATTCGTCCGGAAACGGCACTTGGTCGTCGAGGCCGGCACCGGTGTCGGCAAAAGCTTCGCCTACCTGGTCCCCGTGATTCAGTATCTGTGCGAGACCAGCCAAAAGGCTATTGTCAGCACGTTTACGATCCCGCTGCAGGAGCAACTCTGCCACAAGGACATTCCGTTCCTACAAAGGTGCCTTCCCCTGCCCTTCCGGGCGGTTCTGGCCAAAGGGCGGGGCAACTACCTGTGCAAACGTCGACTTGACTTCGCCTCTCGAATGCAACACTCGCTCTTGGGATCCACGTCGCAAGAGCTCGACGCTCTCCGCCAGTGGGCTCTCACCACCGAAGACGGTTCGCTCAGCGACCTGCCTTTTCTACCCAGCCGAACGATATGGGACAAGGTCCGCAGCGAGCATGGCAACTGCCGGGGTCGTAAGTGTCACCATTATCGCGACTGCTTCTACAACCATGCACGAAAGAAATGGGATCAGGCCGATCTTATCGTCGCCAACCACGCGCTGCTGCTCAGCGACCTAACGTTAAAGGAGCAAGGAGTGGGCCTTTTGCCCGAGTACCAGGTCGTGGTCCTGGACGAGGCTCACAACCTCGAACGCGCCGCGGAAGAACATTTTGGGATCGAGGTCACCAATCACCGGATCAAGTATCTGCTCGACGAATTGTACAATCCCCGGACCCATCACGGCCTGTTGACCCACAGCGACGGCGACGACCTGCTCAAGTTGATCGGCGAAACGAGCGAGGCCGCGAACGATTTCTTCCGCAAAGTACAAGCCTGGTACGATGCGGAGAAAGACACAACCAACGGCAAATGCCCAGCCCGATTTGTCAACGACATATTGTCGTTGAGACTCAAGGAGTTGCGGAAGGCTTTGCACCAGTTGAGCAAAGAGACCGATGATCCCGACAAGCAAGGAGAGATCGGCCGCTCGATCGACCATTGTGAGGCCCTTCAGGCGGACTTGGACAACTTTCTGTCGCAAGAGCAACCAGACCGTATCTACTGGGTGGAAACCGAGGGCCAAACAAATCGCACGATCCGCCTGCGCGCCGCTCCCCTGAACGTTGGTCCCGATGTCCGCCGCTGCCTGCTCGACAAATACCGCCCCGTAATCCTCACCAGTGCAACTCTGAGCACCGGTCTCGACGGCGGTTTTGGATTCTTCGCCGGCCGAATCGGGCTAACCGACTTCGACGACCTCCGGTTGGACTCACCCTTCGATTATGAGCGACAGGTCACACTCTACATCGAAAGAAACTTGCCCAACCCCAACGAGCCGGCATTTCTGGCCGCCGGGACCGAGGCGATCAAAAAGTACATACACAGAACCGGGGGCCGGGCTTTCGTCCTGTTCACCAGTCACCAGATGCTCTGCAACATCGCAGAACGGATGGAGGGCTGGATTGAGGAAAACGGATTTACCTTGCTCCGCCAGGGCGCGGATATGGACCGCGGCGCGATGATCGCCCACTTCAAAACCAACGACCGCTGTGTACTCTTTGGCACCGACAGTTTCTGGCAAGGTGTGGACGTGCCGGGCGAGGCCCTCTCCAACGTGATCATCGTCCGTCTGCCCTTCGCGGTACCCGATCAGCCGCTTTTGGCGGGAAGACTCCAACAGATCCGCGAGCAAGGCGGCGATCCGTTCAACGAGTACCAGCTCCCCTCGGCCATCATCAAGTTCAAACAGGGTTTCGGCCGGCTGATCCGCAGCGCCACCGACAGCGGCATCGTGGTGGTCCTCGACAGCCGCCTTGTCACCAAACGTTACGGCGCCCAGTTCCTCGCCGCCATTCCCAAATGCAGAATCGAGGTGGTCGATGGCCGATTCACGGATGACATCTCTTGACAAACGCAAACCCACGGGCTGGACGTTGTCCTGCGCGGCGGCTTGCGTTCTCCTGATATCCGCGACAGTCGTGCGGGCAGAAACCTCCCCCGACGGCCTGATCGCCTCGTCTGAACCGGGGTGGCCGCAGTGGCGAGGGCCGCGACGTGACGGCGTCTCAGACGAAAAAGGCCTGTTACAGACCGTGTTCGCGACGCTTGGGCCCACTCAGTCCTGCTCGACGGACGACTCTATCTCCGTTACCACGACAGGCTCTGGTGCTACGACGTAAGGCGGTAGCCCCGCATAGGATTGGATTTCATGAGTGTCTGCAGTCCCCTCTTGTGATCCTGAGCGTCAGCAAAGGATCTTACACAGGAGCAATCCGACGGATCCGTTCGCATCGCAGGCTCGTTCCTTCGTTTCCCCGGGCATGCCCAATGCCTGAGGATCCTCCTGAAATGTCATCACTGCCTGACGAGAACCGACCTGGACTTCCCTTGCAAACACGTTATAATTATTTTTATGCCGCCTCTTGTCCGCAGAGGCTCTGGCCCGGAGACTCAGTTCGATCGGATAAGGCTCAGACAGCACGAAAGGTAGGTTGACTCGAATGCGTGTGGGTAGAATACAGGTTTGGCATCTCCTCGTGGTCTTGGCGTGCCTTGCGATTTTCTCAGCGAGTTCCGCCTCTGCGGGGGTCAGTGTCGGGATCGGAGTGGGAACCGCTTTCGGCCATAGTCCCCACCCTCATTACCACATCTCCGGTTGGTACGTGAGACCCTACTGTTGGTACGATCCATGGTATACCCCGTGGTGGGACCCGTACCCGGTCATCGTGGTTCCGCCGCCGGTGGTACGAGAACGGAGGATCATCGTCGAAGAATACAAACCTGCCCTGCCGACACCACCGGCCCAAGCCAAAGCCGAGTCGGCCGAGACCCTTTCTGAAAAGCAGCAACAGAAGAAAAGCGAAGCCCTCAAGGCGCTTCGAATCGGCGATGAACTCGCCCGTTTGCAGGCAGTAGAGGACTTGGGGCCGTTCGCCCATGACAGCCATGTCCGAACCACATTGGAGAAGAGCCTTTCGAAAGACCGGAGCCCATTGGTCCGCAAGGCGGTTGCCGACTTGTTCAGCCGGCTGAAGGACAAGAAGACCCTGCCTGCTCTGAAGCGGGCCTACGCCGAAGACGAAAACCGCGACGTCCGCCAAGCGGCGTATCGGGCGATTGCCTTGATCGAAAGCTACGCCGGGCTGTAGGATCGAGGTCCTATCACTCTGCGAGGATTTCGATGCCGCAGATCTGCGGGTTCTCAATGTTCGGCGTAAAACCGATCACCAACTGGCCGTTCTCCACCGGAACGCCTTTGTACTCT
>Ga0067045_1004227_pt1 | contig 15616 bp, 15 predicted proteins | sample TerdegcTABiofilm_FD_59184 | JGI IMG/M metagenome (GOLD analysis project Ga0067045, IMG submission 59184) | Combined Assembly of (Gp0054472, Gp0054536) Wastewater bioreactor microbial communities from Singapore -Terephthalate degrading...
ACACCGTCTATGGTGAGGGTGTTGTTCGAGATTTTAGTCCAGCCCGGAGTTTGCATGTTCCTGAAAAGAGAAATAACCGCTTCTTCAGACATGCCCTGGTCGGACATTGGTTGTATCGTTACCTGTGTCGGACTAAATGTGCTGTTTGATTTTTTATTAACACTTATGGTTCTGATTCCGGTGGAGTTTTCAGAAATAACCATCCAGTTCCCGGGATAATTAAAGGTAACTCCGTAGCCAGTGTAATTTTTGGTAGCGTTACTATCAAAGAAATTAAAATCCTGAAAGGTACATCCGGCCGTGCCTACAACCAGTAAGATCAGTAGAAAAATGGGTACATAAACTTTCATATTAAAAAATCCTCCCTAATTAAATGTTTATCCGGTGTTAATAACCCTGAAACTGTTTAAAACCACATCAAATTTTGGTTTTTCCTTATCAAACTCTTCTTTGGGAACCATTATGTTGAAGATGTAGATCATATCACTCTTTACCAGAACTATATATTGATTGGTCATTACTTCCGGAAGAGGAGGCAGACGCCCCTCATAGACCTCTACGTATGCCGTTTCATTGTCTATTATAATGGTATCATTTGATACTTCATTCATCCCCATGACTATTCCTAAATTTTCCTTTTCTATGGCCAGTTCCTTTGATCTGTAAATATTTGGTTTAAGAGTTATCGAGAGAGATGATTGGTTAACAGGCCCACCTTTATAGAGATCCAAAGTAACATAACCATCCTGACCTTCAGGGTCTATACCCAGCTCGTAATCTCCAGTATAATTAAAACTAACGTTGTAGCCGGTATAATTCTTGGTTATGTTTTCATTGCCTGTATTTACAAAGATGCAACCTGCAGTACTTAAAACCAGTAAGATCAGTAGAAACGACGGTACATAAACTTTCATTTAATACCCCCACCTATTACACTCATAAGTAATAGTTAACAATAACTAATATTTAAATACATCAGAAAAGATAGATAAAATTATATTATTAAATAAGAATAACTAGTAATAAGTTTAATCATCTATTCTCATCGTTTTATAGAAAATTTTACCACCTTCCCATGGAAGGAAGTGATATTCATGATAACCCTTATCGGAACTAATCTGGCTCAAAAAGGACTGGAATTTGTGCATTGCGGAGGGGCATCCCCCTGCCAAAGGTGCAGATTCAAAAATACCTGCATAGATACCCTGGAAGACGGCAGGATTTACCTGATAACGGAGGTTAAAGACACCCAGCACCCCTGCCCCATCCATGAAGGCGGTAAGGTGAAGGTGGTGGTGGTGGAAAAATCCCCTATCAAGGCACTGATTGATTCTAAAATTGCCTTTGAAGGCAGTAACATCCTCTTCAACCCCATCGAATGTGATAACGGCTGTTTAGATCATGACCTCTGCGCACCGGAAGGGCTCTATGAGGGCGACCGCTGCAAGATAATAAAGAATCTGGGAAAGTCACAGTTCAAATGTTCCGATGGAACAGATCTCAGCCTGGTGCTTTTAGAGGTCTTTTAAGGGGGGATGTGGATTTATGTACTATAACATTTGGATTTATGTACTATAAATTATTTGATTGTTTAAACTAAAACTGGGGAAGGAAAACCATGAATCTTAAAAAACAGGTAGGTTTCCAGGCGGCAGAACTGGTAAGGGATGGTCAGGTAATAGGTTTAGGCACGGGTTCCACTACCCATTACTTCATCGAAAGATTAGGGGAGAAGATAAAGGAAGAGGAAATGGAGATACTAGGAGTACCAACCTCCTATCAATCTTTATTCCTCGCCCGGGACTCGGGCATCACGGTGACCACCCTGGATGAGCATGCCGTTGATCTAGCGGTTGACGGAGCCGATGAGGTAGACCCCCAGCTGAACCTCATCAAAGGTGGGGGAGCAGCCCACACCCTGGAGAAGATAGTGGACAGTTCAGCAGAGAAATTCATAGTAATAGTGGATGATTCAAAAATGGTGGATAAACTGGGAGCTTTCCCGGTACCCGTGGAGGTTATACCCCAGGCCTACCGGGTGGTAACAGAGAAGCTCGAATATATAGGTGGAAAACCCTGGCTCAGGATGGCGGAGAAAAAAGACGGTCCGGTGATCACCGATAACGGTAACTTCGTAGTGGACATCCAATTTCCGAAAATCTCCAAGCCAGAAGTACTGGAGATGGAACTCAACACCATCCCGGGTGTGGTGGAAAATGGAATATTTACCGGGATCGTGGACGAGGTCATGGTGGGCACCCCAGAGGGTCTCAAAATTCTAAAATAGTAAAAAAACTTATTACACACTTAATCACTAAAAAATATTATGAAAATAGTGAGTAATAGGCCTGGATTTTTATGGCAGGCCATAATTATCTTCTTATTATTCTTTGATGGTCTATTGCTATTTCTATCAATAATCTCTAATTTAAGAACAAACACTCTGTATATAATCAGTGAAATCGATTTAATAATCTCCCTTATTCTTTTAATTTTATTTATATGGAGCATATTTAAAGTTGAAGATAAAAAAAATTATATAAAGAATCAATGGTCTTTACTGCTTTGTTTTGTCCCCATATATTTCATTGCCATTAACTTGGGCCTGCTGGAGTATACGATTCTGCTTAAGTTGTTGAACATCGTAAAGATCATCAGTCTCTATTTCTTTGGTCATAAATTCTCCCGGGATGTTATAAAATATCAGGAGAAAACAAGACTGGTTTATGCTATAGCTATATTTTTACTGGTGTTAATTGTATGTTCCTTTGTGTTCTATGCTGCAGAGCACAGTGTAAATCCCCAAGTTTCAAACTTTGAGGACTCCATCTGGTTCGTCCTCCAGACCATCACCACGGTGGGATACGGAGATATAATCCCCATAACCGCCATCGGCAGGATAATGGGCGTGATCTCCATGCTCAGTGCCCTGGTACTCACCAGCATCGTCACCTCTGTGGCAACTTTCTCCTTAATCGAAAAGTTCAGAAAGGGAACCGAGCTTGCCACCCATAGAACCAAGGAGAAAGTGGAGGAGCTCGATGGTAAACTGGATGATATTAACCATCGCCTGGATGGGATGGACAATTCTGAAAGTATAGGAGAAATGAAAAGGGATTTGCAAGATTTAAAAACTGATATTGATGAGATAAAGGAGTATATCAGTAAGAAAAGTTGATATTCATGGGATATATTTACCTAGAAAACTTGATACATATTCTCATCTGGAGATTATAGTACATGGATTACTTTTACTACATCTTAACCCTGATCGTAACTGGTGTGGGTGTGGGTTTCACCACTGGACTTCTAGGTATCGGCGGCGGATTCCTGTTAGTTCCCATACTTTTCTTTCTGCTTATGGGGTTAGGTGTTGATCCCACCGTGGCCATACGATTATCCTTTGGAACCAGCCTGGCCATCATCCTACCCACGGCCATAAGCAGTGCCTACGGGCATTACCGTAAAAACCAGGTGGAAGTTAAAGCCGCCATTTACTTTGGAATATCCGGGTTTCTGGGAGGTTTAACTGGTGGATACGTGGCCTCCCATACACCTGAAGATATTTTAAGATTCCTATTTGGACTAATCATGTTATTTGTAGCCATAAGACTCCTGTTGTTTAAAAATTCCACAGATCACAGGGTGAAAATTGAAAACATACTCCTGTTTCTACTCTTCGGGTTCCTGGCCGGTCTTACCTCTGGTCTCATCGGTGTTGGTGGTGGTATAATCATAATTCCGGTGATGATCCTGGTCATGGGCTACACCATGAAGGAGGCCAGCGGAACCTCCAGCGCGGTGATTATCATAACCTCTCTGGGGGGGATAATATCCTACGTCCTGAACGGACTTACCGTCACCGGGTTACCACCATATTCCTTTGGATACGTGAACCTGTTACAGTTACTGGTTATAATCATCTTCAGCATCCCCATGGCCCAGGTTGGTGCCTGGACGGCAAATAAACTCCCCGAGGATATTTTGAGGTATATTTTAGTTACATTACAGTTTTATATAGCCCTGAAGATGTTAGGGGTGTTTACGTGGCTGGGATTGCCTTTATGATTATACTGGTTTCGTGTTTTAAAAATTAGTTCCATAAAAGTGGAACTAATTTAAAATTGGTCACAATGAATCAAGGGTTAAGTGAAATATTAAAATAGGATGGGTATTACCGAATGTTATTAAGGCTATACATACTGGATTTTACACTTGAAACCCACGTCTAAGGGGCGGAAGATAATTTCACATGCCGGTTAACCATTTTTTGTATTACCTGATGCGGATGTTAATTAACAAATTTATCCATCAACAACGTTAACTAATCCACGATGGTCAACTTTTTATTTATTCGTTATCCTGCTGCTTTAAAAGTAGTTTAAGCTCGAATATCACAGCCCAGGCCTCTTCAACCTGCGGTGAGTATTCTCCTGCACTCAATTCTATATATTTCTCCAGACTGTCCACCGCTTCCTGGATCTCTCCCAGGAATCTATGGGCCGATCCCTTACCTGCCCAGGCCAGGGGATTTCCCGGTTCAATTTCTATGGATTTATCGAAGGATTCCAGAGCCTCCTGGTAACGTTTTAAATTGAACAGGGCGGTCCCTTTGTTGTTCCAGGTGTCAGAATTTTCTGGATCAAGTTCCAGAGCGTGTTCCAGGGAGTTCAGGGATTCTTCAAACCTCCCCATAGACCCTAGGACCACGCCCATGTTGGACCAGGCTTTAATGTTATCCGGTTTGAGGTCGAGGGCTATCTCAAAGGATTCCACAGCATCGGCATATCTTCCCGCCTTAGAAAGGGCCACACCCCGATTATCCCAGATCTGGCTGTTGTTTTCATCCAGTTCCAATACCCGGTCGTAGCAGAAAACAGCGGCGCGGTACTCTCCCTCCTTAAGATGCTGGTTACCCTCCTTAATCAGGGCTTTAATCGCAGTTTTTGTTGAATCGGACATGAAAATTCCACAATACTAATTTATCCAATAATTACTTAATAAATACTGTTTTACTTCTGCCACCTGTACCGCTCCTCAGTCCATGGATCTCCATGCATATGATAGCCGTTGGACTCCCAGAATCCAGGCTTATCATCTTTCATGAACTCCACACCGTTAACCCATTTGGCACTCTTCCAGAAGTAAAGCCTGGGAACCACCAAGCGCAGCGGGCCACCATGCTTGGTGCTTATCTTCTGGCCGTTGTGGTGGGTGGCAAAGAGTACGTCTTCCTCTAGGAAGTCCTCCAGGGATAGGTTGGTGGTGAAGTTTCCATGGGCATGCACCATCACATATCTGGCATCGGGCAGTATTTCCACTTCATCCTGGAGCGTGGAGGTGCTTACTCCTTCCCACAGGTTGTTGAGCTTCGACCAGGTGGTCACGCAGTGTATATCAGAGAAAACCTTGACATGAGAGAGGGCCAGGAATTCTTCCAGGGTATATTCCCTCTCCTCCTCTACCAGACCCCATACTTTGAATATCCAGTTGGATATATCGATTTTAGGCACACGGCCGGCATGTAGAACTGGCCATCTGCTGGTTTCATGCTGTCCCAGGGGGATTCTCACTTCTCTTCGTGTGTCAGGACTTATTATAACATCTTCTTCCTGGAGGATGTTTTTTATGTATCTGTCTTCCTCCTGGTTGTTTCCAAAAAGACGTTTCAGATTCATTCGATCTCCGGGAATTCAAATTTTTATGTTAATGATGATAATATATATGGACCCAAGGGTCTATTGAATTTTTTTTTGTTCTGGAAATTTGGTAAATCTTAATATCCAGCTGGAGTGATATTTATCCCCATGGATGATGAAGATTCTTTTATTTCCTTTAACCTTATCTGTCCGGAGTGTGGGGTTGGAAATCCGGAGGGAGCTGAATATTGCCTGGTGTGTGACCGGGACCTGCAGGAGACCATCCTTTTTATGGAGGATGACCCCTTTGACCTGGAAGTTACCAGAGATTTCCTTATAGAGTATCGTAAGAATTTCTGGGGCACACGGAGAACTGGTAAAATAGAGAAATACTCCTGGGATAAAATGGAGGATGTCCACTTTGGCTTCCCGGTCAACCGTTTTATCTTTAATTACCAGGATAGGAGGGTGGTCCTGCCTTTAAGAGAAGAAAATATGCAGATGATGAAAAGGCTTTTTAAGGAGTAGGAACATCAATAGTATTAAGATAAATGTTACTTATTAATATATAACAGGTTATACCTGGTACTTAGAGTAAATTTGAGATGTTTCCATGCATAAGTACAATGGAAAATTGGTGGAACTACCCAGAAAGGGCAAAGCCTTAGTTATTACCGATATCCATGGAAATTTAACCGATTTTCAAAGGTTCATGCATATCTGGGATGAGTTTGAAAATGAGGACAACCATCTGATTTTAACCGGGGACTTCATACATGCCATGGGCCTGGAAAATGATAGATCCGTGGAGATACTGGAATACGTTAAATTCCTATGCGAAAATTTCTCCAACATACACGTGCTCCTGGGAAACCATGAATGGTCCACCATATCCCAGAAAATGCTTTTTAAAGCGGGTGTAAATCAAACTTTCAATTTTGATAGTATCTTGATGGATAAATTTGGTGAAGCTCGCTACCGGGATAAGATGAAGGAGTACGTCCAATTTTTCAAGAAACTCCCCATCGCAGTCCGGACAGATAATAAGATATTCATCAGCCACGCCGGCCCACCTACCAATGTGAAAAGCCTGGATGATATAATGAACATCACCTATGCCGGTTTTAACAGCGAAAACTCCCGACTGTTCCAGATTTTATGGAACAGATCAGAGAATTTCACCAAAACCCAGCTAGACTCCTTCCTTAAGGCAGTAGACTCTAAGTTGATGATCGTAGGCCATACCCCCGTCGATGGTATAGAATTGCTCTATAAAAAATTGCTCATTGTCTCCTCCAGTTATGGTAAGGGGAAAAAGGCCTATGTAGAGCTCGATCTGGAAAAAGATATTAAGGGGAGTAAAGACCTGTTGAAGATGGTTAGATATTTAAAATAGCCCCTTATTTAGTGTTTCTAAATTTTTCCCAGGCATCGATATAACCTTGACTGTATCCCTGCTTGTAACCCTTTTTGAATAGATTCAAATCAGGTTTAATTTTTTCTTCTTCAATTATATCCAGTTTACCTGCTTCATATCCCTCATCATATGGATCCTCATCTTCTTCTTTGATCATCAGATCTATGAAGCTCTGGAGAACTAGCTTAGCAGTTTCATCAGCACTTGATTCAATTGCATCGGCCGGTGTTTCAAGTGATTCATCTCTTGATTGAGTTTGAACTCCCATATGGGCCTTCATAACTTCATCTGAATCGCTTATGGAGTTTACCCTTACCAATGATTTAGTGCCTTTATAGGAATTACTATTGGGATTGGATTTATCATCGAAATTTCTGTTAACTGTTACTCCCGGGAAAGCATCACCATCATCCCCTGTAAGTTCCTTCTGGGCTACTTCCACCCCTTCTTCCTTAATTAGAACTGTCATATCCCTCTGTAATTCATTTTTCCCATCAGATTGTTCCAGGGTTAAAAAGAAGTGTTCAGGATCCGAGTTCGGTGCCTGGTACACACATCTGCTTTCATCAACATGCCATATCAACAGACCGTTTCCTGGTAAATACCGATCAAATCCTTTTTGCTGCCGATTTTCCAGGAGGAAATACTCCCTCCCACCTGAACCCTGAACTTCCAGTTTATAGATAACTCCATCATCATCTATAACCGCTGGTATATCCTGGATCTCGGGTGGTTTCTTTATAAGTTCGGGTTCCCTCCAACCCAGATGTATCTTACACCAGGCACTGGGATGGGCGGGTGTTCTGCCATTATTCAGATGGTCTCCAATACCCATTAAACACCAGCTTCCCACCACTGGAGAATAGCCCTCCTTATAAAGATCGGGCAATCCCAGTAAATGGCCTACTTCATGACAATAACAACCAATATCATCGAAGGGGAGTTCAGAAACCAGACAATATCTATCAGCCCATATACCACCCTGTACTTCCAGTGGTTCCTCTAGTCGGTCCTGATGGGGTCTGATATAATTTATATCCAGACCAGTATCCAGACCTTTACCAGCGTAAACCACGATCAACATTTCGATTTTACCATCACTGGCAAAGGGTGTAAAATCGATCTTACCCTCATTTTTAGCCTGGAGAATGGTTTCTTTAACTAGTTTCCGGGCCCGGGGATAGTGTCTGTTTACCGGAACTTCATCAACATAATCTACCCTATTACCCGCTGCAGAGTACCACTTCTCATTGACTTTGCCAGTTATATCCAGTTGATTACTGGATGCTTCCAAATAATAATCCCTCATACTCTTATGGGAACCCTTAGAAAAAAGCAGATCCTCAAATTCCAGGGGATCATGGGAATGCTTTACATCTTTAAATTCAGTTAAAAGAACCAGAACGTTTCTGGTACCAATAACCGGCTCTATCTTCTTACAGGGCCCTACTGTAAGGGGAGCAGCTTCTAGAGAACCATACTGGGAAACTAATTTTTCTTCACGATTCATCATGGTCTGTTTTTGATCCTGCCGCCTCTTTTTAAGAGCTTCGAAGGTTCTAAGATCCAGTCCACCTTTATCAGGAAATTCCTCGGGATCTAATCCTTTCTCTATCAGATCTCTGGTTTTTCTTATTTTTTTATAAACTGAAGGATGAAGATGTCTTTCCTGACATATTCTATCCGTTTTTTTAGAAAACAAAAACTAGAACCCCCGTATATGAATTTATTTTTTACCTGTTTTATCTTGTATTCCTTTGTAATTAATAAATTTTTTTCTAATGGAATATCATAGATAATCCAACATATCTGTTATATGATTTAATTAACCATGATTAAATAGAAAGATTTAAGAATTTTATAGGGAAACTTAAACATATAAATAATGAATACCTTACAGGGGGGATTTTTAATGGAAGAAGGAAAAAGAAGTAAAGAATACAACAAAGGATATAAAGACGCAGAAAAAGATTTACTCGATAAAGAGAATATGAAACTCTTTACCGAAGGGTACAAAGCAGGGTATAAGGATGGTTATAAAGCAGCTATGAAAGATGTAAAAAAGATGATGCTACTTAAAGTACCACCTGAGATCAGGAAGCAAATGGAAGAAGAAGGGGCTCTATCACAATGGCCTTTACCATGGTAACTTAAGAAGATCTATACTCAATTACTAATTTTAAGTCGTAACAGAGGGCCAGTGGAGAATATAATAAAACGGAGTAATAATAATTTTTAAACTCCGAATTAGACCATTCAATCCTCTTGACTTATTTACTTAATAATTCTGTGTATTTGAGTGGGTTGAGAAATTTGAGTTTTAAAATTGAACAGTTGAAAATTTTTTTAATCATCTTTTTATTAATTTTCCCACTCATTCTGTCTTCAAATATAGTTGTTGCACAAGATAGTAAACCTAAGGTTTTATTTGACGAAACTGGACCGGATTATGGGAAATTTTTTACCATCTATAACATAGGAACCTATGGATCATCAGGTTTTGCGGCATTACTTGAAGCAAATGGTTACAGCGTCTCCAAAATAACCGATAAACCTATAACTACCGAAAAACTTAAAGGATATGATGTTTTAGTATTGTTTGCTTCCTTTCGTAACTACAGTGACGATGAAGTCAACACCATTAAGGAATTCGTAAATAATGGTGGTGGTTTGTATTTAGTAGGAACCAACTGGGGAGATGTGGATGGTGATCAGAATTTCGCCTTTAATAAAATTGCCAAGAGCTTTGGAGTATCCTTTGCAAACAACGAAATAGTAACCGATACTCAGCATTACATCTTTTTTTCAAATTTCGTGATTGTTAATAATGTTAGTCCAAATCCTGTGACTAATAACGTTTCTACATTCTACTACTTTATGGGAACGTATATAAAAGATACTGGAAATTCTACAGTTGTTGCTTATACAGATGCTGATTCATGGGGTGATCAAGGTTACACCACCCCTCAAGGATACACGTGGAGTAATTATCAAAAAGATTTCCATGAACAAAGTGGGCCGCTGCCAATAATTTCTGAAATGAATTACGGTAAAGGAAAGGTGGTTTTCATGGGAGCTGCATTTACTTTTGCGAATTCATTCCTTTATAGAGGCAATGGATGGAAACTGGGATTAAATACTGTTAACTGGTTGGCAAATCGCCCAGCACCTTCCAGCTACCAGCCTGCTGGTATGATCCCTTATAACATCGGGGATATGTGGTATCGAATTATAGGAATGTTCATTTTAGCAGTCATTCTATTTTCTGGTCTTATATTTAAAATTAGACGCGATAAAATTTCCGAAAGTTATCAAACAAAAATTGAAACCATTAAGAACTGGAAATTCAGATTTCAAGTAGCAATAAACGCGATTTTTATGATTTTAGCGGGACTTCTATTTATACCCATTAATTTCTATCTTTTTGATATTACACAGTTCGCTGCGTATGACCCTAATTTAGGTTATGCATTGATCACAACAGGCATTTTATACTTATTATTTATGGGAATTACATTATACAATATCATTGCCCGTCAGGTTATCCCAGTGAAATATAACTACTTTAACATAGTTATCATCCTTCTTTTCGCTGGTTTAACCATTTTACTGGGAGATATATTCGGCTTTCCCTACATGCAGATATTCACTGTGGGTGGCATGATTCTTTTAATTCCACTTGTAATCAATTTATGGTTCCATAGGAGCTATGGACAGTATCTGATCATTGAAGGCAAAGAATTTGACCGCCTTGAAAAATTATCTGCCAATGCTTTGCTCTATGAGTTTAGAACAATCTACACAGATTTAGATTATCTTGGAGAGGGAGGCTTTGGCCGGGTTTTCAAAGCAGTGAATAAAAAAGGACAGAAAGTGGCCATAAAAATACCTAAAACATTTGATAAAAGGGCTGAGAGAACCTTCATCACCGAAGTATCCAACTGGAGTCATCTGGATCATCCTAACATCGTAAAACTCTATGATTTCAAGATACTTCCTATTCCCTACATTGAAACAGAGTACTGTGATGATATATTGGAAAAAGGAATGAAACCATTAAAAGAAGCCGTTAACATCATTTATGAGGTGGCTAAAGGGTTGCAATATGCCCATAACAAACATATCATTCATGGTGATATAAAATTCTCTAACATCCTGATAAAAGATGGCGTGTATAAGATTTCAGATTGGGGACTGAGTAAACTGAAAACTGAGGAATCTTTGAGTTTATCAGGCGCCACACCATCTTATGCTGCTCCAGAGCAGATATCACATGATTTTGGAAAAGCTGATGAGAGAACCGATATTTATCAGTTGGGAACTGTTTTTTACGCCATTTTAACGGGTGAAATGCCCTTTAAAGGTGATGTTTTCCAGATTTACACCTCTACGTTAACTAAAAAACCTGTGCCTCCTGTAGAAATTAATGCCAATGCACAACCGGTAAGTGACATCATCATGAAGTGTCTAAACAAGAATAAAGAAGACCGATACTCCTCAATGGAGGAATTGATTAAGGACCTGAAAGAGTTCATGGAAAATGAGACTGCTTTATTTGGTGATGAAGAAAATCCAGAAGAGTGATATGATATTGTATCTAATTTGATACATATGAAGGCTCTAAGTGAGGGAGTTTATTGGATAAAAGAGCACTTCTAGGGATTGCCTGTAGTTTAACTGTTTCCATAGTTATTTTATCCTTCATCATATACGGTAATTCTGATTTTGATGAGCAATTAATCCATCAGGTTGATGAAGGAGTGCCCGCAGAAAAGTTAATTCCCCAAATCGATGAAGAAACTCAAAAACTGCAAACGGATGCAAAGAGACGTTTACTATCTATTGTGATGGACAAAAAATACTGGGGAAATGGTGATTTGGCTTCACCTGACGATTTTCAATATTATACTACGGGTTATGTAACTGAAATGGATGTAATTTCAAATTATGATAGTGCACGAAAAAAGTTTGCCCGAAGAGAAATAACTAAAAAGCAGTTTTTACAGGAAATTGAAGGACCTAAAGCATTCTTTAAGTATGCATTGGGGCAATTTTAGATGTTCCTAATAGATTGGGTTAACATGTTCATTGAATGAAAAGTAACTGGTTAAAATAATCATAATTAAGGAAAGATAATTTAAAGGAAAATTGGTATGGAGATATATACAGACGTGGGGGGGAGACCAGGATTAGATTGTGGTGGTTTTTGCCAGTTCTGTTTCTACAAGAATGTAGATTTTAACCGGTTGAGGTCGTTAAAGATAGGCTGTGCTGATTGTCCGCCCCATCAGATAGGATGCGAAAAATGCCAGGCTTTGATCAACAGGGTGGAAAACGATTTTAAACCACTCCCCAGGGTGTTCATGGATCTGGAGAACAAACTGATGCAGAATTCATGGGATGCACTTAATAGAAACCTTAAAGTGGTAATCGGTGCTGGAGCTGACATATTTTATTATCCCCACCTCAAAGAGCTGGTATCAGTTATAAAAGCATCATATCTGCCCTTGCACCTGGGATATACCAGTGGAAAAGCTATTAAAGATGAAAGTTTCACCCGGGAGCTTATTTCCTTGGGACTTGATGAACTGAGTTTTTCGGTATTCTCCACCGACCCAGAGCTTCGAAGGAAATGGATGAGGGACAGAAATCCTGAGGAAGCTGTTAAATCATTGAAACTCTTCTGTGAGAATATAGAGGTTAACGCATCGGTGGTGGTTATTCCGGGTGTAAATGATGGGAAACGATTGTTCCAAACCGGTAGTGACCTGGAAGAATGGGGAGTTAAAACATTTGTTCTAAGGAGATTTGCAAATTTTAAAAACCAAGGATTGATATTAAACGATGACCGCCCTATACTGGAGGGAATAAAACCCCATACCTATGAAGAATTCCAGGAACTGGTTAGGGAAGTTTCTGATGAATTCTCCTTTAGGGTGCTGGCCTTTCCTTTCTATGACCCTGAAAAGGATTTTCCCTTTGTCATTTTAAAGGAGAAAAACAGAGGATTTCTGGAAGAATTACCCCCTGTTAAAAGGGAGGCCACTGTTGTAACCAGTAAATTATCCTCACCCTTCCTTAAGAGATTTTTTGAATTGGTTGATGAATCAGATCTGGTCAACGTGATAGGTGTGGATAAGGAAATAGCTGATCTGATAACTCATGAAGATTTAGAATCCATAGACCTTGCTGAAGTTAGAAAGAATGTAGTCCTTCCCAGTGGAGCTTTAGTTCATGATGAACAGGCCCAGGAAATTTTTAGTAAAGATGGGGTTCGAAGGAGGATTAAGAGGGGGCCTTACGTTTTAACACACCCTTACTACGAGAGCGTTGATTTTAATACAGAAGAGTTAATAGAACATGAATTAAAATCCTTCAAAGCTTTGATAGATAAAGTAAACCTTCCAATTTAAGTTACATCAGTGTTAAATCATTAAAAAGTTAAATCATTAAAGAAAAGTACATTTTAAAAGAAGTGAGGTAAAGTTACCATATGGCCATTACTTAATATACACATAAAAATAGTTGGACAAGAGTAATATGGACAAAGTATATGCTAACCTGGGAGGAAGGCCGGGCTTCGATTGTGGTGGCTTCTGTAAATTCTGTTTCTTTAAAAATGTGGATTTTCAAAGGCTCGAATCCTTAAATATAGGTTGTGTAAACTGTCCGCCAGATCAGATCGGATGTGATTACTGTCGAAATATAATTACTGGTGTTAAAAATGGCTTTAAACCGATCTCCTATGTTTTGATGGATGTGCAGAATAAATTGATGCAGAGACCATGGGATGCTTTAAATGGAGATCTTAAAGTGGTGGTCCATGCTGATGCCGATGTGTTCTCTTATCCCGATTTAATGGTCCTTGTCTCCATGATAAAACAAACTGGATTACCGTTACATTTAGGTTATACCAGTGGGAAGGCCATAAAAAATGAGAGCTTTGCCCAGGAACTCATTTCCAAAGGACTTGACGAACTAACCTTTTCAGCCTTCTGCACCGACCCTGAAATTCGGGGGAAATGGATGAGGGACAAGAATCCAGAAGTATCTCTAAAGTCCCTTAAATTATTCTGCCAAACCATCGATGTACATGCATCGGTGGTGGTAGTGCCGGGAGTAAATGATCAAGAGAAATTCTTCCAGACCTGCAGCGACCTGGAAGAATGGGGAATAAAATCCTTAATACTAAGAAGATTTGGAAACTTAAGGTATCAAGGATTAATTTTTAACTATGACCAGCCAGTTGCAGAAGGTATAATACCTCCTTCCTATGAAGAATTCAAGGAACTGGTAGAGCAAGTCTCACGTGAATTTTCATTTAAGTTAACCAGTTTCCCCCTTTATGATCCTGAAAAAGACTTTCCATTTGCTATTTTAAATAAGAAAAACCAGAAATACTTGGAGCAATTACCAGAAATTCACGGGGAGGCTACTGTTATAACCGGCAAATTAGCAGGCCCTTATCTGGAGAAATTCTTTAGTGCAGTGGATGAATTTGGGCTGGTGAACGTGGTAAGTGTGGAGAAGGAAATAGCTGATCTAATCACCCCTGAAGATCTGGAAACCATTGATCTAAGCAGAGTCCAGAAAGAAGTGATACTTCCCAGAGGGGCGCTGGTTCATCAGAAACAGGCCCTGGAAATCTTAGGTAGAGATGGAACTATCCGGAAAATCAAGAGGGGTCCTTATAATTTAACTCATCCTTACCATGAAAATCTAGATTTTAATGAAAAAGAGTTGTTGGATTTTGAATTTAAAGCCTTCGAAGAATTAATTAACATAATCAACCATTAAAAAAAAGAAGTGAATTTTTTATGATGATCAACGCCCCATTAGGCGGTACACCAGGAAAGGATTGCGGAGGGTTCTGTAAATTTTGCTATTTCCGCGGTGTAGATTATGATAATCTGGACTCCCTGTCCATCGGCTGCAGATACTGTCCTACCCATCAGGTGGGATGTGATCATTGTCATGAAGTTATAAACGATATTAAAAATGGTTTTAGACCCCTTTCCAGGGTTTTATCTCATCTGGAAAATATTTTAAGGTGGCATGAGGTGCTGGGTACTCTCGATTATGAGAACCTGAAGGTGGTAACTGCCAGCATGGCAGATGTGACTTCTTATCCTCAGCTTTTTGAACTTCTTACCACCTTAAAAGACCAGGGATTTTTGGTTCATCTTGGCTATACCAGTGGTAAATGTATAAAAGATGGCAAAACAGCCGAGAAACTGGTCTCTCGGGGTACGGATGAGATTAATTTTTCGCTCGTATCCATGGATCCTGAGATTAGACGAAGGTGGATGGGTGATAGAACACCGGAAGAGTCGATTAAAGCCCTGCAAACATTCTGTGAATCTGTGGAGGTAAATGTCTCGACAGTGGTTATTCCTGGAGTGATAACTGAGGAGGATCTCTTCGGAACCTGCACTAAACTGGAAGAATGGGGAATAAAATCCTTTATTTTAAGCAGGTTTGTAAATTTCAAAAAGGAAGGACTCATCTATAATAACCGGCCGGTTATAATGGGCATGAAAACCCAGCCATTTCCTGAGTT